>Ga0247840_10003352_pt1 | contig 27166 bp, 28 predicted proteins | sample LaCruzMarch2015__FD_192404 | JGI IMG/M metagenome (GOLD analysis project Ga0247840, IMG submission 192404) | Freshwater microbial communities from meromictic Lake La Cruz, Castile-La Mancha, Spain - LaCruzMarch2015_17m | ecosystem: Environmental > Aquatic > Freshwater > Lake | place: Spain...
GGCCAAAACCAGCCGGCAAAAACGCATCCAGAAAACTCGACTGATCCATCCAGCGATCCTCACCTCGCCGATACTGAATCACAATCAGAACCAACTGTCTTTATGCAGAGGTCCCGCTTGCGGGGGAAGATGCCCGGCAGGGCGGAAGGGGGGAGCAACGCTCTCCACGCCCCCACCCGCGATACGCAGTCCCTTAAGCCTGCTTCTCCCGCGCGCTCTGGCGCAAGCCGTAGATCGTCGCGAGGACCACGCCGCTGGCCACCACGCCGATGATGATGGTGGCGAGCGCGTTGACTTCGGGCGCCACGCCCAGCCGCACCTTACTGAAGATAATCATCGGCAGGGTGGAGGAGCCGGGGCCGGAGACGAAGCTGGCGATGACCAGGTCGTCGAGCGACAGCGTGAAGGCCAGCAGCCAGCCCGAGACCAGCGCCGGGGCGATGATTGGCAGGGTGATGTCGAAGAACACCCGTACCGGGCTGGCGCCGAGGTCCATCGCCGCTTCCTCGAGGCTCATGTCGAAATCGGCGAGCCGCGATTGCACCACCACCGTCACGTAGGCGGTGCAGAAGGTGGAGTGCGCGAGGATAATGGTGAGGACGCCGCGGCCCTGCGGCCAGCCGATCAGGCTCTGCATGGTGACGAACAGCAGCAGCAGCGCGATGCCGGTGATCACGTCGGGCATGACCAGCGGAGCCGACACTGTCGCCTGCAGCACGGTCTTGCCGCGGAAGCGGCGGAAGCGCACCAGCGCCACCGCGCACAGCGTGCCCAGCACGAGCGCGATGGTGGCGGAGACGGCGGCGATCTGCAGGCTGAGCCAGGTGGCGGGCAACAGCTGCGGATCGGCCCAGAGGTCGGCGTAGGCCTGGGTCGAGAACCCCGACCACACCGTCACCAGCCGGTTGGCGTTGAACGAGAAGATCACCAGCGAAATGATCGGCGCGTAGAGGAACAGGAAGCCGACCGAGGCGGCGAGCGGCAGGAACCAGCGGTTGCGTCCCATCAGCGGCGGCCCTCCACCACGGCGTTCTGCGCGCGCTGCATCAGCATCATGGGGATCACCACGACCACCAGCATGGAGATGGCGAGCGCGGCGGCGCGCGGCCAGTTGGTCTTGCTGAAAAACTCGTCCCAGAGGATGCGGCCGATCATCTGCGTGCCCGGGCCGCCGAGCAGCGAGGGGATGACAAATTCGCCGATCGCCGGGATGAACACCAGCATCGAGCCGGCAATGACGCCCGGCATCGAGAGCGGCAGGGTGATCGAGAAGAAGGTGCGGATCGGGCGGGCGCCGAGATCGGCCGAGGCCTCGAGCAGCGAGGGATCGAGCTTCACGAGGTTGGTGTAGAGCGGCAGGATGAAGAAGGGCAGGTAGGAATAGACGATGCCGACATAGACCGCGAAATCGGTCTGCATCATCGTGAACGGCCCAAGGCCGAACACCGCCAGCGTGTTGTTGATCACGCCCTCGCCGCGCAGGAAGCCGCTCAGCGCGTAGACGCGCAGCAGGAACGAGGTCCAGAACGGCAGGATCACCAGCATCAGCAGGATGTTGCGCCAGCGGTCGGGCGCCCGGGCAATGGCATAGGCCATCGGGTAGCCGATGAGGATGGCGAACACCGTCGAGACCGCCGCGATGCGGATCGAGCTGAGGAAGGCGTTGATGTAGATGTTCGAGGGATCGGTGAAGATGCGGATGTAGTTGGAGAGGTGCAGCGTCAGCTGCACCGTGCCGTCCTCGGTGGTCAGCAGGTCGGAATAGGGCGGCTGGCCGAACTCCTTGGTGGCGAGCGAAATGCCGAACACCACCCCCAGCGGCACGAGGAAGAACAGCGTCAGCCAGGCCGCCGGCGCGGCGATCACCAGCCCGCGTCCGGAAAGGCCCACGGCGGCGAGCGCCCGGCGCAGCCAGGCGAGGCGGCCCTGCGATGGCGGGGGCGCGGCGCGGGTCAATTGGTCAGCACCGAGCCGGAGTGTCCGTCCCAGCTGACCCAGACTGGCTCGTCCCACGAGATGGCGTTGGGGTCGCCGCGGAGCGCGTTGGTCTTGGTGACGCGGATGTAGCGGCCATTTTCGAGCCGCACCTGGTAGACGGTCATGTCGCCCAGATAGGCGATGTCCTCGACATAGCCCTTCACGATGTTGGCGCCATCGGGAATACCCGGTTGTGCTTCCGGCCGATCGCGGGTCAGCACCATCTTTTCGGGGCGGATGGCCCACCACAGGATCTGCTCGGGCGAGCAGTCGACGCCGTGGTCGACATAGATGTCGGTGCCAAGCTCCGCCGAGTTGATACGGACGTGGTCGGGCTCGTCCTCGGTCACCACGCCCTCGACCATGTTGGCCGAGCCGATGAAGTTGGCGACAAAGCGCGAGTTGGGGAACTCGTAGATTTCGGTCGGCTCGCCCACCATGGCGATCTCGCCCTGGTTCATCACGCCGATGCGGGTGGCGAGGCTCATCGCCTCTTCCTGGTCGTGGGTCACCACGATGAAGGTGACGCCCAGCGTCTCCTGGATCTTCACCAGCTCGAACTGGGTTTCCTCGCGCAGCTTCTTGTCGAGCGCGCCGAGTGGCTCGTCGAGCAGCAGCAGTTTCGGCCGCTTGGCGAGGGCGCGGGCGAGGGCGACGCGCTGGCGCTGGCCGCCGGACAGCTGGTGCGGCTTCCGCTCGCCATAGGCATCGAGCTTGACCAGCTTCAGCAGTTCGTCGACGCGTGCCGCGATCTCGGCCTTCGGCATGTGATCGCGCTTCAGGCCATAGGCGATGTTGTTCCACACCGTCATGTGCGGGAACAGCGCGTAGGACTGGAACATCATGTTGATCGGCCGGTTGTATGGCGCGACGTTCGACATGTCCTGGCCATCGATCTCGATCGAGCCCGATGTGGGCACCTCGAAGCCGGCAAGCATGCGCAGCAAGGTCGACTTGCCCGAACCGGACCCGCCGAGCAGGCAGAACAGTTCGCCCTTGTAGATATCGAGCGACAGGTCGTCGACCGCAGCCACGTCACCGAATTTCTTGGTGACGTTGCGGATGCGCACGAACGGCTTGGCTGCGGGGTCGCGCCAGGGCCGCGTGTCGGCAGCAAGCTGAGGTTTCTTGGCCATGTCGCTGGAATTCCATCGGATGGGCCGGACGGGGCAGCGTGGCTGCCCCGTCCGGAAGGGAGTGTCAGAGGCCCGCTTTGATGCGCTGCCAGGTTTCGGTCAAGAGCTCATCGTAGTCGGGCGTGTGCGCCTTGAGGTTGAAGAGCTTGGCCGACACTTCGGCGGTGGGATAGATCGCCGGGTCATTCTTCACCTCGTCGGCGATGAATTCGAGCGCTGCCTTGTTGCCCGAGGCATAGAACACGTAGTTGGTGTTGGCCGCCGCGATGTCGGGGCGCAGCATGAAGTCGATGAACTTGTAGGCGTTCTCGACATGCGGCGCGTCCGCCGGAATGGCGAACAGGTCGAACCACTTCAGCGCGCCTTCCTTGGGGATGACATAGGCCACCTCCACCCCGGCCGCGGCTTCCGCCGCTGCGTCGCGGGCGATGAACACGTCACCCGAGTAGCCGATCGACAGGCAGATCTCGCCGTTACCCAGATCGTCGATGTACTGCGACGAGTTGAAGGTCCGCACATAGGGGCGGATCGACAGCAGCAGCTCTTCGGCCTTCTTCAGGTCGTCGGTGCTCTCGGAGTTCGGATCGAGGCCCAGGTAGTTGAGCGCAGTCGCCATCACCTCGGCCGGAGCATCGAGGATATTGACGCCGCATTCCTGCAGCTTGGCCAGGTTCTCGGGCTTGAACACCGCATCCCAGCTGTCGATCGGGCCACCGAGGGCTTCGGTGACCTTGGCGACATTGTAGCCGATGGCGGTGGTGCCCCACATGTAGTCGACCGAGTGGGTATTGTCCGGATCGTGCGCGGCGGTGGACGCCATCACGTCGGGGTCCATGTTGACGAGGTTGGGGATCTTGGACTTGTCGAAGGGCAGGAACAGACCGGCCGCTACCTGGCGCTCGAGGAAGAAGCCCGAGGGCACCACTACGTCATAGCCCGAAGCGCCAGCCAAAAGCTTGGCCTCCACGAGTTCGTTCGAATCGAACACGTCGTAGTTCACCTTGATGCCGGTCTCGGCCTCGAACTTCGCCACGGTGTCTTCGGCGATGTAGTCCGACCAGTTGTAGACGTTCACCACATTGTCCTGCGCGAGCGCCGGGGTGGCGATCAGCAGGGCGCCGAGCGCCACAGTCACGGTCAAAGTCTTGTTCATTACACAGTCTCCCTATTGGACGGCGCGGTCGTGGAGGAGGTGCCGCGCGGTTGAAATGTTCGGGGCGGGCCGCCGGTTCGGCGGCATGCATCAGCGGGCCGCAATGTGACGCGCGTGAGACGCGACGGCACCGGCAGTTGCTGGGATGTGATGGATATGCGGGCGGGGAGGCCAAGCGGCGCGTCGGGCGCGCCGGGAACTGAGGACGTCGCAATGGACCCCGGTCGGGGCGCGCATCGATCCGGAGGGTCCGGATCAACAGTCATCGTGCTCAGTGAAGTGCCCTTCCCCGCGTGGAGCCTCCGCAACGGGCCGAAACCTAGTGGCAATTTCCCGCGGGGGCAAGGGACCTGGACGCGTTTCAGCCTTGCGTCCCGCCGGTCGCGTCATCCCGTCGCGGCCGGGCCTTCCGACGCAGTTGCGCAGAGCGAAATTCCGGTTCAATGAAGCCGAAACATCACGAACGAGACGAGCATCCCTTGAGCCTTCGCCCGCACCTTACCATCTCGCCTGCCGTGCAAGCCGCCCTCGATGCCGGCCGCCCCGTCGTGGCGCTCGAATCGACCATCATCACGCACGGCATGCCCTATCCGCAGAACCTCACGATGGCGCAGAACGTCGAGCGGGTGATCGCCGACAATGGCGCGGTGCCCGCTACCATCGCCATCATGGACGGCCGCTTCATGGTCGGCACTACCGATGCCGATCTCGAGCGGCTGGCCAAGACCGGCGGCGTCGCCGCCAAGGCCTCGCGCCGCGACGTCGCCGCGCTGCTGGCCTCGGGCCAGGTCGCGGGCACTACCGTCGCCACCACGATGATGGCGGCCGAGGCGGCGGGTATCCGCATGTTCGCCACCGGCGGCATCGGCGGCGTGCATCGCGGCGCCGAAACCACCTTCGACATTTCCGCCGACCTCGACGAACTCGGCCGCACCCAGGTGGCGGTGGTGTGCGCCGGCGCCAAGTCGATCCTCGATATCGCCAAGACGCTCGAGGTGCTGGAAAGCAAGGGCGTACCGGTGCTCGGCTTCGGCACCGACGACTTCCCGGCCTTCTGGGCGCGGAAGAGCGGCGGCAAGGTCGATCACCGGGTCGACGATGCGGCTGCTGCGGCGAAAGTCATCGCGCTGCAGTTCGAGCTCGGGCTCGGCGGTGTGCTCGTCGCCAACCCGATCCCGGAATCGCATGCGCTCGACGCCGCCGAGATCGAGACCCGTATCGCGGCCGCCATCGCCGATGCCGAAGCGCAGGGCGTCGGCCGCAAGGAACTGACGCCGTTCCTCCTCAAGCGCATCTTCGAGCTCACCGACGGCAAGAGCCTCGTCGCCAATATCGCGCTCGTCGAGAACAACGCCAAGGTTGCGGCCCAGATCGCTGTAGCGCTCACGAAATGACCGCCACGCCGCGCGTTATCGTCATCGGCGACGTCATGACCGACGTCATCGTCATCCCCGAGGGGCCGATGGTGCGCGGGTCAGACCGGCGCGCGCAGATCCAGAGCCGCCCCGGTGGCTCGGGCGCCAACCAGGCGGTGTGGTTCGGCTCGATGGGCACGCGCGTCAGCTTCGTGGCGCGGGTGGGGGCGAAGGACAAGCCGCACCTCGAAGCCTACTTCAAGGGTTTCCATGTCGATCCGGTGCTGATCGCCGACGCCGAAAAGCCCTCGGGCATGCTGGTCACCATCATCGACCCGGATGGCGAGCGCAGCTTCCTCACCGATCGCGGCGCCAATCTGCAACTCAGCCATTCTGACATGCCGGTCTGGCTGCTCGACGACACGCGGCTGGTGGTGGTGTCGGGTTACTCGCTGTTCGCCGAGCACCCGCGCGGCGCCGTGCGGTGGATGGCGGGGGAAGCGAAGCGGCGGGGCATACCGGTGGTCGTCGATGCGGCCTCGGTGGGCTTCATCGAGGAAGTCGGGCCGCAGAACTTCCTCGACTGGACCGCGGGATTTTCCACCCTCTTCGCCAACGCCGACGAGGCGGCGGCGCTTTCGGGCAGCACGGTGCTCGAAGAACAGTTCGCTCGGCTGACCCGCAACTACGGGCGCGTGGTGATCAAGCTCGGCGCATCCGGTGCGGCGGTCGGCAACGCTGCAGGACTGCGCCTCAGGCGGCCCGCGCCGACCGTCGATGTCGTCGACACGACAGGGGCGGGCGACGCGTTTGCGGCTGGATTCCTGAGCGCCGAACTGCGCGACGAACCGTTGGAAGCCAGCTTGTTGGCCGGCATCGCGGCGGGGTCGGCCGCGGTGACGCAGATCGGCGGCCAGCCGGCCTGACTTGGCGGGTGGTGCGAGCGGGTGCTATCCTTGCCTCAATCCTGGAGAGCCGAGCGATGCAGATACCAGCAGAGTGGGAAGAGTACGTAGCCGAGCAGGTCAAGTCGGGCCGCTTCGCCAGCGCCGACGAAGTCATCGCCGACGCTCTTGGTCTGCAGCGTGACGACTATCGCAAGCTTCAGGCGTTGCGTCGCGAGATCCAGAAGGGCATCGATTCCGCCGAGGCAGGTGACGTCAGCTATGCCACAGCCGACGAGATCATTGCGAAGGTCAAGGCGCGGATGAAGAAGTCAGCATGAGCGGCTATGTGCTGTCGGGCGACGCGGACGCGGACCTGCAGGACATATTCTCGTTTGGCATCGCCACCTGGGGTGAGAAACGGGCGACCAAGTACATCTACGACATATACGAGAAGCTGAATCTCGTCGGTTTCAATGCCGACATTGGCCGGGCACGTCCTGAACTTCACCCATTCGTCCGAGCTTTGCCTCACGGCTCGCACCTGCTGTTCTTCATGCCTTGGCGCGGTGGCACCCTTGTCGTCCGCATCCTTCACGGGGCCGCCGACCACCAAAGGGCGTTTGAAGGATATGATCCCTTGGCGTCAGTAGCCGCCGACTGACTTACTCCACCTCGATCGTGCACCAGCTCAGTGGGTCCACGGTCATCGCGCCGCGGTTGCCTTCAATATCGCCCAGCTCCGACACAAGATGGTCGCGCACCACCTCAACCGTCGCATGCGGAGTGGTCAGGTCGCAGCCGCGGGCGAGCTGGTATTTAGCAGTGTCGGTTTTCGCCACTTCCTCGCCGCCCTCGGTGATCGATTGCAGCACGCGCAGCAGGTTGCCGGCGGGGTCGAAGTAGAGGCGGCCCTCGCGGCTGATCGACGGACCGTCGGCGCCGTCGGCCATGTTGGGCGAGGTCATCACCGAATAGAGGAAGGCGAGGCTGCCATCGGGGCGATAGCACGAGGTGTCGGCCTGGGTGGCGATGGCGTCGATCAGCCAGGTCTGCACCAGCACCGATGCCGCACCGTCGCCGCCGTCGTGGAACTCGAAATGGTCGGCATAGCCGCCGTCGAAGTTGCGTCGCCAGCCGGTCCAGTCGTCGGGCGCCGCCGCCAGCATCGCCGAGCATGCGCCCCAGGCGTCGCGGACCTCGGCGATCGCCGCGTCGTCGGCAACCGCGATGGCAGGCAGCAGGAGGGGTAGGGCAAGGAGCAGGCGACGCATTCGGGGACCTCATGTGAGCGCCGGAAACTACCGGATCATGTCCGGTGGGGAAAGCATGCGCGCCTGTCTCCGCCCCCTCCACCACCCTTCGGGTGGTCCCCCTTGTTTGTCGTTGTGGTGGTAGTGTTGGGGTGTTTCCGGGCTGTCCGCCTGACGTTTCACCCCGTCAGGCGGACGACTGTCGGAGGGGCCGCGTTCCCCTGAGTATCGAGCACTGAGGGGGAGCTGGGCCGCCGGCAGCAAGTTCACATCGACCCGGATGGTTGCAGGGACGTTTGGGTCCGAAGCCACAAGGTTGGGTCAGATGGAACAGTGTGATGTTAGCACGAAGATCGCCGGAATCGATGTTGGCAAGTACTGGCTGGATGCCGCCATTGACGGACAGTCCACCCCGCTGCGGGTGGTGAACGATGCGGCAGGGATAAAGACCCTGTCGAGTTGGCTGAAGAGCCACGGGGTTGGCCGGGTCGGCATGGAGGCCAGCGGTCCCTATGACCGCCGGGTGCGAGCCGACCTGCAGGCGGTCGGGCTGGAGGTGGTGCTGCACCAGCCCATGGAGGTCAAGCTGTTCGGCCGGATCAGGCGGCAGCGGGCCAAGAACGATCGGCTCGATGCCAGGCTCATCGCGGCGGCGACAGCCGGTATCGAGCGGCAGCCTCTCAAGCACGACCCGCGGCTGGCCGAACTGGCCGAGCGGCTTACCGTCTACGAGCATGTCGCCGACACCATTGCGGGGCTCAAGAGCCTGCTCGAAAGCGTCGGCCTGGAGGACCTGCATCGCGCGGTCACCGGGCAGATCGAGCAACTCGCCGCCTTCAAGAGCCAGCTGGCCGAAGCGGCGATGGCCACCATCAAGGCCCAGCCCGACCTCCGGCACCGGCTGGGGCTGCTGATGAGCCTGCCCGGCTTCGGCCCTATCGTTGCCACCAGCATCCTCGTTCGCATGCCCGAACTGGGCGACATGCAGCACGGCCAGCCGGCATGCCTGATCGGCGTGGCTCCGCATGACCGGGACTCGGGCACCCATGCCGGCACCCGCTTCATCGCCGGTGGCCGCAGCCGACCCAGACGCATGCTCTACATCGCCGCACTCGCCGCAAAGCGCTGCGATCCCGACCTCAAGGCGTTCGCCCAAAGGCTCGAGGCCAACGGCAAACCCAAAAAGCTCATCCTCGTTGCCCTCATGCGAAAGCTCATCGAAGCCGCAAACATCGTCCTCAAACGCAACGCACCATGGGTGATCAAACAACCAAACTGACATGGTTGCGATCCCGCTCCGCAGGGGAGGATCCCGGCGACCTCGGCGCCCGGTGGGCGACCTGCCCGTTTCGCGAGCTTGATGGCACCATCGCCCTCTCTTATCGTTCTGATGCAAATCATTCTGCCCGGGCCTTTCGCCCGGGCACTTGTTTCTGGAGAGGCCGATGGCGCGCGGACCGATGGGCGGAGGACGGCGGGGCGGCGGCGGCATGAACGACCCTGACATTCCGGGCGCCCTGCCCTTCGACAAGGGCGAGCGGCTGAAGACGTTCCGCCATCTCGGCCGGCTGTTCGCCCAGATGTGGCGGACCAGCCCGTGGCTGATGGCGCTGTCGATCGGGCTGAGGCTGGTGGTGGCGATCCAGCCGCCACTGGTGTTGCTGTTCACCAAGCTGATCATCGACGAGGTGGTGAAGCAGACCGGGCTCGGCTCGCCGGGGCCGGAGCTGTCGGACTGGCTGGAGTCGGGGCGGCTGAATTTCTTCATGCTGCTGCTGGGCGCCGAATTCGTGCTGGTGTTCATGCGCGATGCGTTCAATCGCGCCATCAGCGTCGTCGACGGCATCCTCGGCGAGAGTCATTCGAACGCCGTCAGCCTCGAGCTGATGCAGCATGCGGCGAGGCTCGACCTCAAGCATTTCGAACAATCGGAGTACCAGGACCGGCTGGAGCGGGCGCGGCGGCAGGCCTCTTCCCGCTCGACGGTGATCTCGCAGCTGTTCGGGCAGGGGCAGGCGATGATCACGGCGATCGCGCTGGCCGCGGGCCTGTTCCTCTATGCGCCGCTGCTGATCGCGCTGCTCGCCGTGGCGCTGATCCCGGCGGTGTGGGGCGAGTTCAAGTTCAACCGGCTCGCCTACTGGATTTCGCACAACCGCTCGCCCGAGCGCCGGCAGCTCGAATACCTGCGGCAGATCGGCGCCAGCGCCGACAGCGCCAAGGAACTGAAGCTGTTCGGGCTGGGGGACTTCCTATCCGGCCGCTTCGCCACGCTGAGCCGGCAGATTCTCGCGGAGAACACCGCGCTCAGCATCAGACGGGCGCTGCAGACCGGCAGCCTCGCGGCCATTTCGACCGTCAGCTATTATGCCGCCTATGCCTATATCGTCTGGCGCACCCTCAATGGCGAGTTCACCGTCGGCGATCTGGTGTTCCTCTCGGGCTCGTTCAGCGGCCTCAACGGCTACCTGCAGCAGATCCTGATCGGCTTCACCCAGATTGCCGGGCAGAGCCTCTACCTCGACGACCTGTTCAGTTTCTTCGAGATCGAGCCGACAATCCTCGACCCCAAGGACCCGCAGCCGTTCCCGGTGCCGCTGCGGCAGGGAATCGTGTTCGAATGTCGGGTTCCGCTATCCGGGGTCGGATCGCTGGGCGGTGCGGGGCCTGAACTTCACCGTGCCGGCCGGGGAAACGCTGGCGCTGGTAGGGGAGAACGGCGCGGGCAAGACCACCATCGTCAAGCTGATGACCCGGCTCTACGACCCCGACGAGGGCCGCATCCTCGTCGACGGCGTCGACCTCAAGGCGTTTGCGACGGCGGATATCCGCCGGCACATGGGCGCCATCTTCCAGGATTTCCTGCGCTACTCGTTCTCGGCCTCGGACAATATCGGGGTCGGGCGGATCGAGGCGCTGGGGGACCGTGCGCGGATCGAGGCGGCGGCGGAGCAGAGCCTCGCCGGGCCGGTGATCCGCAAGCTGCCCGAGGGGTACGACCAGATGCTGGGCCGCACCTTCTCGAAGGGGCAGGACCTGTCTGGCGGCGAGTGGCAGAAGCTGGCGATCGCCCGCGCCTACATGCGCGACGCGGAAATCATCATCCTCGACGAGCCGACGGCGGCGCTCGATGCGCGGGCCGAGGCCGAGGTGTTCCACCGCTTCAAGACGCTGGCCGAGGGCACGACCGCCGTGCTGATCTCGCACCGCTTCTCGACCGTGCGCATGGCGGACCGGATCGTGGTGCTGGCCGATGGGGCGGTGCAGGAAGCGGGCACGCATGCCGAGTTGATGAGGCTGGGCGGGCGGTATGCGGAGCTGTTCGAGCTGCAGGCGGCGGGGTATCGGTAGCGTTTGCCAGGATTTGAGCCTAGTTGACGTAGACCTTGGTGCCGGACGGCACGCGGGCGTGGAGGTCGATGATGTCGTGGTTCATCAGGCGGATGCAGCCCGACGAGACCTGCTGGCCAATGGTGTAGGGCTCGGTGGTGCCGTGCAGGCGGAAATGCGTGTCCTTGCCATTGCGGTAGAGATAGAGCGCGCGGGCGCCGAGCGGGTTGGTCGGGCCGCCGGGGAGGCCGGCGGCGTACTCGGCGTAGCGCTCGGGCTGGGTGCGGATCATGTTGGCGGTCGGGGTCCAGCCGGGCCACGCGGCCTTGCGGGCGATGACGGCGTTGCCCTTGAACTGCAGCCCTTCTTCGCGGCCGACGCCGACGCCGTAGCGCATGGCGCGACCGTTTGGCTGCACCAGGTAGAGGTAGCGCTCGGCCGTGCTCACCACGATCGAGCCCGGCGCGTATTTCGAGGTGTAGTCGACCTCCTGCCGCCAGTATTGCTGCGGGATGCGGCGCAGGTCGACGGCCGGCACCGGGTAGGGTTCGTCGAGCTTGGCGGCGTAGTAGCTGGCCCAGGGCTCATCGACCTGGATCACCGTCTTGCCATCGGCGAGGCGGCGCGTGCCGCCGGTCGAAGAGCAGGCGGAGAGGGCGAGAGCAGCGGCTCCGACGATAAAGAGGCGGCGAGAGGTCAAGGCATATCCGTGCAACTGGAGTGAGCGGCGAAAGAACCGGCCGCGTGTCCGTTTGTCGAGTGCGCCCCGGCCACACGTACGGCGACAGGGTAACGCGGCCGATCACATTTCCGTTGCAAGGACTGGCAGTTACGCCTCAGGCGTGCCGTCGCAACGCCTCGCCCGTCAGGCTCCCAGTTGCCAAGAGCAGGCCGGAGGGCGTGCCCTGGAACACCACTGCGCCACCCGCATTGCCAGCGCCGGGACCGAGGTCGATGACCCAGTCGGCGCGGCTGATGACGTCGAGGTTGTGCTCGATGACGATGACGGTGCTCTCCTGGTCGACGAGGCGGTCGAAGAGCCCGATCAGGGTATCGACGTCGTTCATGTGGAGCCCGGTGGTAGGCTCGTCGAGCACGTAGATGCTGCCCGACTTGCCGAGTTCGGCCGCAAGCTTCAGCCGCTGGCGCTCGCCGCCCGAGAGGGTGGAGAGGGGCTGGCCGAGGGTGAGGTAGCCGAGGCCGACATCGTCGAGGCCTTTCAGGATCTTCGCGACGGCGGCTTCGGTGAAGAAGGCAGCGGCGTCGCCGACCGCCATTTCGTAGATGTCGGAGATCGCCTTGCCGCGGAGCTTGTGCTGCAGCACTTCGTCGGTGAAGCGCTTGCCCTCGCAGGTCTCGCAGGTGCTGGCGACGGGGTCCATGTGGGCCAGATCGGTGAAGATGACGCCGAGGCCCTTGCAGTCCGGGCAGGCGCCCTTGGAGTTGGCCGAGAACAGCGCGGCTTCGACGCCGTTGGCCTTGGCGAAGGCCTTGCGGACGTTGTCGAGGATGCCGGTATAGGTCGCGGTGTTGGAGCGGGACGAGCCGCGGGCGAGGTTCTGGTCGATGATGACGGTGTCGGGATAGGCCAGCGGCAGGCAGCCCTGGATCAGCGAGCTCTTGCCCGAGCCGGCGACGCCGGTGACGACGGTGAGGACGCCTTTGGGGATGGTGACGGAGACGTCCTTGAGGTTGTTGAGCTTTGCGTGGGCGATCTTCAGCTCGCCCTTGGGCTGGCGGACGTCGGCCTTGATCGGCTGGTGCTTTTCGATGTGGTTGCCGGTGAGGGTGCCGGACTTGAGGAGGCCGGCATAGTCGCCCTCGTAGACCACCTCGCCGCCCTTCGATCCGGCGCGGGGACCCATGTCGACGATGTGGTCGCCGATGGCGATCATGTCGGGCTTGTGCTCGACGATGAGCACGGTGTTGCCCTTGTCGCGCAGCTGCTGCATCAGCCCGGCGAGGCGGCCGACATCGTGGGGGTGGAGGCCGACCGAGGGCTCATCGAAGACGTAGGTGATGTCGGTGAGCGACGAGCCGAGGTGGCGCACCATCTTGACGCGCTGGCTCTCGCCGCCCGAGAGGGTGGAACTTTCGCGATCGAGCGACAGGTAGCCGAGCCCGATGGTGACGAGGTTCTCGAGCCGGGCGGCGAGCGCGTCGAGCATGGGCTTTATCGCCGGCGCATCGATCTTGCGGACGAAGGGGGCGAGGTCGGAGACCTGCATGGCGGAGCACTCGGCGATGTTCGTGCCCTCGATGGTGCTGCCGAGCGCTGCCTGATTGAGGCGGGTGCCGTGGCAGGCCGGACAGACGCCGCGGCGGAAGATCTTGTCGTATTCGACCCGGACATGCGGCTGCAGGTTCTCGGGGTCCTTGGCGCCGAGCCCGGACTTGAGCTTGGCGACGACGCCCTCGTAGGTGAGGCCGATCTTGCCGACCTTGATCTTGCGGCCATCGGAGAGGTTGAGGAGATTGTCGCGCTCCTCGGCGGTGAAGTCCTTCACCGGCTTGTCCATGTCGAACAGGCCGGAGTTCCGGTAGATCTCCCACCACCAGCTGTCGACGGCAAAATCCCTGGGGAGGATGGCGCCCTGGTTGAGCGACTTCTCCTCATCGATGACCGCCGACATATCCATCGCGGCGACCTGGCCGATGCCTTCGCAATCCGGGCACATGCCGCGCGGGTCGTTGTAGGAATAGAGGCCGGGCGCGCCGAGTTTCGGCGTGGCGACGCGGGAGAACACGACGCGCAGCATCTGGGCGGCGTCCGTCACCGTGGCGACGGTGGAGCGGGAATTGCCACCCAGCCGCTGCTGGTCGACGATGATGGCGGCCGAGATGTTCTCGAGTTCGTCGGCATCGGGCTGGCCGTAGTGCGGCATGAACTGCTGCACGAAGGCCGGGTAGGTTTCGTTGATCAGCCGCTGGCTCTCGGCGGCGATGGTGCCGAACACCAGCGATGACTTCCCCGACCCCGAAACGCCGGTGAACACGGTGATCTTGCGCTTGGGGATGTCGAGCGAGACGTTCTTGAGGTTGTTCTCGCGCGCGCCGCGGATCCGGATCGAGCCGTACATGGTGCATTCGCTCCCGCGTTTTACCGAATGGTTGAATAAGGGTGCTGCCCTGTCAGGTCAACCCCGAAAGGCTTGTGCCCCATCACCCTGATATGTCGTGTCAGCAGCAGGGTTTTCGACGTGAAGTTGACGGAAAGGCCCTGAACGCCTAACTCGGGCGCATGAAACGCGACACCAACAAGCCCACAGGCCCCAACCAGCGCATGCTGCGCGTCGGCGAACTCGTTCGCCACGCCCTCGCCGCGGTCTTCGCCCGTGGCGACATCGATGATCCGCTGCTCGAAGGCAAGGTCATCACCGTGCCCGAAGTGCGCATGAGCAACGACCTCAAGCTCGCCAACGTCTACATCATGCCGCTGGGGGGCGAAGGTGCGGACGAGGTGGTGGCAGCGCTCAACCGGCACCACAAGTTCGTGCGGGGCCGGATCTCGCCGGAGCTGAACCTGAAGTTCGCGCCCGAGCTGAAGTTTTTCGTCGACACCACCTTCGAGGAGTTCGGCAAGATCGACGCCATTCTCCGCTCCGAGCGCGTGCAGCGCGATCTGGCGCAGGACAGCGACGAAGACGAGAAGGGCACCGACTGACATGACCGGCGAAAAGCGGGTCAAGCGGGACGTGTCCGGCTGGATCGTCCTGAACAAGCCCTATGACATGACCTCGACGCAGGCCGTCGGGAAGGTACGCTGGCTGCTCGGCGCCAAGAAGGCCGGACACGCGGGCACGCTCGATCCACTGGCGACCGGCGTGCTGCCGATCGCGCTGGGCGAAGCGACCAAGACCGTGCCGATCGTGCAGGACGGCACCAAGGTCTACCGCTTCACGATCAAGTGGGGCGAGGAGACGACGACCGATGATGCCGAAGGCACGGTGACCGAACGCTCGGACGTTATGCCCGACCCGGCTGCCATCAACGCTGCGCTGCCGGCCTTTACCGGCGAGATCATGCAGACCCCCCCAGCCTTCTCGGCGATCAAGGTGGACGGCGAGCGCGCCTACGACCTGGCGCGGGCCGGCGAGACTGTGGTGCTGGCACCCCGCCCGGTGGTCATCGAGGCGCTGTCGCTGCTGGCGCATCACGGGGACCGCTCCGAGCTCGAGATGACCTGCGAGAAGGGCACCTATGTTCGCGCCCTCGCCCGCGACCTCGCCCGAGCCCTTGGGACGCGCGGGCACGTGATCGCGCTCCACCGCTCGCAGGTCGGGCCGTTCAGCGATGTGATCGCGGTCGGCATAGAAGACATTGAACGAAACCTCGACGGCGCGGTTGTGCCTGTCGCAGCGGGCCTTGAAGGACTGCCGGAAGTACGGCTGAGCGCGCAGCAGGCTCAGGTGTTGCGTCACGGCAATCCGGTGCTCCTAACCGGAGCGGCAGCCCCGGTCAGACTGGACAGTGCCTGGGCCAGCGAAGCTGGTGCACCGGTCGCACTGGGATATGTAGAGGCGGGACACTTTCACCCGCAGCGGGTCATCCTGTCGGGCAGCTGAAAATAGTTGATGCCCGCCGGAACCAAATCGCACGAGGCACGTTGCCGAGGGCCGATTGTGTTGTCTGAGGCTGGTTATGTTCTGCGGGTATATCGATGGCTGACGGAGCAGTGGCCACCGAGCCGAGGAAGAAGTCACGTAACCGTGTAGCCCGCCCGATAGCCGTCTACCTGTTCGTGCTGGCCCTCGTAGCCTTGGTGCCGGCTTTCATCTTTTCGGCCGTCCTGCTGCAGCGTAACAACGAGGCGCAGGAACGGCTCGTCGAGGCTCTGATCACCGGCACAGCCCGCTCGATCGTGCAGTCGGTCGACCGCGAGATCAACGCCAATACCACCACTCTGAAGGTGCTCTCCGCCAATCCCGCCCTGCTCAGCGGGGACATGGGGGCCTTCCACCAGCAGGTGACCGACGCGCTGGCCGACACCGGCTCCTACATCTTTGTGCTCGACGATGAGATGCACACGGTGATGACCAGCCGGCAGGCCTATGTGGCCGGTCGGCAGGGACTTTCGGCCGACGTAGAGACGGGGCGCCTGGCGCTCGCCAGCGACATTCCCATTGCCTCGAACATGATCAGGGGCGTGATTTCCCAGGAATACGTCGTCAACGTGCTGCTCGGCGTCCGGGGCACGGCAGCCGGAGACGTGGTGCTGGGTTTCAACCGGGCCGCGAGCCAACTGGCGCCGGTGCTGCTCGCCAACCGCTTGCCGAACGGATGGAATGTGGCTTTGGTGGATGGCAAAGGCCATGTCGTGGTCGCGTCGCCGGGCGCGGGCCAGACCGGTGACACGTTCGGCCTCTCCAATGTAGCCGAGATGAGCTCTACCACGGAGTGGCGACAGCTCGACGTCAACGGCCAGTCCTCGCTGGTCGTCGCGCAACGCTCGCTGCTGAGCGACTGGACGGTCGTGGGCTGGGCGCCGGTCGACATCGTGACGAGGCCGCTCGCCGACGCATTCTGGTCGCTGCTGGCAGGTGGGGTGTTGCTAGCGGCGCTGGTAGTGCTGGTGGTGTATTGGGTCAGCCTCGCCATCGGCCGCTCGGTGCATGGGCTCGAGGCCGACGCCAAGCGGCTGGGCGCCGGGCAGCCGGTCGAGGCCCGCAGCTTCCCCATCGCGGAAATCGAAACGGTTTCGATGGCGCTGGGCGATGCGTCGCGGCGACGGCAGGCGGCCGAGACCGAGGTCCGTTTCCTGATGCGGGAACTGGCGCATCGATCGAAGAACCAGATGACCGTAATTGCCGCGATGGCGAAGCAGACTGCCCGCGGCGCGGAAACCGTGCCAGAGTTCGTGTCGAGCTTCGAGAAGCGCATCTTCGGGCTGGCCCGTTCGACCGACCTGCTGCTCGCGCATGGCGTGGCCGGCGTCGATCTCAGGGAACTGATGGTCAGCCATCTCGACCCGTTCTGTCCTGTCGATGGCGACAGGGTGTCGGTGGAAGGGCCGGGCATGCGCCTCAACGGGCAGGCCGCGCAGATCCTCGGCATGGCGGCGCACGAACTGGCCACCAACGCGGTGAAGTATGGTGCATTTGCCAGCGAAGGCGGCCGGCTGAAGGTCAGTTGGACGCGACAGGACGATACCATTGCCTTCGTCTGGCGCGAGATCGGCGCCGTGCCGGGCACCGCGACGCCCCGGCGCGGGTTTGGCACCACGGTGCTGGAAAACATGGTGGGGCGCTCGCTGGGCGCCGAAGTGAAGCGGGAATCGCACCCCGATGGCATCGAATGGCGCTTCTCGATCCCGGTCGCCGCGCTCGACCCGGCCTATGTCGCCGGCGGCGCTATCGGCGGCGGCACGGGCACCGCCGACAAATAGCTGGCGCTTTCGGACCCGATCCACTATATCGGCGCGCAAGCCCGGCGGGGGAAACCTTCGCCGGCTTTAGTCATGGCTCCGCCTGGACGACATCCCGGGCGACAGCGTCCCCGATCCTCTTTATTGAAAGGACATCCGATGTCGATCACTGCAGAGCGCAAGACCGCGCTCATTTCCGAGTATGCCACCAAGGCCGGCGACACCGGTTCGCCCGAGGTGCAGGTCGCGATCCTGACGGAACGCATCACCAACCTCACCGAGCACTTCAAGGGTCACGGCAAGGATCATCATTCCCGCCGCGGCCTGCTCAAGCTGGTGCAGACCCGCCGTTCGCTCCTCGACTACGTCAAGCGTATCGACGAGCCCCGCTACCGCTCGCTGATCGAGCGCCTGGGCATCCGCCGCTAAGGCGAGCCTGGATACGAACCGGGCTGCGAGGCGATGCCCCGCAGCCCGATACACCCGGCAGAATCCGGGTGACCAACGCGTAGGCTGATGGCCTTTTCGCGGAGCATGGCGAGATCATCAGCCGCTCACGGGTGCGCGGCACCTCCTTTTCAGGAAATGAGCGGCTCATCGTCTTGTCCATGTTCCGCCCCGCAACAGATGCGGGCACAGCCGCGGAAACCGTGCCGATCTTGGGCCGGCGGTGCACATGGGGTGCGCCGCGCGGCTGGCACACCGGTTGAGTTCACGGGGCGTTACGCACCCCGCGTTCCCGCTCATACCGGCGCAATGGAAAGACGAGGCACCATGCCCACCATCGATTTCAACCACCACAAGGTCGAGCTCAACTGGGGCGGCCAGCCGCTCACGCTCGAGACCGGCAAGATCGCCCGCCAGGCCGACGGCGCCGTGCTCGCCACGCTCGGCGAGACCGTGCTGCTCGCCACCGTCGTTTCGGCCAAGAAGGCCAAGCCGGGGCAGGACTTCTTCCCGCTGACCGTGAACTACCAGGAAAAATACTTCGCCGCCGGCAAGATCCCGGGTGGCTACTTCAAGCGCGAAGGCCGCCCGACCGAGAACGAGACGCTGGTTTCGCGCCTGATCGACCGTCCGATCCGCCCGCTGTTCCCCGATGGCTACAAGAACGAGACGCAGGTCGTCATCACCGTTCTGCAGCACGACATGGAGAACAACCCGGACGTGCTGGCGATGGTCGCCGCCTCCGCAGCGCTCACCATTTCGGGCGTGCCGTTCATGGGTCCGATCGGCGCCGCCCGCGTCGGTTACATCGATGGCGAGTACGTGCTGAACCTCGACGTCAACCGTCGCGCCGAGTCCAAGCTCGACCTCGTGATGGCCGGCACCCAGGACGCCGTGCTGATGGTGGAATCGGAAGCCCAGGAGCTTTCCGAGGACGTCATGCTCGGCGCCGTGATGTTCGGTCACGCGGCCTCGCAGAAGGTCATCGACGCCATCATCAAGCTGGCGGAACTGGCCGCCAAGGAGCCGCGCGAGTTCACCGCTCCCGACTACTCGGCGCTCGAAAAGGACGTGCTGGCGGTCGCCGAGGCTGACCTTCGCGCGGCCTACAAGCTGACCGACAAGGCCCAGCGCTACGCTGCCGTCGATGCCGCCAACGCCAAGGTCAAGGCGCACTTTGCGGCCCAGATCGAAGCCGGTGCCGTGTCTGCCGAGGACCTGGGCGAAGTCGTCCACAACCTGCAGGCCAAGATCGTCCGCTGGAACATCCTCGACACCAAGACCCGTATCGATGGCCGTGACCTCACGACCGTCCGTCCGATCGTCGCGGAAGTCGGTATCCTGCCGCGCACCCACGGCTCGGCGCTGTTTACCCGCGGCGAGACGCAGGCCCTCGTGGTCGCGACGCTCGGCACCGGTGACGACGAGCAGTATGTCGACAGCCTTGAAGGCACCAACAAGGTGAACTTCATGCTGCACTACAACTTCCCTCCCTACTCGGTGGGTGAAGCTGGCCGCATGGGCTCGCCCGGCCGCCGCGAAATCGGCCACGGCAAGCTGGCGTGGCGCGCGATCAACCCGATCCGCCCGAAGGCCGACGAGTTCCCCTACACCATCCGCGTCGTCTCCGAGATCACCGAGAGCAACGGCTCGTCCTCGATGGCGACCGTCTGCGGCACCTCGCTGGCGCTGATGGATGCGGGCGTGCCGATGAAGAAGGCCGTGGCGGGTATCGCCATGGGCCTGATCCTCGAAGGCGACCGCTTCGCCGTGCTGTCGGACATCCTCGGCGACGAGGATCATCTCGGCGACATGGACTTCAAGGTTGCCGGCACCCTCGACGGCGTCACCTCGCTGCAGATGGACATCAAGATCGCCGGCATCACCGAGGAGATCATGAAGGTCGCGCTCGGCCAGGCCAAGGGCGGCCGCGAGCACATCCTGGGCGAGATGGCCAAGGCGCTCGACACCTCGCGTTCGAGCGTGGGCGAGTTCGCTCCGCGCATCGAGACCATCCAGATCCCGACCGACAAGATCCGCGAAGTGATCGGCACCGGCGGCAAGGTGATCCGCGAGATCGTCGAAAAGACCGGCGCCAAGATCAACATCGAGGACGATGGTTCGGTGAAGGTCTCGTCCTCGGACAGCGCTTCGATCGATGCCGCCATCAAGTGGATCAAGGGCATCACCGATGAGCCCGAGATCAACGCCATCTACCAGGGCACCGTGGTGAAGACCGCCGATTTCGGCGCCTTCGTCAACTTCTTCGGCGCCAAGGACGGCCTCGTCCACATCAGCCAGCTGGCCGCGGCCCGCGTCGCCAAGACCACCGACGTCGTCAAGGAAGGCGACAAGGTCTGGGTGAAGCTGCTCGGCTTCGACGAGCGCGGCAAGGTCCGCCTGTCGATGAAGATCGTCGACCAGGCGACCGGCAAGGAAATCGCCGAAGGCGAAGCCGCCGAGTAACCGGCACTCTTCTATACGAATGCAGAAGGCCCGGAGCGATCCGGGCCTTCTCGTTTCTGCCGCCGGCCCTACTGCAGCGCGACGGGGTAGGCGTAGAAGCTGCCGGCCTCCTGCGGGGTGGCCATCTTCGAGAACTTCGCCTCGACCACCCACAGCGTGTCGCCGATCTTGGTGACGGCGGTCGGGCTGTCCCAGCCATCCTTGGCGACGACGCGGATATTGGCGGTGTCGCCCTCGAAGGTGATTGCCGAGACCTGGGCGCTGGCGTTTTCGGCGAGGTAGAGCACCCCGTCATCGCCGAAGCGCATGCCGTCGGGGCCATTGAGCGGCTGCGACAGGGTGAGTTCGGTGAGCGTGCCGGGCTTGTCGCCATCCATGGTGAGGCGGAACAGCTTGTTGGTGGAAACGCCGTTGAGATAGAGCGCACCATCCGGCCCGAAGCTCAGGCCATCGAGGCTTGCGAGCGCCGCGTCCTTCAGGAAAGGCTCGGCAGTGGTGGCGCCGGGCGCCACCCTGAACAACTGCCCACCGGCCGTATCGGCGGCGTAGGCAGTGCCATCGGCCGCGGTGGCGATGTCGTTGCAGAAAGTGCCCTCGCCGAGGGGTACTGTCGACTTTAGAGCGCCTGTGCCGAGGTCGTAGCTGCGCAGCACCGAGGCCTTGCCGCCCGCGCCGGAAAACAGCGCGAGATCGGAATAGCAGGCCCAGAGCGTCTGGTTCGCCGCGTCGGCATAGACGCCGAGCACGGCGGTCGGTCCATCGGTGACGGCCGGGATCCAGTTCTCGGTTGTCGCAGCGCCCGGGGCCGCGCGGTAGATCTGGCCGGTGCCGATGGAGCCGGCGATCAGCGTACCGTCAGCTGTCGAGGTGATGCTCTCGGGGAACACCGCCATATCGCCGATCTGGACCTTGTCGGCGGCGAAGGCCGCGGTGGCGGCAAGCATGAGACCGGCAGCGATGCCGGGAACGAGCAATGAGCGCAATGTATCCTCCCAAGTTTCTGGATGCGGGAGGTTGGCATCGAGCGGCTTCGAGCGGCCCAATGCAGGGCATAGGCTGCACTTCTGTACGCGGCATCGCGCGACCCACGATACCTGTCGTCTATAGCAGCGAGCCCAGAGCCAGCAATACGCCGGCTATCGCGATCGCCATTGCCAGCAGGGTCTGTTGGCGTGCCGCTTTCAATTCGCTGCGCAGAACGGCGGTTTCAACCCACAGGGCCTGGCTGAGCATCGTTGCGTCATGGGAAAGCGCCCCGATCTGGTGCAGACGATCGGCGAGGACCGAGAGAGTGGAGCTGTCGGCAAGGGTCACCTTCTGCGTTTCAAGTACATAGTCGAGGTCGGCCGGTGCAATGGCGGGGGCGAGCGCGTTGCGCACCTTCTGCGCATCCGACGGCGACCGCACCGCAAGGGCGAAGCCAACCAGTGCTGCGAGGCACAGAATGGCGAAGCCCAGCAGCGGCGCGGCTTCGGCCACTAGATGAGACGCTTCGACTTCAGCAGCGCCACGTAGTCGCTGCGATCCATATAACAGTCGGCCAACCCGAAAAAGACCTCCTCGCTGGCATTAAGGTCCCGCATGATGTTCTTCAGCACGCGCCCGAAGATATACTTGCGACCAAACGAGAAGTGGGTGGTGTAGAGCCGCTTTCCCTCATGCTCGAAGTAGCCGCGAATGTGGTGGTCGCATTCAAGTGGTTGCATCCCGAGCTTACGGAAGATGGTTTCCATGTCGCGGGTTCTTATTGTTCCCCTATGCTTGTGCACCGAACACCTCGCGCAGGAAGTTGCGAAGGTCGATCATCGACCGCCCCAGCGTGTCGTCAGCCGCCTTGCCGATATACTCCATGTATTCGGACATCAGAACGCCGAGCTGAGCTTCCGCATCGTCCAGCGTTGCGCCGCTGGCGTAGAGGTAGGGCTGGCCGAACACTTCGACGAACGCGCCTTCGTCCGGATCGTCGCGGAACCAGACAAAGAACTGGCGGGCATGCTTGTGCGCGCCGGTCAGGCGTCCGAGCTTCACCTTGAAGTCGTCGTCGAGAAGTTCGCGGATTGCCCGCTCCTCCTTAAGGTCGATGACGTCGACCGATACCAGTCCCTCGGCGAAGGACGGCACTGCGCCTGCCCGCCGCTTGCGGAAATCGGTGGAGTCCGAGAGCCATGACGCAAATTGCGCGATGATCTCGTCGGCCCCCTCCCCGCGCCCGAGGAACGAGTGGAACAACTCGCGGTCCTCCTTGCTGATCTCCCCTTCGGAGAACACCGAGGAATAGCCGGTGAGCAACGTGGGATAGTCGCTGCGGCGAAGCCAGCGAGCGAACGAGATACCGTCGCGGTTGGTGTCGGACCTGTCCCCTGGTCGCGGCAGATTGATGTCGGTGACGATCAGGTCGAAGCCTGGAAGCGCTCGCACGGCGCGGATGGCCTCATCAGAGCTTTCGACCGCAACCACGGGCCCGCGCCCAGCAAGTTCCTTGAGTACAGAGGCCTTCAGCCTTCGGTTCGTTTCATCGTCCTCGACCAGCAGTACGGCAGGCATCACGGCACTCCCTTTTGTGGCTGGGCCAACCCAAGTCCCAGTTCGATATCCATGGTTATTCCCCGTCTGTAGTCGACGAGGTTGATCGAGCCCTTGTGTCGGTCGGCCGCGCGACGGCAGAGGAACAGGCCCCAGCCACTGCCATTGTCGCCCTTGGTCGAGATTTCGCGTTCGAAGATCAGTTGCGGATAGTCGACGGTGCTGTCGGGATAAAGTTTGCGCAGCCCCTGCAGGTCCAGCCCGCCGGCGTTGTCGACATAGCGCAAGGTGATCCGCTCGTTGACCACCGACAGGATCTTGCACTGGATGACCTTGCGACCAGGAATGCGCCGCTCAGCGAAGGCGTCGACCGAGTTGATGATGAGGTTGAGGAACAGGTGCCGAAGCTGGTCGGGAAAGCACTGCACGATGCGGTCCGGGCCCTCCCAGCTGTCCTGCAGCCCCTCCTTGATGATCTTACCCCGCATCTGGCGGATGGCCTCATCCCAGATCTGCCTGAGGTTGTAGTCCGCCTGCTCGCTGCTCGGCGGGCGGGCTGCCGCCTTTATGTCGTCCAGGGACTTCGTCACCCGCGCCGAATAGGTCGAGAGTTCCGTCAGGTCGGACAACAGGCGCGCCCGGATCTCACCTTGCACCTTGTTGCCGATGACGAGGCGCATCTCGGCCATCTTCAGGTTGGAGGTGTCGATATGAACCTTGGCCGCATGGCGAGCCGCCTGGGCCACGGCCACCGCCGTGAACACCGTCGAGAGCGCGACGCTGTTGCTGACCTCAACGGATTCAGCGGCGGCCTGCCGGAAGTTGTGAATGGCCACGCCCACAGCGTTCGCCAGCACCATGAAGCCATCGAGTTCTAGGTTGAGGTAGCGATAAGGGACCGGCAGTCCGAACGACAGCACGCCGAACACCTCGGCGCCAACCAGCACCGGACAGAACACCGCGCTGACGATGTTACGTTGCTCAGGACGTTCGAGGAATGGCGTGGCGGTGCCGTGCTTGTCCTCGATGACCTGGGGCTTCTTCTGGGTCACCGCATCGCGAAAGCACTGGAACTCCGTGTAGTCGTCGATATCCCAGGAAGAGTTGAAGCCCGATCCGGTCGGTACATCCGGATTCCAGGCAAAGATAGTTGCAAGACCCGGGCCGTCGGTGCGCAGTTCGCGCAGTGCTCCTGCGTACATGCCGGAGGCGACCTGCGTCATCAGCTTGATTTCCTCGTAGAAGTCGCTGACCGACTGCAGAAAATCGATCGGGGCATGGCTGTTGGCGAGCAGATTGACCGAGACCAGCCGGTTGTAGAGAAACAGCACCACGCCGATGACGATGTTGAACGAGTGCATATCGGCCGGAGGTGGATTGGCACCTTTCGCGTCCGGGGCAATCAGGATTGCCCCGACCAGAGTCGGCCCCCTCAGGCAATCGTATCGCAGCACGCCTGCAGGGTGCTCGGAAAGGTCGAGGCTGTCCTGAAACCTTCGGGGCTCCGCCTGATTTACCCGGGCGAGCCAGCAATTCTCGCGCTCCAGCAGGTAGACCACAGCGCGGCGCCCGCCGAGCCGCAACTCGAGTTCCAGTTCGACGCGGGCAATGCACTCGCCGATGTCGGCCGTCGAAGCGCAGAACGTGACCAGTTCATCGAGCCGTCCAAGGCTACTTGTCATGCTCGGCCTTCGCGGTCGGCGGCGGGGTAGGACCCATGGCGGCGGGTTCGTCGCGGTTAAGCGCCAGATCCATGCCGGGCAGCTTGAGCCTCAACACACCGAAGCCCGCCAGTCCGACGCCCACGATCAACAGGCCGATGGCCACGATGATGATGGCCTGCGCCCGGTCCGGCGGCGCGAAGACGATGAGGAAGCAGGCCGCGAGAATGAAGACCACCGACACCAGCAGCGGCGCGATCCACTGCAGGGCGTATCGCGGTGCGGCCGCTTGCCTGGCCGTCGCGATTCTGGATGCGTTGCTGAATCTTTTGACCACTGAAGTGCTCCCCAGCCGGAATGCTAGGGCACCGTTTGGTTCGATGCGAGTTAGTAGAAAACCGACTGTAGGGCCTTGAGTTTGCCGGAGGGGCGACCACATCTGCCTGATGCGCACCCTGATCGCCACATTGCTGATTGTTGCCACTGCCGGCGCTGCCAATGCCTATTGCGTGTCGGTGCCGGATGACCAGGCGAGCGCCTATGTTCGCAACGGGTTGAAGAAGACCATCTGCCTCAATGACGAGATCGCGGCGCGGACGGCGCAGCAGAACTGGCAGGTCGAGGTCAACACGGCGCTGGGCAAGCTCGACCGTGACTTCGTCAACAGCAAGCTCGACGCGATACGGCCAGTGGCGATCCCGGATCCGATGAAGCCGGCCTGGCCGTAAGGGTTCGTCCGAAGCCCCGAACTGCCTGAACGCTGCGGCCGCTGCTGTCACCGGTGGGTGCGGCGCCAGCAGTGGTGGCGGGTTTTTCCGATTGCCTGACGTTGCCGTTGTCGAATTGATGGGCCACCCTTCGACTAGCCTGCATCATCGCGCGAAAGGGTGCCCAGATGCGCTACCTCTGCCTCGTCCATAGCGGACCCGATATCTTCAGCGACCTTTCGGAGACCGAAAGGCGCGCGTTCGACCGTGACTCGCTGAACTACGACAAGGACCTCGAGGTGAGCGGCCACTTCATCGCCGCCGAAGCGCTGCAGGGTCCGGAGACCGCAGTGATCGTGAAGGTGCGGGGCGGCGAGATGTCGACTACCGACGGGCCGTTCAGCGAGACCAAGGAGCACCTCGGCGGCTTCATCCTGATCGAGGCGCGGGACATGAACCAGGCGATCCGGCTTGCGGCGGGCATTCCGATGGCGCGGCTCGCCACGATCGAGGTTCGACCGATCTACAGCATCCCTGACCCTGACCGGCCTTGAGCGACATCGAGGCGATCTGGCGGGCTGAATCGGGGCGCGTGCTGGCAACGATGATCCGGTTGCTGCGCGACTTCGACCGGGCGGAGGAGGCCTTGCACGACGCTTTTCTCGCTGCCTCCGAGCAGTGGCCGAAGACCGGCGTGCCGGCCAATCCGCGCGCCTGGCTGGTGTCGGCCGGGCGCTTCAAGGCCATCGACCGGATCCGGAGGCGGGCGAAGTTCGGCGACATCGCCCGCGAGATTGCCGCGACCGAAGAGGAGGCGTGGATGCCCGAGGACGCCGAGTCGATCGCCGACGACGCGCTGCGGCTGATCTTCACCTGCTGCCAGCCGGAGATTCCGGCCGATGGGCGGATCGCGCTGACCCTGCGGGAGGTGGCGGGGCTGACCACCGAGGAGATTGCGGCCGCGTTCTTGTCGCGGACCCCGGCCATCGCGCAGCGGATCGTGCGGGCGAAGGCGCGCATCCGGGAGCTGGCCCTGCCCTACGAGGTGCCAGAGGCCGAGCAACTGGCGGGGCGGCTCGATGCGGTGCTGCACGTCATCTATCTCATCTTCAACGAAGGCTATTCGGCGAGCCACGGGAAAGCCGCCATCCGCGCCGAACTCTGTGCCGAGGCGATCCGGCTTTGCCGGCAACTTGTCGAGCTGCGGCCAGAACCCGACGCGCTCGGCCTCTTGGCGCTGCTGCTGCTGCAGGACGCGCGACGCGCGGCGCGGGTGGGGCCAGACGGCGACATCGTGCTGCTCGGCGACCAGGACCGGGCGCGCTGGGACCAGGCGCAGATTGCCGAGGGGAGCGGGCTGGTGCGCCGCGCCTTCGCGCAGCAACCGGTCGCGGCCTATACCGTCGAGGGGGCAATCGCGGCGGTGCATTGCGGCGCCGCGACGGCGGAGAAGACGGACTGGGCCGAGATCGTGGCGCTCTACGACCTGCTGCTCAGGGCCGATGGCTCGCCGGTGGTGCAGCTCAACCGGGCCGTGGCGGTCGCCATGCGGGATGGGCCGGAGGCGGGGCTGAGGCTGATCGGGGGACTGCTCGAACGGGGAGAACTGGGCCGGTTCCGCTACGCCCACTCGGCGAAGGCCGACCTGCTGCGGCGGCTTGGTCGCAGCGACGAGGCGAAAACGGCCTACGAGACCGCGCTGCAGTTTACCGAGCAGGAGGCGGAACGGCGGTTCATCGAGGGGCGGATTCGCGGGCTGGCGAACTGAGGGTTTCCGACCGGACGGAGGCTCGCCGGCCAGCCGGATGAGCCGGCGTCGCGCCCTCGCGGCTCGTCCCGCCGAGGCCAGCGATCGGACCATTCCGGGCCACTGGGAGGCCGATCTGATGGGCTTTTCCAAGTATGGCCAG
>Ga0247840_10003353_pt1 | contig 27165 bp, 27 predicted proteins | sample LaCruzMarch2015__FD_192404 | JGI IMG/M metagenome (GOLD analysis project Ga0247840, IMG submission 192404) | Freshwater microbial communities from meromictic Lake La Cruz, Castile-La Mancha, Spain - LaCruzMarch2015_17m | ecosystem: Environmental > Aquatic > Freshwater > Lake | place: Spain...
ATTTCATTTCTTTCACTATCTGAAATATGCGAGTATTTTTTAGAGTTTTTTTCATCTATAAATCATACAAGTGTTCGGCTTCAAAAGCGAAAGAAGGAGCCAAAATACTCCGCTAGGCAAAAAGGGTGTCATTGAACCCGAGTGCCTTGGCGGGTACTCGTTTGACATCTGGGCATGAAGCCACATCATTGAACCGATGAAAAAACCTAGGTCTAAGGCAAACAAAACAAACAAATTGACAAGATGAAAAAACAATCGAAACAAGAAATTGACCGGGTCACTCGCATGATTGGGGGCTACTTCGCCCAACAAAACTGCCTGCCTCACCCTAATGACAAAGGCATAAAGTTCAAAGAAAATGCCGAAAACTGCCACCAATGGTGGCGGAACAAGAAGATAAGCGGTTTCTTCGCTTTAGTCATGGGGATACTCTTAATGACGGCGGCGGTTCTGGATTTCACCATAAAGATGGACATCCGTAGTATCTCCGAAAACCTCCGGGCCACCGGTCTGGTTATAATAACCTTAGCCGCCTTGGTATGGATAGGACTGCGAATGAGAAAAATCAGGAAAACCCCGAAGGCGACGATGGCCTTGAAATGGAGCAGAGACAGAGAAACCGTCCGGTACTTTGCCGAACGGATAGATCTGATTCAGATCGGGGAACACGACGATCTGTCGAAGGGCATTGACCAATTCCTCTATTTGTCTCTAAAGTATCTGGCTCGTGTGATACTCCAAATTGAACATGACGGCCTAACGAGCACGCACCCAAAAGAAGACAAACTGAAGAAGGGTCTGATGGGACTCGGAGACTGCCTGGGAAGAACAATCCCAGAGGGACACATCTTTGATGAAGTCAGAGAGGAGCTCGGCTTCAATGGCTGACATACCTTCCAAGTCCAAGTAGCGTACACCATTCACCCCCGCCGGCAACCGCCGGCGGGATTTCTTCTGTCAAATTTTTAACATACTTAAAAACTCGTGATAGAAATCGCATCAATTCATAAGAAAAATTATAAAATTCTTTATCTCTTCCCAAAACAATGCTAAAATAGCAAAACCTCTTATATTATGAATATCAATCCAAAGAATTTAGCATATTTAAAAAGTAAAACATATACGATTGCAATCATAGACGGGCTCATTCTTGTTGGGCTAGCTCTCGTTGCCAACTTCTATGCAGGAAGATTTGCAACATTCAAGGCGGGAAACTCTGTGAATGATATCGTTCTAAGTAACATTCCAGTTTACGATGTTCACAACATCTTTATCTACGGACCAATCGTTATGTGGGCAGTTCTCCTTGTTTACTGTTTTAATAAGCCACATCAAATTCCTTTTATATTAAAAAGCATCGCGCTGTTTATTTTAATCAGAAGCACCTTTGTATCCCTTACTCATATTGGACCCTTCCCAGATAGACTTATTATCGGATTAGATTCAGCAAACTGGATGCAGTTGTTTACCTTCGGCGGGGATCTATTCTTCTCAGCACACACAGGACTTCCCTTTCTTCTTTGTTTAATTTTCTGGAAAGAAAAGGTACTTAGAATATTATTCTTTGCTACATCAGTGTTCTTTGGCGCGATAGTTCTAATGGGCCACCTTCACTATTCGATAGATGTTCTATCAGCTTTCTTTATTACTTACACAATTTATAATATATCTAAGTTTATATTCAAGAATGATTTTACGATGTTTGAACTAAAGTAATCTCTTCTCACATAATTCACAGCCACGCAAGTTAAATGATCATGGAGAGTTTTAGCCACCTGGCCTATCTTAAGTAGTTTTATCTTCTAGGCTTTGTATTCCTTAGAAAGATAATTTTTAATTAGCTCTACATCCACCTTATCCTTATCTCTATTCCATGTACTAGATTTTACCTCCAATAGATTTGATAAGCTAACAAAATAAATACCATCTACTTCTTCTATTTTGTCTGGACTATTTCGAAAAAAATCTATATCTCCTCCTCCATAGATATTATGATATAGAGAAACACCATTATGATTTTCAAGAGACTCGACTTGTACCATACCAAGGCTTCCTAATTCACTTTTATATTCCCATATTGAATCTTCCTTAAGCTTGTCAAAAAGTTCCTTAGTTACAATAATATCAATATCATTAGATTTCCGAATGCCTTTTAACTCTAAAACCGCACCACCCATAACAACAAATTGCTTGGAAGGCAGATTTAATGATTTTACTTTTTCTAGAATATTCATAATAAAAAGTATATCACACCCAAGATACATTGATAAATACGCCTCAAAACTGAATGCCTCATACTATTTCCAAATACTATTTACACCATATATACTATAGCCCCAAGATAGCCTCCAAAAATTCTGTAAAAAGCGGATGTGGATCAAGCGGTCTTGCAAGAAATTCAGGGTGGAATTGTGTACCTAAAAAGAATGGATGCTCTGACTTTGGAAGCTCGGCAATTTCCATCAATTTTCCATTTGGCGATTTTCCAGAAAAGACTAACCCCGCCTTCTTTATTTCCTCTACAAACAATGGATTAACTTCATATCTATGTCTATGTCTCTCGCTAATCTCTGTCTTTCCATAAGCCTTGTAAGCAACTGTCCCCTTCTCTATGACAGCATCGTACGCTCCCAAACGCATTGAAGCGCCATAGTGACCATTATCAAGCTTGATCTTCTGATCGGGCATTATATCAATAACTAGATGGCTTGAACTGGGATTAATCTCCGCCGTGTCAGCATCCTTCCAGCCCAAGATATTTCTTGCATATTCTATGACCAACAACTGCATTCCATAACAAAGTCCAAAGTATGGAATCTTGTTTATTCTGGCAAATTCTATTGTCTTAATTAGACCCTCAATTCCAGAATTACCAAAACCCCCTGGAACAATTATTCCGTCATATACTTTCAAATCTTTAATCTTTTTTGGATCCTTTTCAAAATCCTTAGAATTTAACCAGGACAACTTTATTTTTACCCCAAGCTTATATGCAGAAAATTTAATGGCCTCAATTACAGAAACATAGGCATCGGAAAAAACAAAATCTCCTGAGTCAAAATATTTTCCAACAACCGCAATCTTCACCTCTCTTGAAGTAGCCTCTCTTGCCTTACCGACATTTGCTACAAAATTTTTCCACACTTTCATGTTTGAAGTTTTGTGTGGCAAGGAAAGCGCCCTGGTTATCATCTCTCCAAGTTGATCTTTTTCAAAATTGATTGGCACATCGTAAATACTATCGATGTCAGGAGCTGAGATTATATTCTCTACCGGCACGTTACAAGAGAAAGCAAGTTTTTCTTTGCGCTTCTTGTCAACCGGAAGTTCACTTCTTGCAATAATAAAATCCGCATGCACTCCGTAGGAGTTTAATTGTTTAACAGCATTTTGTGTTGGCTTACTTTTCATTTCGCCAATCTTGTTCGGTATTGGCATATAAGAAACCATAACAAAAACTACATCTCTTGGGTGACGGATTTTCATCACACGCGCCGCTTCAATAAACATCACGTTTTGATAATCTCCAACTGTTCCCCCAATTTCAACCACTGTCACATCTGATAGATTTGTCTTTGCAGAATATTCATATCTTGTAACAATTTCATCTCTGATATTATCTGCATCAATAAACTTACCTCCAAAGCCAAGCGCCCGCTCTTTGTCTATGACATATTTATAAACCATCCCCGATGTCATATAATCTTCTCTTTTAAGAGATCTATTTAAAAATCTTTCATAATTTCCCATATCTTGATCAGTTTCTAGCCCCGAGTCTAAGACAAAAACCTCACCGTGTTCGGTGGGGTTCATTGTCCCCGCATCTACGTTCAGATACGGATCTACTTTCATTATATTTATCTTATACCCCTTGGCTTCAAGAATTGTTCCGATAGATGAGGTGGTAATTCCCTTCCCAACTCCTGACATCACTCCTCCGATTACAAATATATATTTATGGCTGTTCATATCTTTACCCGTCTTCTTCCCCGATTTTTCCGCCGTCGTCGATTTGGCACCTGGTTTCAATTTTGTTGTTTTGGTCGTTTTTGTTGTTTTTGGATTAAGCATGGTTTCTCTTTATTCTAATACTTTTCTCTGTTAATGCAAAATCCTCAAATAAGTTGTAAAATAATGACTAAATACCATGAAAAAATATATAAACCTAAATACAGTCATCGCTATAGTTATCTTTCTCACCTTAATGATCTATGTGATCTTTAGGTCAACCGGAATGGGAACTGTTATCGAGAAGGTACTCCTTTACATAACAATACTAGGCACTCTACCCACCCTCTACAACATAGTTCTTTCAACCTACAAAAAGGAATTTGGCGTTGATCTAATCGCCCTTGTTGCCATTATCTCGACTATTGTAATTGGAGAACATGTCGCCGGAGGAATAATATTGTTAATGCTCTCGGGTGGTGAATCGCTAGAAAAGTATGCCGAAGGCCAAGCAAAGAGTGCCTTAGAAAACCTCCTTAGATTTGCACCTACAAAAGCTCATAGAGTAAAAAACAAAAGTGGCAACATCACAGAACCAGCTGAAAATGTTGATTTTGAAGACATTACAGTTCAAGAAATAAATGTTGGAGATACATTGTTGATTAAACGAGGAGAAGTCACACCAGTCGATGGAGTGGTTGTTTCAGGAATTTCATCAATTGATGAATCAATGATCACGGGAGAACCGATGCCGAGAGATGTTAAAATTGGTTCAAGAATTTGGAGCGGTAGCATTAATACAATAGACATAATTTATATCAAGACTACAACAAATCATGAGCAAAGCACCTTCTCTTCTATTATCAGACTTGTAGAAAAAGCACAGGAGAAAAAAGCTCCAACGGTAAGATTAGCGAATAAGTTCAGCTTAATTTTTACTGCCATAACTTTTGTGATAGCTGGCATTGCTTGGTTTATTGACCCAAAATTAATTGTAGCAGTTTTGGTTGTAGCAACTCCATGCCCTCTTATCTTAGCCACTCCAATTGCTTTCATTGCAGGAATGAGCAGGTCTGCTAAAAAAGGAATTATTGTAAAGCACGGAGGGGTTTTTGAAAATATAACAAAAGCACATTCTTTCTTTTTTGACAAAACCGGAACTTTAACTTTTGGGACACCGAAGGTTAAGGAGATTATTCTATTAGACGGTAGTAACTTTAGCGAAGATAAAATTCTTGCCCTCTCTGCTTCCGTTGAACAATTCTCTACCCATATTCTTTCTGAAAGTATTGTCGCTTATGCAAATGAAAAGAAACTAGATTTATTTATTCCAGAAAAATTTGAAGAGACCATTGGCAAAGGAATTAGCGGAACAATAAAGACTGGGGACACGGAGATAAAAGTTAGAGACGGAAGCGGATCATATTTGAAATCAGTTGGAATGGAAATTAGTGAGGAAGCAAAGAGTATTGAAAAACAAGCTAAAGACAATGGTGAGATGGCAGTTTATGTTGCAGTGGACAATACAGTTGTTGCTATCATAATTTTTGAAGATAAAATAAGAACTGACATAACGTCTATTCTTGAGAAAATAAAGGAGACTGGTGCAGAGATTGTTTTGGTAACTGGAGATACTGAGGAAAGAGCAGAAAGGATTGGTCATGAGCTGGGATTCTCCAAAATTGTCGCCAATTGCCTGCCTGAAAACAAAATGAATTTAGTGCAGAAATATGAGTTAGAGGGCAAGAAAGTTATTATGATTGGCGATGGAGTCAACGATGCTCCAGCAATCGGAAGAGCTACCGTTGGAATTGCGCTGGGCTATCACGGATCAACAACTTCAACTGATACGGCTGATGCAATAATTACATCTGATGATACGGCTAAAGTCTTGGAATTAACAGAGATTAGTCAGAAGACAATGAGGATTGCGTTCGAATCTATTTTTATTGGAATGGGCCTCTCCGTAATTGCGATGATCTTTGCCCTACTTGGATATATTAAACCAATATCAGGAGCAATACTTCAGGAGGTTATTGATGTGTTGGTGATATTGAATGCGTTGCGTGCGCTACGGGATTAGAATAGCCCCGCACGTTCACACGTGCGGGGCCGATTGAGAGGAATCGAACCTCCCTAAACATCAAGAACACCGAGACAGTGACTGGTTACATCAACAGCCCCGTCCCAAGGAGGCAGAAGCTCTGGGATGTCGTCCTGTGGCAAATAGAAAGTCAGACCACTGAAGATGACTTCGGCACCAGCCCCGATAGTAAGCTTCAATCGACAATGCCGACTTGTGGTCATAAACAAAAAATCAGCCTCAACATCATCACCAGGTGAGCCAGGAACAGAAGTAAACCTTTTACTGCTCATTGCATCGATGTGACGATCCGAACAGATGGGATAGTCGGTTCCGATTCTAATTTGCAAATCACCTCTAGCGGTCACCCAACGCTCAGCCATGGCTGGATCCTTGATTCCGTCCACATCGGGCTTGATTCTGATGGAATACGTGTAATAATACATTCCGTCGCCACACGGATTCCGAAAACGAGAAAACTCGACTCGGATATTGACGTCAAGGTTAAACTGAGAAAGGCACAATACTCGTTCTAGATAGGTTTCGAACTTTCCCATTTCATGCCCACCCTGACTTAGTATTAGTGACATAAGACGTCCTTCGGCCCAGTCTAATAGACCAGTAAATTCATAGAGCTCGGGACCAGCTATGTAGCCAGACCCCATCAGTGCACGGGAAGCTTTCCAACACTCATGAAACAACTGCCGGTAACGTGGATCTTCCGCCTCGACGACCCTCCGGACAATTCTCGATACCCAAGGAATGAGAGTTATACGTTTTTCAAGCGGATTTGCGTCAGAACAAAACTCCTTCAATCCGCCAACAAACATCCGATGCAGAGCATCTGATGTCCAGTACAAACTAGGCTTATCCTTTAACCGGCGATTGATAAACTCTCGCAATGCCGACAACGAGAGAAAGAAGCTATTCTCCCCTTGATCCATCATCTGGCAGAAGACGTGAGCAACGTTAAAATCATTGATGGGCATACCGGATGAGAAGTACCAATTCAAGAATACCGAGCCGGTCTTAAAATCCAAGTCTGACAACATGGCCGAACGAGCAACAAGTAACACATCGCTCAAATTGAAACATGGCGGAAAAAACAAACAGCGACAACTATCAAGAAAATCTCTCCTGATGTCACTGTTTTGGTTTGCTATCAAGAATTGCCGAAAAGCAGTGCTTGAAGGGTACTTCACCCTTACGTCCCTATCGTGCGGACCTGGAAAAGCCGCTTCTATAGCGAGAGCAATGTAATCCTTCGCATCAACAGTCGGTGGAAGCAACGATAACGTTGCCTGTGATTTATCTTTCATTCTAGTTTTCTATCAATTACGGAGCTTAACGGCCCCTGGTTTTCAAACAACTGTGCCCACGGGATGCAGACACTGCCATTAGATTGCCACATAATTACTTAAAAATCAACAGCTCAATTGGTCTCTCCTTCCTTCGTAAAACTAATCCAAAATATCCAATATCTTAGAAGGTGCGTGGTGCCCCGTCACAATTTTAACTTTTGATTTTACAATATTAAATTTCTCCGCCAACAACTCAATCAATCTTTTGTTAGCTCTATTATCCTCCGCAGGTTCTTTAACATAAACAATAAAACTCGTATCGTTTTTTTCTACGATTTTATCCTCCTTGCTATCCGGTTTAATTTTTACATGTATCAACATCTTAGCGATTCTCTGTTATTTAACTTCCGCAAGAATGTTATTCTTAACTTCTAGATACTTAGTAATTTTAACTGTAGGTTCTGCCGTCATTGGTTCATCTACATTTCTATCTATATAACTGAGTTTTACTTTACCATCCTCAATTAAAATAGAGACTGGGTCTATTCTATCGCCAATAAAAATAGAATTTGTGTTCTTAACAACACCAGCGTCAGACACAACTGCAACTAGATAATAAAATAATCCTGTTCCACCAGAGTCTTGAACTAGGAGAAGTGCAGAATCATTCTTCTTGTCGCCGTTTAAATCACCGACTGCCGGCTTTTCAAATACTGTTGTTTCTAATTTCTCAACGGATCCCGGTACAATATCTGTCTTAGAAATACCATCGACGAGTGTCACCTTTTCATCTTCAAGTGTGTAGGTAAAATTTAGCGGATCAAAATTTACATTCTTGGTACTGGTTGCACTGTTATCAATATTTGCAAATTTATTCTGCTTTGCGTCCTTGCTATCTACAAAAACATAAACAACGAGAGCAATTATTACCAGAAGCAAAACTGCAATTATGATTTTGGTGGTTTTTTTGTTTTGTTTTTCCATACCCTAATTATACCACCAAAAAGACAAAAAAGGCCCAGTCGCAACTCTTTGAATCGCTACTGGGTCTTTTTCTTGCTTAAATTAAAATATCCTTATTTGATCTACTTCTTTTTTGCTGAAGATGCTTTTGTTGTCTTACCTTTTTCACTTTTGACATTTTTGTCGATCTTCTCCATCTTACCAAAATCCTCTTCTGGAGACTTTAGGAATTTTGTAATTGTTGATATAGATTTTCTAGCATCATCTAAATTTTGATTTGCTGTCTTTATGTTAGTCTTTGCTGATTTTAGACTTAGATTATTTGATTCAATCTTTGCCTTATCTCCATTATCTGGCACCAAATCTGAAACTGAAGTCTCCGCTGTTAGTGCTTCACCTCTTGCATCAGTTATTTTTTTTGTAATACCAGCTAGAGATGTCTCAACTGCGGCAACATCAGTCCCCGATGCTTTTAACTCACCAACTCTTGCTGTTAGTTTTGTTACAACAGTCTCAAGCATCGTAGAAATAGTATTTACCTTATCGGCCGATGCTAAGACATTCATTCTAGGGATAACTAACATATAGATTCTAGAGCCAGTTGTAATTGACGCTAAATCTTTTTTAATAGTAGCTAAATCTGTATCGGAATCTATTTTAGATTTTAGAGCTTCTAATTTTGTAATTTCTGCTTGCACATCTGATTTTATTGAAGCCTTCTCAGAATCAGAAACGTTTTTCATTTCAGAAATCTTTTCTAAAGTATTATTTAGACTTTCAATTCTTTTTTCTATTTCCTTATCTGCCTTAGCAATAGCCTCCGTAACAGTTTTTGCTAGTTTAACTTCTTTAACGCCTTTTGTTGACGTAGCAGTTGATGTTGCTCTGACTCTCTCTCTTGCAGTTGTTGTTCCCTTGTTTTGATTCATCAGAGTTGGTCTCGTCTGAATCTTGGATCTAAGTGACGGTGTTGTTGTAGCGGCACTAGTGAAAAAAGGAATAAACGCAAACGAGAAAGCTAATGCCAAAGTCAACCCTGTAGCTAATTTTAATTTTGTAATTTTCATAAATTTATTTAATTAATAAATGTCTCATCTTTCTATCAAATTAAATTAATTTGTAGAATCAGCTTTTAAAGCTTTTAATTGTTCATCCACCTTACTTAAATCTGTCTCAATTGCTGCATCTGTTTTATCTTGAACAGAGATTGATGTATTAGCATCTTCTACAACCACCGGTTCTGGTTCTGTAGTTGTAACTACGGGTACTTCAACTTCTTGAACTGCTGCTGGTTGATTTTGCGGATTTTGCTGATCTGGGTTACTACCAACAAACCACCAAATAACTCCGACTAATACCAAAATGATAATTACCCATAGTGTCGTCTGTGCTGTGTCAGTCATATATTTTAATTTAATTTTTTAAGATTAATATCGAGCGCCGGTACATATCTACATTATATTTGTACAGGGAGTCATGAAGATACTTCCGACATGCCCCACCCTGCTATTATACACCCACCAGTTGAAAAGGTTAACATTTAGTAATTTACCCATCGTAAATGGCAAAAAGACAAGTTTTGAGACAAGAACCAATATAAAACCCGCTTGGCCCACCCAACATTGTACACACTTGATTTTTATGTTGTAAGAGAGTAGTCTTGCCTCAGGAAAGATAGGCCAAAGTGGCAGATCTACAGAAATTTTAACAAAAATCTTAACCCCAATAAAATCAAATCAAAAGAAAGGAGATGTTGTATGACGAACAAAATACCATTCCCTTCTTTCAATGGGGGGCAGATGAGTAACGGCAGAGTTATAGAGCGTAAGGCATACCCCTATTCACTGCCAGGGGAAGCAAAGAAGCTGTGGGGCATGGGTTGTTTTCATGACTTCAGTCTAACAAGTAATAGCAGCAGTCATATTTCAAAAGCAGGCCATCACCGGCTCTATGGTTTTGATCATTTACTGTTTGTAACACACAAGGACCACAGAAAAAGAATCACGGAATCGGCAGCCAGGCTCATGCATTTGACTCAATCCAATTGTGGACACACGAGAATGCACACCACCCGCTACTACCATCAACTAGAGATGTGGCCGACGATTTCTGGATTTGAGGCATTCGTGATTTTGACAACCGTTGAATTCAAAGGAGGCGCACCAAACGTCTTTGTGGATTCTGCCATGCTGTTGGCTTTTGACGCCATGCTCATGAAATTTAAACTAGACAAAGAAGCCTACGACAATCACGTCGCAGACAACAAACGTCTTGGTTTGAATCACGATATGTTGCCAGCCGTAATCCCTCAGTTGTACTTTGTGGATGAGAGGACTGGCGGCATTTTCTGCTTCACAGATGCAGATCGGCAGGCATTTTTTGGAAGCAGGCCAATCTATCAAATCCTCTCAATCTTCAAGTACGGACAACGGGTAAACCTTATTCCGGCATCCAAGGTTGAAGGTAGAATGGTTCTGATCTCGATGCAAATGGAGAGTAAGCCTGAATACAGAGAAAATCCGACCGATCTTTGCTTGGAGACTTCAGAACAAACCATTGAATTGATAACCAGGGACGCTGCGTCTATTGTAGGAATTACCACCTATGTCAATTTGTCAGGATACACAGCAGTGGGTGGTGTTGAAATTACCTCGCTTGTGTGTCGTCCACAGGGAACGTATGGACCGGGAGAATGTCCCATCTGCGATCTCAAACTAATTTAACCAACCAACCCCGCCCGGGCGCTCCAAGCGCACCGGGCGGATTCTCGTTTACAAAATGCCAGCTGGGCATTTTTCCTTATTTTCTACAAGCCTTCATCACCGCCTTTGCCACTACCTTTGCAACTCGTCTGTCTAATGGACTTGGAATTATGTAATCTTTTTTTAATTCAGATTTTTTAATAAGTGACGCGATGGCGTGCGCGGAAGCAACCTTCATTTCTTCTGTAATTTTTGTTGCACCACAATCAAGTGCTCCACGGAAAATCCCTGGAAAAACTAAAACGTTATTTATCTGATTTGGATAATCAGACCGGCCAGTTCCAAAAACAGAAATTTTTGTTTCTCTTGCATCCTCATATGAAATTTCAGGATTTGGATTTGCCATCGCAAAGACAATTGGATTCTCTGCCATCTCCGTTACCCACTCTTTCTTCAATGCGTCCGCAACAGATACTCCAATAAAAACATCGGCGTCAATAAGCGCAGAATTCAGTAGCCCTGTCACTTTCTTTTTATTTGTGATTTTAGCCATCTCCTGCTTGGAAGAATTAAGCCCTTCCCTTCCATCGTAAATTGTCCCCTTACTATCCACCAAAATCATTTTTCCAGCTGGAACCCCAGCCTTAATCAAAAGTTTTGAAACTGCAGTCGCTGCTGCACCCGCTCCATTTACCACAACCTTAATCTCTCCAATACTTTTCTTAACAATCTTCAATGCATTCAAAAGGGCTGCCAAGACAACGATAGCTGTACCATGTTGATCATCGTGAAAAACTGGAATGTTCATTTCCTTCTTCAGACGCTCTTCGATATAAAAACAATTTGGAGCGGAAATATCTTCAAGATTTATTCCACCAAATGTTGGCTCCAATAATTTTACCGTCTCAATAAATTTTTCAGGTTCTTGTGTGTTTAAACAAATTGGAAATGCATCAACGTTTGCAAATTCTTTAAATAGCGCCGCCTTACCTTCCATCACCGGCATTGCAGCAAAGGGACCAATATTTCCAAGACCCAGTACTGCAGATCCGTCAGTAACGACAGCTACCATGTTACCTCGCATGGTATATGAGTTCATTTGCTTATTATCTTTTGCAATTAGCCTGCAGACCTCAGCAACGCCCGGGGTATAAGCCAAAGAAAGGTCCTCTTTGGTTTTAAGAGGAACCTTAGATTGTATCTCTATCTTTCCTTTGTTTTTTTTGTGTAATGCTAACGATTTTTTGTTGTAATCCATAGGATGTCCATTATAGCACAGGCAACACCCACAGAATTAACATGGTAGTTAATTCTGTGGGAATACACATTATGACCTTATTTTGCAAGCAATATTGGTCACTCAAAATTCAAGACTTATAAAGGCCCTTCTGGCGGCGACGCCAAGCATCTACTAACTCACCTATTCAACCCTCTTATCTCCACCCTCCACTAATGCCCTTTCCTTCCTTATCTTATTCCCCGCTACAAACAAAAGTGATAAAAACACTACCGTTGCGAAACCAATTCCCACCCACACTATCCAAGGGTATTTTTCTGTAAATCTACTTTCGTCCGTATCACACGCGTCACCAATTTTATCTCCATCGGTATCTCTCTGATCATAGTTTGGAGTATCTCCACAATTATCTAGCACATTTATTATCCCATCTCTATCAAAATCATCACAAACGTCCCCTCTTCCATTCTGGTCAACGTCAGTCTGATCAGCGTTTACCGCATTAATACAATTATCCAATATATTGGGTATCCCATCGCTGTCTGTGTCGCTAAGAACAAATGAAGGGTTGTTTAAAACAGAAGAAGATGATATTTTTCTAACTCCAATTGAAGATGACAGATCTGGGGCCTCTTCATAATTTGCGTATGAACTATTAACAACCTCTGGATTAGCATAAATTTTATAACTATTCTGCGGAAGTGCTAGAAATCTTATATTTTTTTTACCATAAGAATTTAGCGCATCATTTAAATGTACTTCTGAAATTCTAAGGGGTTGAGAATATTCTAATTCCAATATCCATTTATCAGATAAAGTCAAAGGAAAATTAATTCTTGATGATGACGGCTTAAGTTTATTTAACACAACAACCTCGGATCCATTAACGTAGGCCTTAAGTGTAACCACTGTTGGCATTGAGACATAAGAATCGAAAGAAATACTTAATGAATCTGACTTAATTTGTTTTGAATAATAAATTGATATCTTTGCCAAACTTTTATCTTCCCCTTTGTTTAGATAAAAGTCTTTCATCGTACTATATCTTCCATCAAAAAGACTATCTAAATCCTCATTGGTACTATTGTCTATTGCCTTAATACCACTCAAATACTCATCACTATTATTCAACAACAATTGTGGTACAAACTTTTTCTGCGTCTCATTGTATATACCAAAATAATCACTGTATATTTGATTAGTATCGATTGGAACTTCCAACCCTGTTGGAACCACAATGTTCTGTGGTGGTATCTTGATGTAATTTTTGTAGGACCTAATAATTTCCTCATTAGTACTTGCCGCAGGCATAGATACTGGTTGCCAATCCTTGACAACAGCCTGTGCTGATTGAAAAGACAAAATTATAACGAAGATGGCGATGGCTAATATGGATCCATTTCTAAATGATGTGTTTTTCATATTGTTTTGTATATTAATTACCAGATACATTATTAACATGGCCAGACGTGAGCTCGGCCTCACTTTCTGGATGTTCTTGTTTTTGCTTTTTAGAAATAAAGGCGGTGCTGATAAACATAACTCCAAGAACGATGAATGTAACAACTCGAAGGGCCAGCTCCATTTGCCAAACATCGACAAGAACCAGCCTAACCACAACCAGTATTAGCATAACTATTCCGTAACCCTTCATTACACGATATCCATTAAATAATCCAACGAAGTATGTTCCCAAGCCAGCAACAGTGTAAACAAACAAGCTGAGTAAGACTGCAGAATCTTGATTTTCAATTACAGAGTGAGATGATAACCAAACGATAATGAATAGATATACAGTTGAAATAATTATTGTCAAATGATGAAAACCAAACTTGCGCTCTGGCGTACCATCGCTATTTAACAGTCTATTGGCTCTATAGAAGAATCCCAGAACTCCCAAAAGAACTGTCATGAGAAGTAATATTGCAAAATCTTCATGTAAAATTCCCGCACCATTCCAATAAGACCATTTGCTTGAAAATACACTTTCTAGTGACATCAGAACTGGAACCACCATTAATCCACCAAATGCTTTAGAGACATTTATTTTGTTTGTCACCAAGAATGACGCGATAGAAATAATTGCAACCTCAATTGCAAATGCGATGGTTAATGTTTTTCCACTTAACTCAACAGAAGTCGCTACCGCCAAAAACAGTATTGCAACTAGTGCATGAATGTAAAAAAGTTTTTCATTTTTGGTAGTTTGAAATACCACAAATCCGGAGATTGCAAATGCAATCATCCATAATGCCAAGACTAGGGATTGAAATACTGTTGGAACAAGACTCATCGTAAATCCAAGAATCATTATTGTACTAACTACAGTTAAGAATACATCGTTCACTGTTGCACCAATTTGGGCATTCTTTTTTTCTTTATTTGAAATATCTTTTTGAATCAAACTCCATGCGCTGATAAACAAATACAAGAAAGAGATTATATAAGCTAGTGCTAAAGTAATATACTTTGATGATTCTGTTGGAAAAAATTCATAAATGTAATAATTAGAACTTGTAAATATGGATAGACTATACAACAAGACCCCCGTAATTCCAATCGGCAGACCAGCTCTCCAGCTTTTTGCAACAGAAATCCAGACCGTGGAAATTGATATTACAAGGAGGTACATAAACATAGAGACCGGCTGATGATCAAATGCTACGTGTGACATAAGTGGCGCCAAGAGTGAAAGTATTAAACCATAGATTACTAACTTTTCTGTCGAATAAGCAAGCGCTGTTAAAGCTACATAGAAAGAAACTATAAAGATTAATCCGAGCGCCATCATTGGAGTAAAGAATTCATAGAAGTATTGACCAGATAGAATGGATATAATTACAAGTGCGGAACCAAGTATTGTAAATAGAATTCCCTGTGTTAAGTTTTTGCCGAGTCTCATTGTTCCAAAAACTGCAATCAAAGCTCCTGCGACAACCCCTATTGCAATTCTACCAACTGGACCAATCCAATCGTGCATAAATGCATAACTGACAAACCAGCCAAATCCGACTAAAATCATTAGGACTCCAATTTTAAGTAGCCAGTTTTCTTTGAACCACGCTAAAAATATATCACCTTGACCTGGTTCATTGGAATGTTCCTTTTGCTGATGTAGATGCTCTGCATATAAAGGTATTGTGGAATTGAGTCCAGATGATTGCACAGAATGACCTTGAGTGTGAGTTTGAGAACCGACAGCTGCGCCAGCCCCCGCCGCTGCGCTTTGTCCTGAACTCTGTCCTGACCCAATTTGTTGTTTCAGTTTGTTGATCTCTGACCTTAATTGGTCTATGCGACCGTTGACGTCTGACATCTTTGCAAAAAAGACTATCACTAGAATAATAAGGGCTAATGTAAAATAAATCATAATTTAAATAATATTTTCTAATAATAAACCGGCTAAACTTAGACTACTTTAAGTATATAACAATATTTAACTTATTTCAGTACATTATTTGCGCACCCATGTAAAATCAATACGGTCGTGGTATAATTAGACATTACCCGTTTAAGTTAAATTTATGAAAGAATCATTACGAAAAAATTTTGCCTTAATACTTGCGTTTGCATTACCAATCATATTAATTGTTGGTGTTGCAATCAGTATATACATACCCTCTCTCTTTATTTCCACCAACTACAATTTTATCTACGCATCATGCACAGACAATCTTACTTCTTACTCGTATAACTGCAATACACACCTTGCAGATAAATATTCTGTTGTGGACGGCAAACTGTCTTTAACGTCAGATGCAACAACCACCGTAATTTATAATCAGAACAGCACAGACAGAAGCATATCCACAAAAGATTCACCTGACTACACCAGATACAATACAAGAATCTTTTTGCATGATACATTAAAAAATGAAAGTCGAGAAATAACTATTGAAGAAGCTAAGCTGCTCACATTAAATAACCTCCTGACTTCACCCGATGGGGCAACTATATCAAATAATTACAATAGCGGATCAGATTTATTTATATTTGGAGGAAGCCGTTCTTCTTATGGATATTTTCTAAGTAAAGGCAATGGAAAACTTAAGTTAAATCTTATAAACTCTAATGATAGATATTATTATCAAAATAATTTTAAATTTATTGGGTGGGTGTTACCTGGTAGAGCAGATAATTAACAATTAATAATTATAAAATGAATAAAGAAGAATTATTACATGAACTTTCAAAAAAAGTAGACTCGGGAGAAATCAATCGTCAGGAATTAGCAAGTCGATTTGATTTAGTACCCCAAGGACAATTAGAAAAAAACTCTGTGCAAAAGCCTTCGTCTTCAAATTTTTCAGCAACTAAGATGTTATATGTGCTAGGTGCATTAATTGTTGTTATTGGTATTGTAATTTTCTTTTATCAAATCTGGGATGACATCGGATCATTTGTAAGAATATTGATCACACTGGGACTTGGTTTTATCTTCACAGCCCTTGGATCAATTCTTATCAAAGACAAGCCGCAAGATAATATTGGTCTTGTATTTCATTTCATGGGAGGAATACTTATACCAATGGGTGCTTTTGTTATGTTGTCAGAGCTAAAAATGATAGATAATTTTGCCTGGCCACTTGCAATAACCTTTGGAATAATCTCCTTATTCTACGCTCTACTAAATTACGTTCACAGAAATGTTGTCTTAACTTTCTTCACAATTGCAAACACCACGGCATTTATCTACCTTCTTGTTGGGGCAATGATTGATGGATCATACTATAGTGAAGATGATGTATTTGCATATTTAAGCATGTTCATTGGCGCAAGTTATTTACTACTTGCTCACAACTTCCGTTCAAGTTGGAACAAGGGAATTGTTGGGATGCTCTGCCTCTTTGGATCTGCGGGTTTTCTTGGCGCTGGATTCTCAAGAGTGTTTGATTCAGGCCCATGGCAGATGATTTACTTCATCATACTAATTTGTGGTTTCTTTCTATCTATATACATGAAAAGCCGTGCAATTTTAACAATGAGCACAATCTTTCTTATTGCCCACATGTCATATATTACCAGTGAATATTTTGCTGATTCTATGGGCTGGCCAATCTCTTTGGTTATCCTTGGTCTTGTGTTTATTGGATTAGGTTACACATCAATCAATATCAGCAGGAGGTATATTAAAAATTAAAAGCCACCGCTGGGATCGGTGACTTCGTCTTACGATAAGCGCTATAAATTTGGTTTGATTGAATCCCAGAAACCGACCCACATCATTGAACAAGCACTGTGATCGACCCATAGCTACATTGTCCAGCAATGTGCTTGGTGCAAAACACTGCCCGGAAAGGGACAGGCTGTCCAGCCTTAGAAAGTCGAACAAAGCCGTTAGTGGCCGCACGATTGCTTCCGTCCTCTTCATTAGTAAGATCCCTGAAATCAAAGCCTAAGATACGTTGACGTTGCAGGCGACAATTCGGACTCGGACCGACCCTTCTGACAGCTAGATAAACAACTTGGTCAGGCGAACCATCAATTGATTCTTCGATAGATTCAATATTGATAGGCCGTCTGATTATGAATTTGATGTGTTTAGTTGGTGTGACTATCTGTTCTGCTATTCTTTTAACAAATGACATTGATACCTCGTTTTTCTAAGAGTATAATCCTCAAACTTCATGTGAGAGAACTTACCCAAGAAAAGATTATCATAGACCTTGTAAAAGTCCACGTCGGGACTAAAGTCAGCATCCCCACAAAAAAACACTCCAATCTTGAAGTGCTTTTTGTCTTATCTTAGATGTAAATTAACCTTAAATTTATTACATTTTCGGAATAATACCACCATTCCAAACTACTAATGAAATTGCCAAGATGATTGTTAAAGTATTTATTAACAGAAAGATAATATCTTTTTTACTATATTCTAATTTTGAACCACTCATTTTAATTGAAAACGATACTCTTATAGCCACAATAGCCGCAATAATGCAATAAACTGAAAATAATCCCCAAAAGATATTACCTTCATAACTACCAAAAATATTTAATGTGCCAGATTCAAAAACTCCTTCAATCCAGAAATAATAGAATGAGGCCATTACAGCACCCCACCACATAGGAACAAAGACCTGAGTTAGTAAAGCAATGATTGCAACTATTTTTAATATTAATTTATCCATAATTTTATTCTACCATAAGTTTAAATATTCTACGTACATAACCACTGCGATGATAATCACATATTGTTAAATATACGACTTAGGATGTATATGACCAATAATACTATTGGGTACCAATACATTTTCGTATAATACCAAGCACTTCCACACACTATTCCAACCCCAAAATTACTTTCATTTATTTTTAAATAGTCTTTCTTAACTGCCTCCAAATCTTCACTCTTAATATATCCATAATGTTTAGGCCTAAACTCAGATACAACTTTAACAAGCTTTGAATAAAACTCTTTCTTATTAGAAAAGTAGAAATAATCATTATCTATTTCAATACCAGTTTTAAGTACCTTTGTCTTTACCACAGGAAACTCAGATTTTATTATTATTGTATCCCTAGTAGGATAACTACAAAAACTACTACATTCACCATCTTTAAATTTAAAATCTTGGATCTCTTTAGAATTTAGCGTGTGATAAAATTTGAAAACTTTTAATTTATCAATAGTTTGATACGGTTCGATCAACACAGCCTCATAAGAGACCTCTAGTTCATTCTTCTCATGTTCATCTTTTACTATCTTATGCTGGACATTCCTAAATACATCATCAAGGTTTTTGCCTATCGAACCAAGACATACGATTATTTCCTTGTTTTTTGCATCAATAATCTGTTCTAAACTGTGCAATCTGAATAAATTTCTTACAGCATCAGCAGACTCTCTCCTGTATAAACTTTTGATTTTAATTGTACCGCTATCTTTTTTCAAATCAATACTTACTTCCTCTTCAATATTGTAATCAGAAATAGAATGAAGGGGCTTTGAATCTAGATTGGAATTTTCACTTATTACCAAATAAGATGATATAAATGGCTCCGACCTATTTTCTAAAGTGCCGAAACAATTAGATAAAGTTGGGTCAACAAAATAATATTTATTATTATAACTAATTCTTACAATTACATGATTGAACAAAAATGGAGATGGTAAGCTTTTGTCTATAAATTGATCCATCTGTGGAGACACAAGTGCAAAATCAGATTTAATATTTAGAGTATGCAATAGATTAATTAACAGAAGTGACTTTGCCTTACAATCCCCAGATTTAGATTCCATGGTTTTTTCAATAGACTGTGGTATATGCCTATGCATCACATCGGCATCATATAGATACACTATATTATTTTGAACAAATTCAATAATACGCTCTATCTTAATATCCATCGTGACTTCCTTGTCATCAAGATTTAGCGATTGATAAGCCTTATTATTTTTAATATCAACTTCCTCAATCTCCTTACTGTATAAGTTTGATAGGTAGGTGGAAATCTGTGACCAAGTTGCCTTTGTAGCTATTTCTAGATACGGTGCATAGACATCATCTCTGTAATTAAATTGAAAATTATGTTTTTCAAATTTATAATTTGAACCACTCGATAGTTCTTTCTCCCCTTTAACATTTTCACCATTTTCATCTTTAACGTACCTATTAACCACCAACAAATCTTCCGATCTGTTTTGAATTATCTCAAAAAAATACCCCTTATAAAACCAATAACTGTTAAAAGGCAGCGTTTTAATATATTGAAGGTATTTCTTATCAATTTCGTTCTCAGCACCAAAACTTGTTATCTTACCATACTCGAGAATTAATATATCACGAATTTCTAAACCATTTATAATACAATTTATCTTTTTAGTTCTTTGAATTGATCCACTCGAAGACCCTACTTCATCATCAAGCTTTCTTACTACAAGACTGTCTTTCTTGTCAATAATATTACCATCTCTAATGACGGCAATGCGATATAAATTAATATCCTCGTTATCCTTAATCTTCATTTCAAGCACTGAAGCGCCCTGAAGTAATTCTGAAGTGTCTAAACTCCAAATCTTAAATACATAATCTTCAGTTTTACTATTTGTGGTATGTAATATATTTTTATCTAAATAACTAATATATTTTCCTTCAAGTCTTAAAGCCTTAATCTGATCATTATCTTCAGAAATCTTAAGAATTTCACCGTCTGTGATTACACTAACCCAGCTGGGACGTTTAACTATAACAGATTCATTCCTCATGCAATTTTTATTATGTTCATAATTAAATTATACACCAGCGTTATTTAATATACCAAACATCTCCAACCTCAATACGCGCGTTAGTCAACAAAAGTCAGCGCCTTCCCTGTCTTATCACTTCTACCTGTTCTTCCAATACGGTGAACATAGTCATCGTGAGTTTCTGGAAGCTCATAGTTAATAACGTGAGATACGTTTGGAATATCCAGACCCCTAGCTGCAACGTCTGTTGCAACAAGCATTTGAACTTCGCCATCTTTAAATGCCTTAAGAGCACGTTGACGTTGAGTGTGAACTTTATCGCCATGAATTGAAGCTGCTTTGAAACCACGCTCTGAAAGCATTGTTGTAAGTTTCTCTACTCCGTGCTTTGTTCTTCCAAAGATTATAACCTTTTGGAATTCTGGATTAATCAGAAGATCATGAAGAATGTCGATTTTTTGTCCCCCTCTTACATAGACAACGTCTTGATCAACGTTCTTTGCTGTATCTCTAGTTTTCACAGAAATACGAACAGGATTATTTAAGAAGTCATTAATGATTCTTTCAATATCAGGTGAAAGTGTCGCTGAGAAGAATAGAGTTTGTCTATCCTTTGGCATAAGACTCATAACGTATTTCATATCGTTAATAAATCCCATATCCAACATTCTATCTGCCTCATCAAGCACAAGGTTTTTGAAATGTGAAAGATTTAGTTTTTTTCTATCGATAAGATCCTTCAAACGTCCCGGAGTTCCTATTATAAAGTTATTGAAATATTTTAATTCAGAAATTTGTCTTCCAATAGGTGCACCTCCAACACAACAAACTGAATAGATTTTCATTCCCTTAATGAAGGATTGTAATTCTTGATCAATTTGAATTGCAAGCTCTCTTGTCGGTGCCATTATGATTGCTTGTTCGTCAGGATTTTTAATTACCTTATTTATAAGTGGTAAAAGAAACGCAGCAGTTTTACCTGTTCCTGTGTTTGCAATACCAACAAGATCCTCCCCGCTTAGAATATGAGGAATTGTTTTATCTTGAATTGGAGAAGGGGTGATGTATCCTTTTGCGATAACACTTTTCTTTAGAGATTCTTCAATTTTAAAATCAGCAAAGGTGTGCTCTGGAATGTAGGCCTCTACTTTTTCCCCAACAACAGCTTTGTTGATAAATCTTGAGATATCAAGACGTCCACCAGAAGATGCGCGTCCTCTTCCTCTATTTCCTCCACCAAAGCCTCCGCGACCACCATTTCCACCAAATCTTGAACCACCGGAGAATCCGCCTGAAGATCTACCTCCGGCGCCACCAGAAAATCTACTAGCTCCTCCGCCAGCGTAACCGCCACGTGAGCTAGATGAAGATCCTGAATAACCACCACGAGATGGACCACTACTATATCCGCCACCAAATGACGCACCATCACGTGAACTTGCACGTGAATTATATGAGTGACCAGAGTGAGATGGAGCTGAATAAGCTGAACGAGATGAAGATGCACCACCGTATACACTTGCGCGAGTTGATGGAGCGGAACTTGATCTTGGTGCGGAATGAGCACCATGAGCACTTGATGAACCCTTATTTAATGAGCCACCGTAAACACCTGTAAAAGCAGCATTTGAAGCTGATTTGGGCGCACTTGTTGTACGAGATCCGCCTGTTTTACGAGCGCCACTTGTACCACGAGTAATATTATTTCTATTACTAGAAGATTGTTTTTTAAACATATTATTTAAGCCCTTTCTTATAGAAAGAGGGTTGATTTCCATGTATTATTTATGGAAAACTGAATTAGTCTTTAGAGATAACGTAAGGCGACTAGAAATCTCTAAAGTTTCGAAAAGGTATACTTTGTGTGGAATATCCACCCAAAACCAATGAGAGATTAACTTACCTGTATAGTATGTACCATGTTGGAGGTTTTGTCAAATTAATCAAAATAAAACTCCTCACTTTCGTTGCACAGAGGCACCGAAAGTGGGAGTGATGAGACAGTTAAGGTTGAGGTCTATTTCTCAGCAGGAGGTGTCTCTGCCTCCGCTGCTTTTTTCGCTTCTTCCGCCGCCGCCTTCAGCTCAGGATGAGGTCCGTCGGGCTTAAGCATTTGAACGAAGTTGGCATTGCTAACCATTTGCTTCATCTGACCGGCATCCGTGTTGTACGGATAAAGGATGAAGCAGTTGTTGGGACCAGCGGCAGCGTCGCCCATGACTCGAATCTGGTGCCAAAGCAAATATTCAGGAGCGCCGGCCAGTTTATCCTTGATGATGTCGATGGATTCGGCAATGGCCTCTGCCTTCATCATTTCTACCAACTTCCTGGCCTGTTCAACCTTGAGGTCACCCTCTGCTTTGGCTAAATCTGCCTCAACCTGAGCAATAGCCGCAGCTTGCTTGAGTTGAAGTCCAGCCAGTTCTTCTTGGGCTTTCGTAACAGTGTCGGGCCAGTCATAGTTGGTCATGTCCATGTCCTCCACCAGCAACGGTGTAGTCTTGGCAATCAGCATGATCTGCTTGCGGACCTCCTTTACCAATTCTGGACCGTTAACAACCGCCGTCTGGATGTCAGTCTGAACCTCATACACCTCTTTTGGGAGGGCTAAGACTTTTTGTTGCAAGAAGGTCTTGTAGAGCTGTTCGGCGCTGATGATGTGCTTGTCGTTGGCCATCACATTTTCAAAGGCCTTACCCATCAAGTCTTCATCCTCAACGTTGGCCCTACAGCGAATCTTCACATCCACCTTCAGGTTGATCTTGCCACCGATGAGGATGTTAAGGCTTTCCGTGAAGGAGGCTGTCGTTGAATCCATCAGATACATCTTGTCCCTGCCGTAGCAGGTACTGACGCCTGGTTTCAGGATTTTGCTGGCCCAACCACTTGATGTACTGACCCGGCCGCGATAGCCTTGCGGCACACGCTCGCTGCAACTGGTCAAAAGGGCGGTGAAAGCACCCATCATCGCGATGAGCGCCAGAATACGTTTGATCGTCTTCATAGTTAACTTGTATGTTGTCTTGTTTTTCTCTGTTTTTGCTTTGTTATTCCTTCTCAGAACTCGGCTTCGAATCCCCACTCAGGGACCGTTGCTTGATTCTTTTGGCTTCGATCTGCATCTTGGCGTCAAAATCATCGAGAGCTTTTTGATGAGGGCGAGTTTCAGCCCGCTCCTTTGTGTCAACCTTGGTTTCTTCCAACTGATCATCGCTGGGCAGTTTAGATTCCAGAGCTTGATGCCGGTAGGCATTTTCTTCCTTCGAGTTGTAGCTAGATGAATTGGACGTCACACCCTGCATGACATTCCAACCATGGCTTAGGCCGACAATAGCGAGCCCGACAATGGCCACCGTAGTAATTGCAGGCCTCACCCAAGATGGGTAATCTCCGCTTCCCCGTGCTGCTTGCGCAAGCTTGTTGAAGAAGGATTTCCACATTGGAATCAAGGCGGCTGCGATTAGCAGTGACAATATTATGGCTCCGATGTAAAACAGCGGACCTGCGAGTACTTGAGGATTCATATTTGTTCAGTTTTGTTGTTTGGTTGTTTGGCGCATAACCAACCGTCATACCGATGACGGTGTGGTCATAGCCAGAAGTCATCAATTTTTGAAAACTTTTGGCTATGACCACTATTATTACTTTTTTGTTAAGGAACTAAGCTGTAATATTATGCATTAAACATATGTATTGTCAAGTGTTTTACTATCGACACTGTCTGTCCGACAACGCTAGCAATACCTACTTAACCTCAGTCTAATTCTCCATCAAATACTCTTCAATTTTTACCCTTGCATCAGGAATACTACCTGTTATGGTCTGCCGAATCATTTTAATATCCAAACTGAAATAATCATGAGAAACGATATCTCTCAATCCTTTTATATTTTTCCATGGCAAATCAATACCAGCTAATATGTCAGCGGGCACTCTTTTGGTTAATTCTCCAATAATTTGTAACTGCATCAAAACCGCACTTTATGTTTTAATGTCCAGAGAAAAAGAATTAAAATCCATTTTATCTATGAATATGTTTATCTTGTCGATTGCCCCAACCACAAGTTTTAGATAAATTAGATTATCCTTGTGATTCATCGTTATAGATTGGAATTAAATTCTGATAAATGTAATCATGGAATTGAGAAACTACCGCATCCTCTGATACTAAATCAACCTTCTTAGACAAAACCCCTTCCAGTTTTTCTTTCAATTCAAAGAAGTCAAGCAAATCTATTGGTTTAAATATTTTAATCAAAATATCAATATCACTATCTTGATTGTTGTCTCCTCTAGCAAAGCTACCAAACAACGACGCACGCAAAACAAACTCCTGTTCCTTGAGGATTGGGGTTATCTTATTCTTAATGTCTTGAACCTCGTTGGTCATATTGCAATTATAACATAATCGGAGGCACTAAAAAACCCCGAAACTCGGGGTGCCTAGTATAGAGATTACTCTCTAGTTTTACTTACGCTGTAGCTTCTGCTGGAGCAACTTCTTCTGCTGCAACTTCTGCTGGAGCCTCGGTCTCTGTTGCTGGAGCTGCTTCTGCTGCTGCTTCTACTGCTTCTGCTGCTGCCTTTTTTGCTGCGGTTGCTGCCAATTCATCTGCTGTCATTTCTGCACCACCATCGTTTATATTTACATCTGTCATATTAGTATTTTAAATTTATGTCTTATTAAATGCGACTTGCGGAGTATACTACACATATCTCTAATCTACTAATTTATCGATTTTTCTTCTTCAAATAAACCAGCGTATCATATCCGCTCATCACCCTGTCTTCCCTTTTGACACCTAATGTTTCTAAGAAATTAAAGAGTTCATTTTGAACTTCTTCGCCATCGCCATCGACAATCTTTTCAACTTCAATAAAAGAACCTAAGTCCTTCACCTCGTCTAAACAAATTTCCATATCATTGTACATTGTCTTTGTCCTTGTCTTTATAACCTGCGCAGCTTCGTGGTATCCAAGAAGCTCTATTGCACCAATCATTTGATCAGCGTCGTTTATCTCCACCTCCCTTTCTATGCAGTCCATCTCATTAGCCTGTGGACGCTTTAGTGTAAAAAATATTTTATCCTTTGTTTTCCTGATTCTTAGAAAATTAAAATCGTTCATAAACTTAGCATAATCAGTATAAAAATTTACATAAATTGTATCATCTTGAAATACTGGATCGCCAAAGATACAACCAAGTTTTTCAAGCTTAATTTTAACGATATTTAAATCAGGTACCATGGCCTTAACCTCAATTTCTTTTTTCATGTGGTTATACTACAACAAAATGTTATAATAGTCACATACAGTTTTTCAGTTATTATTTATATAAAAAAACAAAACATGCGTAAGTACAAAATCATAATTATGCTAGTTGCAGTAATTGCAATAGCCGGTATTGCAAGCGCTGAGGTTGTGTCCACTTCTACATCACAAGCAGGTCTTCCAATTCAGACTGGAGGAAATCAACCCGGTAACATGTTAGGTAATAACTCCCAAAATGATGACAGAGGTATGGGCGATGGAGTCAAGGCAGACAAAAAAGGCCGTTTAATGCGTGGAGGAAAAGAAGTTGTTCTAACTGTCGCATCAAATGGTGACACTGTCTTAAGAGGGGTTGTGACAGCAATAAGTGGCAGCAGTCTATCTGTAAAGACATGGGGTGGAGTTTGGACAATAGATCTTTCAAAACTTCCAAGTGGTTTTCAGCAAACTGATGCTGCAAAAATTAAAGTTGGAGATTTTGTTGGAGTAAATGGAATTATGGATCAAACAACACAAATAATTGTTGCTAAGTTTGCAAGAATTTGGGATCCATCTAAACCTGGAGCAAGAGTTGGAGAAAACGATGAAAATAGAAGTGGAACATCAACAAATATGAGGCCACCTCGCCGGGATGGAGAAAATGGTACATCAACAAACATGATGCCTCCGAGAAGAGATGGCCAAAATGGAACATCAACTCTTGATGGTCGCGAAAGACAAGGTGAAGGAAGGCAAGGAGAAAGACAGGGTGAAGGCAGAAGAATTCCTCCACCACAATTTCCAAGGAACTAGAGATATAATTGGAATAAATTAGATTCAAAGATACACAAAATACACCAAACTTACCAGCTGGTGTATTTTATTTTATGCATTTTTATAAGCCTATAACCCCACTCATTCCAGGCAGAATCTTATCATTCAAAAACTTTCTGTAAGTCTCCAACCTACCGGCTTCTGTTTTTGTCACCTCAATATCTTCAGGAATTTTATCAGCATCAAGCGGAAGGACAGCAAAATACTTAGATCCGTCCTTATTCGTTCCCCGCTTAACCCAAGTTCCAAAAAATTCAGGTTGAATAGATATTGAAGATGGAGTTCCGCCGATCGCATCATCCTTTGAAATATCCACCTTCAGAATTCCTCCCAAATCCGTATACAAATTAGGCATTCCAGATATAAAATTACTTAGCGAATAAATGACCAAACACTTCTTATCGTTTGTAGAATTATTTAAATAGACGATAGGTTGCAGTACGTGCGGGTGATCACCGAGAATTATATCGGCGCCATTGTCACATGCAAGTTGCGCAAGTGAGCGTTGCGATGCATTCTCCACTCTTGAATATTCAACACCAAAGTGAAGAGCGACGGTTATGACATCGACATTTTGATTCTTTAGATCAGAAATATCTTTTACAATCTGATCTTTATTAATGTATGAGATCATCCCTACTTTATTTTTTGGCAAC
>Ga0247840_10003358_pt1 | contig 27111 bp, 28 predicted proteins | sample LaCruzMarch2015__FD_192404 | JGI IMG/M metagenome (GOLD analysis project Ga0247840, IMG submission 192404) | Freshwater microbial communities from meromictic Lake La Cruz, Castile-La Mancha, Spain - LaCruzMarch2015_17m | ecosystem: Environmental > Aquatic > Freshwater > Lake | place: Spain...
TCGACGCCGGGGCGGACGATTACCTGCCCAAGCCCTTCCGGGTGGAGGAGGTCCTGGCACGCCTGCGGGCCCTCCTGCGGCGCGCCGGGGGTCAGTCCTCACCGGTCCTGGCGGCCGGCGCCCTGGCACTCGATACCCGCCAGATGCGGGTGACCCTGGACGGCATCCCGGTCCACCTGTCACCCCAGGAGTATCGACTCTTGAGTGTGCTGCTGCACCACAAGGGGTCCGTGGTCTCCCAGGGTGAATTGGCCGATCAGATCTACAGCGACGGGATCGAGCGCGATACCAACGGCGTGGAGGTCCTGATCGGGCGCCTGCGCCGCAAGCTCGGGGCCGACCTGATCGAGACCCGGCGCGGCTTCGGGTATCTCATCGACGACCCCGCGGTCCCGTGAGGCGCGAGACGTCAGAAAGAGGATTGTCCGCAAATGAACGCAAATGAACGCAAATAAAGAAAAAGAGGATACGCAATGGACTGGACGATCATTAAGACGGAATTGAGTGCCGAAACGACACGCAACCTTGTGGTTCTCTCCCATTTGCGTTCATTTGCGTTCATTTGCGGACACTAGTCTTCTCCCGATGATGACCCGTCGCTCACTGCGCTTTCGCCTGCTGCTGGCCGCCGCCCTGTCGATCGGGCTGGCGCTGCTGGTCGCCGGGGTGGGGCTCACTGCGCTCTTCGAGCGCCATGTGCAGCGGCGCGTGGAGGTGACGCTCGACAATACCCTGGGCCTGATCCTGGGCCATGTCGAGACGGCGCCGGACGGGCGTATCCGCTTCGACCTGCCCCTGGCCGACCCGCGCTTTCAGACCCCTTTGAGCGGGCTCTACTGGCAACTCGAGGACCAGGTGCGGCCGACGCTGCTGCGTTCGCGCTCCCTCTGGGACGCGGTGCTGGACCTGCCCGTGGACGTGCTGCCGGACGGGACCCTGCACCGTCATCTGCTGGCGGGGCCCGCCGGCCAGTCGCTCCTGGTGCTGGAGCGTGCCGTGGTCTACCGCGCCGGGTCCGAAGACCGTCGGTTGCGGGTGGCGGTGGGCCTGGATCGGCGCGAGATTGCCGAGGCGCGCGCGGCCTTTGCGGTGGACGTGCTGCCCTATCTGGTCCTGCTGGGCGCGGTCCTGATGCTGGCGGCCTGGGTCCAGGTCCGCGTCGGGCTCGCCCCCCTGGACGCCGTGCGCCTGGGCGTGCGCGCGATCCGTGCCGGGCAGGTCCGACGCCTGCCCACCGATTACCCGGACGAGGTCCTGCCCCTGGGGGAGGAGGTGAACACCCTGCTCGAGGCCCAGGACCAGGCCATCGAGCGCGCGCGCGCCTGGACTGCCGACCTGGCCCACGGGCTCAAGACCCTGCTGGTGGTGCTGGCCGCGGACGCGCAGCGGCTGCGCGCGGCGGGCCACCCGGAACTGGCCGAAGACCTCGACACCCTGGCCCAGACCATGCGTCGGCGCCTCGACCGGGAACTGATCCGGGCGCGGGTGCGGGCGCGGGCGGGGGCCCTGACCGGGGTCGGGCCCGGGAGCGGGGGCGAGCCGGGCACCGGTCCCGCATCCGGCCCGACCCGGGGACCGGCCGGGGCCGGGGCCGACCTGGCGGCGACCCTGGCGCGGGTGATTCGCGCCCTGGAGCGGACCCCCAAGGGGTCCCACCTGGACTGGGATCTCGATTGTCCGGCCGCGGCCCCGGTGCCTATCCTCCTGGAGGACCTGACCGAACTACTGGGCAACTGTCTGGAGAACGCCTCCAACTGGGCCGCCGGTCGGGTCGGCATCTGCGTCACGCTGGGGGAGCGGGTCCTGGTGCAGATCGAGGACGACGGCCCCGGGGTCCCGGACGAGTGGCTCGCCGACCTGGGTCAGCGGGGCCTGCGGCTCGACGAGCGCACCCCGGGCTTCGGCCTGGGGCTGGCCATCGCCCACGACATCTGCGACGCCTACGGCGCCGGGATCCGCTTCGCCCGTGCCGCCCTGGGCGGGCTCGCGGTCACGCTGGACCTGCCCCCGGTGCGCCCCCCCGTGCGGCCCCGGGTCCGGTCCGCGCGGTTGTCCCGCGGGCCGGCACCGGACTGACCCCGGCCGCCGCGGGCGCGCCGACCGGGACGCGGAGTACAATGCCGTCTGCTGCGTCGCGTCAACCGCACTTTCGAGGAGTTGTGTCCATGTCAGCCTTTCCATTGAGCTATCGCGTCCAGGGCGAAGACGACTACATGCTGGAGATCACCATCGATGATGCCGGCGCCTTCGTCGTCAACAGCGGCGACCACACCAGCCACGAGCCCCGTCACGGCACCCTCAGCCGCGATCAGCGCGAGCAACTGCTCGCGGCCCTGGACGGCCTGGGGGAGCCCCGGGAACACCCGGCACCCGCAGGCGCCGCGGATTTCACCGCGCAGTTGATCCTGGGTGAGGGCGCGCAGGCCCGGCGCTACCGGTATTGGGAGGGCGCCCTGGAGGAGGACCCGGCCCTGCAGGCGGCGGTCAGGGAGTTGGAACTCATCTGACCAGGGGCCGCGCTGGTACCGCCTGGCGCAATTGCCGATACCGGCCGGGCCAGCGATCGAGGGTCAGGAAATTAGACAGGATTAACAGTATCTTGCAGGATCGACAAGATAGAATGGGACGCGACGGGCAGCAAGAACAGCCCCGGTAAATCGTGAGAACTCCTGTTATTCCTGTCTATTTCTCAATTCCAGGCTCAATGACGAATCGATGCCCAGTCTCACACCATCTCTGCCCAAAACCGCCGCGACCGGGTTGATCGTGGCCCTGCGCCTGGCCACCGCCGCCACCCACCAGGCGGTGGAACTCCTGCCCGGCATGGTCCGGCTGACCGGACCGGACCCGAGCCCCGCGGATTACCGCCGCTACCTGCGCCTCATGGCGCGGGTCTACGGGACCCTGGAGCCGTCCCTTTATGCCGCCCTGAGCGCCCCGGGTGCGCCGGGCGCCAGCGCGGCGGATCGGCGCTCGCCCGGTCTGGCGGCCGAGCGGATAGCCGCGCTGGGCCTGCGTCCCAAGTTCCCGGCCCTGTGCGCCGACCTCGCCATGCACGGGCTCGCGCCGCCGGCCGTCGCCCCGGACCTGCTATCCCCGCCGGACCTGAACACCGCCCTGGGCGGACTCTATGTCCTGGAGGGCTCGACCCTGGGTGGCCGGGTGGTCGCCCGGCACCTGCGCAAACACCTGGGTGACCCCCTGCCCGGCGCGACCTTTCTGGATTTCCACGGCGACCAGGCAGTCGCCCACTGGAAGCGGTTGGGGCTCGTCTTGGATGGTCTGGCCGCGGACGGACTGATCGACCCCGACTGCGTGATCGCGGGGGCCTGTGCCGTGTTTCAGGAGGTCTACACCATGCTCGCGACCCTCGACGAGGATCCGCCTGCACCCTGAGCGGGGCGCACGAAACCGAACCCCAGATCGCCGAAGACACCCCGGCCGCCTGGATGAAACGCCGCCTCAGGCCCGCACCACCTGGATGCGGCGGCCCGCGGGATTCGAGCGCGCCGGGTTACGGCGTGCCCATCACCCGGTTGCGCCCGCCATGCTTGGCCGCGTACATCGCCTGATCGGCACGGCGCAGCAGGTCGTCCACGGTGTCGTCCGGGGTGAAGGCGGCCACGCCGATGCTGACGGTGACTGAGATCGCCCGCTCGCCGACGATGACCCATTGTTCGGCGATGCTCGCGCGCAGCTTCTCGGCGATCGGCAGCGCGCCCTCATAGGGGCAGTCGGGCAGCAGCACGACGAACTCCTCGCCGCCCCAGCGTCCCGCCCCATCGCCGCGGCGCCGGTCGCGTTGGATCGCGGCGGCGACCGTTGCCAACACCGCATCACCGGTCTCGTGGCCGTAGGTGTCGTTGACGTGCTTGAAGTGGTCGACGTCCAGGGACAGTAAGGCGAGCGGACGGTGTTCGATACGGGCCCGCCGGATCTGCGCCTCCAGCCAGGTCTTCATGGCCTGCCGGCTGGTGAGGCCGGTCAATACATCGGTGCTCGCCAAGTGCTCCAGGCGCAGGTTGCTGTTCTGGAGTTGCTCCTGAAAGCGGTCGCTGATGAGGACCAGCTTGTTCAGCCGACGCAGGAGCTTCTCATAGCGCTCCGCCAGGTCCGCCAGCGGCGCGGCCAGCGGCGTGCCGGCGTGCGCCGGGTCGGAGAGGGTCGCGCGCACCCGCTCGAGCGCGCTGTCGGACACCGGCGCGCCGACCGGGCGCGGCCCCGCGGGCGCCGCGAGCGGCGCCCGGACCCGGCCGCCGTAACGCTCCTCCAGACAGCCCGCGCAGACCCCGCGGGCGAGCCCCAGGTCCGCGTGGTGCTTCAGGAACTCTCCGACCCGGGACTGGTAGTGGTCGTCCAGGTGAATCCGGCCGCAATAGCGGCACACCGGCAGCCCCAACTCGCGCAACCGGTGAAACTGCCCATTGACCGTCTCCAGGCGTTCGATCAGGTCGCGGCTCGACGCCTGATAGCGGTCCGCAATCGCCAGGACCTTATCCAGCCGCGCGGCGAGCCGCCCGTGGCGCTCCAACAGCAGCCGATACTCGGCCGGCCAGTCGACCGGCATCCCGGCCGCCACGGCGGCCCGCAAGGCCTGGGCGCGGGTGGCGATCGCCGCCTCGGCGGGGCCGACGCCGTCGCCGAGCCCGCTGCCGCCATCGAGGTCGACCGAGTCATCCACGGGCGGGGACCGTCTCGAACGGGAAGCTGACCTCTTCCCTGAATTCCTCCGCGAGTTCCAGTGCCCGGCCATTGTCCGGGTCATAATACCAATGCATCAGGACCGGCTGGCCGTGGCGCCAGGCGTCCTCGAAGCGGTCGAGCAGGTCGAGCATGCACTTGGTGCTGCTGCTGTTCATATAGGGCATATTCACCGCGATGGTGATGGCCTCCCGGCGCTCGCCGAGATAGGCGTCCACCCAGGCCAGGATCGGCTCGAAAAACTGAAATGAGTTTTCCGGGTAGGACTCGCCCTGCAGGGTCAGGGTGCGGGTCTGCGGGGCGAAGGATACGCGCGGGGTCGCGCGGGTCTGCGGCAGGTCGAGTGATTCCATGATCGGTCTTCTCAGATACGCACCAGGAGGCTGACGAATTCCCACTCATCGGTGAGCGGGGTGCGTGCCAGCCGTATCGGCATTGCGGCCCGGCGGGCGATGTCCAGCAGACCGAGGCCGGCGCCGCGGCTGCCCGGCTGGTGCGGCGCGCGCAGTTGTTCCTTGAAGCGGCGGCGCAGGGTCTCCTTATCCAGCCCATTCAATTCAGCGATGCGCCCCGCAAGTCCGGCCGCATCCGCGCGTACGACCACATTGCCGGCCCCCACGGCGAAGCGCTCGCCGTCCCACAGGATGGCGATGATGGCGCAGTCGGGGTTATGCGGCTGACCCGGGACGAAGCCCTTGGCGGTGATATAGTTGCGGACGTTCTGGGCCAACTCCACATAGACCGCGAAGACATCGAGTGGGGCCGAATGCTCCGCCGCGCGTTGCTCCAGGTGTTGGCGCACGGCCACGCCGAACTCCTCGATCAGGCCATGCGAGAAGGGCCCATTGAAGCCGATGAGCACGTCATGGCGGGCGAAGTTGTTGCGCAGTTCGAACAGATCGATGGTGGGCATCGGCCACTCCTGGGGCTTGGTATCGAGTCAAGATAGTGAACCGTTCCTTAGGGCCCGGCGGCGGGGGCTTGGTCCTGCTCGCCGGCCACCTGCCAACCCAGCACGGTCACATCGTCCCGGGGCGCGTGCGTCTGGGCATGGATACGCAAGTGATCCTGGAGCGCGTCGCGCTGACCGGCGCAGGGTGCGCGCCAATGCCGCTCCAGCACCTGCCTGAGCCCGTCGCGCCCGAAGGGCAAACCGCGCGGGCCGCCCGGTTGGTCCAGCAGTCCGTCGCTGCACAGGTAGAATGATTGTCGCGGCTGCAGCGCCACACTGTGACTGGCAAAGCAATGGTCCGGTTTGGAGCGCTTATAGCCCAGGCTGGCGTGATCGCCGCGCAGCTCCGCCAGTTGCCCATCGGTAACGATATAGAGCGGCAAGTGGGCACCGGCAAAGACCAGCCGCCCCTGGTCCGGTTGAATCAGACAGATGGCCGCGTCCAGTCCGTCGTCCGAGGGGGCGGCAGCGGTATCCTGACGCAGCGTCGTGCGGATCGACTCATTGAGCCGCTGCAATAAGAGCGCGGGTGCGTAGCAGTGTTCATCGCGGATGAGCCGGCGTAGCGCGGTGACCGCCAGCATCGACATCAGGGCGCCCGGTACCCCATGCCCGGTACAGTCCAGGAGTGCGACCAGGCCGCCTTCGGGACAGGCCTCCAGACAATAGATATCACCGCCCACGATATCGCGCGGCAGCCACAGACTGAAGGAATCGGCCAGATAGTCATCCAGGACCCCGGGCGGGGGTAACAGGGCGGATTGGATGCGCTGGGCATACGCGATGCTGTCGGTCAGGTCGCGCAGCAGTTGCTCGGAGCGCTCCTTTTCCTGCCGCAAATCCGCGAAAGCCTGCTGCAACTGCCGGGTCATTTCATTGAAGGCGGACGAAAAATCGCCCATGAAATCGACCCGCTGGGAGAGGTCCCCGGCGGCGATCTGCTGGGTCTTCCAGGTCAGGTGGCGCAGGTTGGCCTGGAGGCTCTTGAAGGATTGGAGCACCCGCATCTTACCCGCCGGGGGCGCGCGGTCCAGCTCGCCGCGGGCCATCGAATACATGAAGTCGGCGAAGTCGTCGTACTCGATGACGAGGCGGTTGAAATAGCCGACAAACTGATTGAACTCGTCCTGCGGATAATCCGCCGGCAAGACCATCGGCGGCGGCTTTTCACCGCGCAGGATCCGGGACAGTGTCGCGGTCAACTGATCCAGGTGGTGTTCGGCAACGGTGACCATGCGTCGTCGGCGGCGGTGCGGGCGCGTCAGAGTGCGTGCGCCTCGAAGCGGCACACCCGGTCCCCCGAGGCCCAGCAATCGACCTCGCGCACCGCAAATTCCCGCCCGGTGTGGGAGCTCAGCAGGCCATGGATGAACCCCTCGTCATAGGTACAGACCTGCTCGCCGCACACCGGCAGCCCGGAGCAATCCAGATCCTCGGCCACCGTGAGGGTGAATCTGAGCCGTTCCAGGTCCGCCTGCTCGACGCGCAGGATACCGATATTCAATTTCCGCAGTGCGTCCTGAAGATCGCCGACGAAGTCCGGGAAGCTGCCCTTCTTGGTCAGGACATGGGCATAAAACTGCACCCCCGCCTCGCGGCCGGCGTCATAGAAGACCCGGTCCGCAGCCGCGACCCCCATCCGTTGGATGAGCACGTCGCGCAGCGTAAATTGCATCAGGCGATAGACCGCGACATTCATCGAGTCGCCCAGGTTGGGCCGACCCTCCGCGAGGTTGCCCAACATGGACCAGTCGAAGTGCGATTCGGTACGCTCTTCTTTGAACATCGAGTCATCTCCCCGAGGTTGAAAAAGGTGGGGCCGTAAGGGCTGGGGCCCTGTGGGTGGGTGCCCGGGAGCGGCGTGCCGGCGCTAAGAGTGCCGGGCTCCCATGCTACGCCCCGCCCCCGGATATCTTCAAGGCGTCGACCGTGTTTTGGTCCCGCCAAGCGGTGGGAGCGGCGTCCCGCCGCGATCGGGCTGGACGGGAAGCCCGGGTGGCGCCGCTTGCGCGGGGCGGGTGCCCCCGCCTGCGGGAGGTGAGGGGCGGGCGTGGGCCCCCGTCTCTGTCGGAGCGGCGTCTCCCGGCGAAGGAGTGCGCAGCCAGCCGGGCGTGCCGGAGTTACGCCCTCCGGGCGCCCCGTGCACGCCCCGCGACAGCGTGGCTGAGGGCCTTCCGATGGGCGATTCTCCACGCGTTCGGATTGACCTGAACAAATGCGTCCGTGCACTATTCGCCTACTGGGGCCTTAGGGCCCGAGGCGCCGTTCTCGCGGCGCGATGGGCCGCGTTCCTCGGCAGGATCGTCGGGTGTCGCGGAGCCGCCTGAGTTGAAACCAACATTTTTGCCTCCAAGCCATTCCTAGAGAGCGGGACCGCAATATGACGATTGACAGCGACTTGGCCGGATCCCCCCCGACCGAAATGGAGGACGAGGACACCGGATCCGGGGGCGCGGCGGTCAAACCATGGGACCCGAAGAAGATCCGGATTTCAACCAAGAACTTCACGCTCCGTGAAGTGGTGGATCAGATCAACGAGGGTGATATCGATCTTACGCCCGATTTTCAACGTGATTATGTCTGGAAGCAGCGCCAGCGGACTCGGCTCGTCGAGTCGATACTTCTCGGTATTCCGCTGCCCGCGTTCTATTTTAACCAAGACATCAACGGAACCTACCAGGTTGTCGATGGAGTTCAGCGTCTCTCGACGGTTCGGCTTTTCGTGTCCGATGGGCACACGCTTCGGGAGGATGACCTCGAGTATTTGCGGGATTTGAAGGATCACACCTATTCCTCCATGGACCCCGCGATGGTCCGCCGGTTTCGCGCGACGCAAATCGTGGTCCACGTTATCGAGCCCCAGACCCCGGACGAGGTAAAATATGACATTTTTAGTAGGGTCAATACCCTTGGCAGTCCGCTCTCCGCGCAAGAGATTCGGCATGCGATGAGCAAGTCGCGCTCTCGCGATCTACTCAAGCGACTCGTGGAGTTGCCTGCATTTGACGAGGCTACGGGCAGGCACTTCTGGAAGGCGTCGCCCGACGAGCCGAATGAACTGGTGCGCGACAGCAAGCGGATGGCGGACCGGGAGTTGGCACTGCGATTCTGCGCGTTCAGTTCGTTTTCCGAAGAGGAATACCGGCAGCACGAGAGTCTGGACGCTTTTTTGCTCCATTTCACGCGAAGCATCGACGGCGGTTCGGATGGGAGTGCTGCCATCACTGACGCAAGACTCGCCAAGCTGGAAGAGAGCTTCAATCGGGCTATGACAAATGCCCTTGAGGTGTTGGGAGACGCGGCATTTCGGCGTTGGCCCCGACACGGGCGTCGTGGGCCAATCAACCGTGCTGTGTTCGAGGCTCAGGCAATCGCGTTGGCTGAGTACCCCCTGGAACGGTTGGCGCCGAAGGCAAGGCGTATTGTGGCCAAGTTCCGCGCGGCCTTCGACGACGACGATTATACGCGTGCGGTTGCCGTCGGAACGGGCGATCCGATCAAAATCAGTCTTCGCCTGAGCCGGACCCGCGAAATCCTCGCAGAGGCTGTCGGATGATCGACCAACTACACATCCGTGGTTTCAAGCGATTTGCCGATCAGGCGCTCGATCTGGCACCCTTGGTCGTGCTCGCCGGTCTCAACGGTACGGGTAAGACCTCGGTAATCCATGCGCTCGTCCTGGCCCGCGAGGCCTCGATTGAAGATTCGGCAGAATCGATTCGGCTCAATGGGCCGGTCGGGTTGGAACTCGGTACGGCAGAGGACGTACATAACTGGGGAGCGGAAGGTGATATTGACTTCGACATGCGGCATGATCGCGACGAGACTACTGCGTCTTGGCGGTTCGGCGTTCCGGCGAATGCCCCAGAGGCGCTCTATCTGGAGGTGGCGGCGCGTCCCGATAATCCGCCGTTTGCCTTCACGCGGGCGTCGCGGGCCTTCACCTACCTCTGCGCCGAGCGCTTAGGGCCACGCAGCGTGTTGGGCGCGTCCGCGCTGCCTGCCGATGCCCTGGAGGTAGGCGTACGCGGCGAGTATTGCGCCCAGGTCCTGGCCGCTCTGGGCGACCGGCCGCTCAATGACACCCAGCGTCTCCATCCAGAGCGGGAACCGGGCACTGCGCCGTTGTTGAAGTACGAGTTGGAGCGATGGCTCGGCGAGATCGTTAAGGCGGTCGAGATTGATACGGAGTCTTTCCCCGGCACTTTGGTAACGGCACTGCGCTTTCGCGCGCCGGGTGGGGATTGGGTGCGGGCGCCGAACATGGGTTTTGGCGTGTCATATGCTTTGCCGATTGTGCTTGCAGGCCTTGTCGCGTCGCCGGGCGGCCTCCTTGTGGTCGAGAATCCGGAGGCACATCTACATCCCGCGGGGCAATCGCGTATAGGGGTGTATCTCGCGTGGCTTGCTGGTTGCGGTATTCAGGTAATCGTTGAAACCCACTCCGACCATGTTCTGAATGGTGTCCGCCGGGCGATCGGCGAGCATCGCTATCTGCCCTGCGAACACGCGACGGTTCATTTTTTCGACTCGGACGAGAGCGATACGGCTCGGGTGACCCCACTGCTCTTCACGGCGATGGGTGGGGTCTCCGACTGGCCCCGTGGCTTCTTTGACCAATATCAGATCGACGTTTCGGCGCTTGGCCGTATACGTCGACAGAGGTGATGCGTGGCCTTCGTCGTCGATGGCTCTGAGTGGTGCTTTGATGGATGGTCGGAAGCCGAGATCGATTCGGCGTTGGGGGCGTTTCTTGAGCGTGTAACAACTGCACAGTCGCGGGGCGAGCGGGTATGGATCGGCGATGACATCTACACGCGTCCGGTGCTCGGCGGGTTGAGCGTCTGGGAACTCTTGTCGCCGGGTGCCGCGGTGAAGCTCGACAATGAGATTCTGGAAAAGCTAGCCGCAGCGTTGGGCAGAGCTACGCGCTACCTGGACGAGGAAAGCTGGCCGGTGGGAATGGAGTATCCCGAAATCGTGGTGGGCGAAGGTCCCGCATCCGAGAACGCCGACGTTTACTGGGCTCACCATAGGGTGCGTGCTGGTCGGGCTGTCGCCTGTCTCGCCCTACGACGCTCTGGTGTTTATCTCACCGGCTCAGCGGCGGGTGCGGTCAAACTTCACTGGGTCATCGACGAGCGAGGCCATCGGGCATTTTTTCGTTCCGCCATCGACGTTGAGCGCGACACGGCGGCGACGCTCGAACGGCTTGCTCCGCACGCCTATCCGGATACTTTCTTCCTGCCGGGGGTATGGCGGGGGCTCTCCGACTTTGAGGGTGGCTACACGCGGGTTCGCGAAGAGTTGCGTCGATACCTCGACGGCTTTGACGATCACGGTTGGTGGGTGTTCATGGCTCCGTCCCCATTGGAAACCGAACTCGACCGCCGGCCGCCGATAGAGGGGCGTCCAGACCAGCGCCTGATCGAGCGGCGGTTCAGCTTATGTGGCCTTGAAATGGCGCCCGAGAATGCAAACGTCGCTCAGCATAAGACCTGTCGGCAGGCACGGGAACGGACGCTGAAGGGGAGAACCCTTTACTGTCAATGGCACGGCAAGATCGAACCACATATCAACCGCATCCATATTCATCCACCGATTCCCGAATCTGGTAACAGAATTGTCGTTGCGATCTTCCATGCGCATCTACCGCTCCCGGGCGACTGAATCGCGTACACGATAATGATGCGGTACATACGCGATTCGCGGCCGTCACTCATCGGCAATCCGTTGCCAATTCCCCTGGTCCCGCGCCTGGCAGGAGCGCGGCGGCTCAGAAGAGGAAATACCGCTGCGCAAAGGGCAGCACCGTCGCCGGCTCACAGGTGAGCAACTGCCCGTCGGCGCGCACCTCATAGGTCTGGGCGTCGACCTCGATCAGCGGCTGCCAGTCGTTGTGGATCATGTCCGACTTGCGCAGCGCCCGGGTGTTGCGCACCGTGCCGATCAGGCGCTTGAGCCCCAATTGCCGCGCGAGGTCGGCGTCCATGGCCCACTGGGACACGAAGGTCATGCAGGTCGCCGACAGGGCCCCGCCGACGGCGGCGAACATGTGACGGTAATGGACCGGCTGCGGGGTGGGGATGGAGGCATTGGGATCACCCATGGGGGCGGCGGCGATCAGCCCGCCCTTGATGATGAGGCTCGGTTTGGTGGCGAAGAAGGCGGGCCGCCACAGCACCAGATCGGCGAGCTTGCCGACGGCCACCGAGCCGACCTCGTGGGCGATCCCGTGGGCGATGGCGGGGTTGATGGTGTACTTGGCCACATAGCGCTTGGCACGGAAGTTGTCGTGGGCGGCCGGGTCCTGGCTCAGGGCGCCGCGCTGCACCTTCATCTTATGGGCCGTCTGCCAGGTGCGGGTGATGACCTCGCCGACCCGGCCCATGGCCTGGGAGTCCGATGAGATCATACTGAAGGCGCCCAGGTCGTGGAGGATGTCCTCCGCGGCGATGGTCTCGCGGCGGATGCGCGACTCGGCAAAGGCGATATCCTCCGGAATCGACGGCGACAGGTGATGGCAGACCATCAGCATGTCCAGATGCTCGTCCACCGTATTGACCGTATAGGGCCTGGTGGGGTTGGTGGAGGAGGGCAGCACATTGGGCAGCCCCGCCGCCTTGATGATGTCCGGGGCATGGCCGCCGCCCGCGCCCTCGGTGTGATAGGTATGGATGGTGCGGTCCTTGAAGGCGGCGATGGTGTCCTCGACAAAGCCGCTCTCATTCAAGGTATCCGTATGGATCGCGACCTGTACATCGGCAAGCTCCGCCACGCCGAGACAGCAGTCGATGGCGGCCGGGGTGGTGCCCCAGTCCTCGTGGAGCTTAAGCCCCATGGCCCCGGCGCGTACCTGCTCCTCCAGGGGGAGCGGCAGGCTGGCGTTGCCCTTGCCCAGAAAGCCCAGGTTGACCGGCAGTCCCTCGGCCGCCTGGAGCATCCGGTGGAGATTCCAGGGGCCCGGGGTGCAGGTGGTGGCGTTGGTGCCGGTGGCCGGACCCGTGCCGCCGCCGATCATCGTCGTTATCCCCGACATCAGCGCGTCCTCCACCTGCTGGGGGCAGATGAAGTGGATGTGGGCGTCGATGCCCCCGGCGGTCAGGATCTGGCCCTCGCCGGCGATGATCTCGGTGCCGGGGCCGATAAGAATATCGACCCCCGCCTGGGTATCCGGGTTGCCGGCCTTGCCGATACCGCAGATGCGTCCGTCCTTGATGCCGATATCGGCCTTGACGATGCCCCAATGGTCCAGGATCAGGGCGTTGGTGATGACCAGGTCCGCGACCGCCTGGCACTCACGTTGGCATTGGCCCATGCCGTCGCGGATCACCTTGCCGCCGCCGAAGGAGACCTCGTCGCCATAAATGGTGCGGTCCTCTTCAACCTGGATGATCAACTCCGAGTCACCGAGGCGCACCCGGTCGCCGACCGTGGGGCCGTAGAGTGAGGCATAGGCGGCACGATCGATACGGCTCATGGTGTTGCTCCATCCAGCGCGCCCATCACCCGGGCATTGAAGCCATAGACCTGGCGGGCCCCGGCATAGGGGACCAGTGTCACGGTCCGCGTCTGCCCCGGCTCGAAGCGCACCGCGGTACCGGCCGGGATGTCCAGCCGTTGGCCGCGGGTCGGTTCACGCTCGAAGTGCAGCGCCGCGTTGGTCTCGAAGAAGTGGTAGTGCGAGCCCACCTGAATGGGCCGGTCGCCGGTATTGGCGACCGCCACGGTGAGCGCCGGGCGCCCGGCATTGGTCTCGATCTCGCCGGGGGCGACGAGGATTTCGCCTGGAATCATCGCTTGAGTCTCCAGCAACAGGGGCAATAAGGGGCAGTCACGGCAGAATTCTGATCCGTGTATTTGTCTTCACTTGGGCGAACAGTTCGTCGATCTCCGCGTTTGAGACGGCAATGCAGCCGCGCGTCCAGTGCAATTGGTGCTTGCCTTTCTCTACGATCACCTCGTCCGGGTGGTCCGATCCTGCTACTACGGCGGCTTGGCAGGGCAGTCCAAGGACCAGCAGGGTCGCGATCAAGCGGGTGCGTCGGAGCATCGATGCTTTCCACCTTTCCGGCTTTTCGGTTCACGTGCGTTTACACGATCGGATCGTGCACGGTCACCAACTTGGTGCCATCCGGAAAGGTCGCCTCGACCTGGACCTCGTGAATCAGTTCCGCGATGCCGTCCATCACGTCCGCCCGGGTCAGCAGGGTGCGGCCAAAGTCCATCAGCTCGGCCACGCTGCGGCCGTCGCGGGCGCCCTCCAGGATGGCGCAACTGATATAGGCCATGGCCTCCGGGTAGTTGAGCTTGAGGCCCCGGGCGCGGCGTCGCTCGGCGAGCAGGCCGGCGGTGAAGAGCAGCAGTTTGTCTTTCTCGCGGGGGGTGAGATCCACGGTGGCCTCCGGTTCGGGGTCGCTGATGCGGGTCGGCGGGGCGGGTCGCTCAGGTGGCCCAGATCCGCGGCGGGCAGGCCGGGCGCCCCAGCAGTCTGGGGCGAAGTATGCCCCAAAGGGCGATGAAAAGCCGCTGCACGGGTTCGGTCGCGGGGGCCAGGGTGCGGACGATCAGGAGGTCGCCCAGGAGGGTCGCGGCCCAGAGGGGTGTTGCTGCTGGTCGCGTCTGATCCGCGTCGGGCCGGTGCCCGGCGCCCCCGGGGTGGGTGCGGACGGCGGCCAGGTCCGCGGCGTCCGTGCCGCTCGCCAGCAGGGTCCCGGTGACCGGCAGGCCGCGCAGCCCGGTCGGTCCATCCAGGCCCTGCCCGGCGGTCACCAGCAGCCGCTCCAGGAGCAGGGGGACACCCGCCCGGCTGACCCGCAGGCGCAGGTCTGCGCGCCCCTGGGCGAAGCGCTCGCTGATCGCCGGCCGCCCCAGACAGTGGACCTCGGCGCCCAGGAAGCGGGCGCCCGGGGCCAGGTCCACCGCCATGCTCGAGCACAACCGGGCCCCGGGGAACAGGATGTTCTCCTGCGGAAACCACTCCAGGACCCCGCCCGCGGCGACCTCGAGAGAGTGCACCTGGTCCGCCCGGGGACCGGCGCTGCGATAGAACTTGGCCGCCCCCGGGGTGGTGATCAGCGCATGGGCCCCGGCCTCGACCCGGACCCTGACCTCCAACCGGTCGCCCCCGACCACCCCCCCGGGTGGGTGCAGCAGATAGAGGTGGCAGGGGGCGCCCTCGGGGTAGAAGGGGCGCTGGACCGTCAGCGGCCCTTGGTGGCATTGGTGTGCCACGACCGTGCGCCCGGCCCGGTCCGCAAGGCCGAGTTCGAGTCGGGCCTGCCAGCGGGTGTTGTCCGCGGCAGCCGGGGCGTCGCTCACCCTAAAATCCACAGATGGACACAGATGAACACAGATTTTCTTCCGATTGTCATGCGCTTATCGCTATTGTTTCACTCACCGGCAAGGTGAGCCCCCGGTCAGGGGTAAGTCAATGAATCATCTGTGTTCATCTGTGTTCATCTGTGGATAACTGCTCTTTCCGGGCTCACAGGCCGTAGCCCTCCCCGACCCCCAGGAGGGTGAGCAGTCCCAGGAGCGCGAAGATGGCGGCCGCGATGCGGTGGACCAGGTGGACGGGCAGGCTGCCCGCGATGCGGTCGCCGAGGATCACGGCCGGTACATTGGCGATCAGCATCCCGAGCGTGGTGCCGGCCACGACCAGCAGGATCGACTGATACTGTGCCGCCAGGGCCACGGTCGCGACCTGGGTCTTGTCGCCGATCTCGGCGATGAAGAAGGCGATCAGGGTGGTGCCGAAGACCCCGAAGCGGGCGAGTTTGGCATCGTCCTCATCGAGCCGGTCGGGGATCAGGATCCAGATCGCCATGGCGATGAAGGACAGCCCCAGCACCCAGCGCAGCGTCTGGGGTTCGATCAGGGCCGCCACCGAGAGCCCCAAGGCCGCCGCCAGGGCATGGTTGGCCAGGGTGGCGATGAGGATGCCCAGGATGATAGGGACCGGTTTGCGAAACTGGGCGGCGAGGATGAAGGCGAGCAGTTGCGTCTTGTCGCCGATCTCGGCGAGTGCGACTACCCCGGTGGAGAGAAGAAAGGCTTCCAATACAGTGCTCCAGGGTCGGGCGATGACGCCATGACCTGAGTAAAGACTATTTGTCCGCAAATTAACGCAAATGAACGCGAATAAGAATGCCGCTTGAAGTCTTGGCCATCGTCACCCTGACGGTGGGCGCAAGCCGCTCTTCCAGTCGTCGGTCTTTCTAGGCGCTGTCTGTATCTTTGCGATATGACGCGTTGTTCTGGTACCGTGCCGCGATCTGACCCCAGGAACCCATCCCCATGCCCAAACCCGTGACACCCCTGCTCGCCGCGGACGCCATCATCGAACTGGTGGACCGCCCGGGCCGCCCCATCGTCCTGATCGAGCGCCGCAACCCGCCGCCGGGTTGGGCCATCCCCGGCGGTTTCGTGGATGTCGGGGAGTGCGTGGAGCGGGCGGCGGTGCGGGAGGCGCGGGAGGAGACCGGGTTGATCGTCAGCCTGCGCGCCCTGCTCGGTGTCTATTCAGACCCCGGTCGTGACCCGCGGGGCCACACGGTCAGCGCGGTCTATGTGGCCGAGGCCACCGGCGAGCCGCGGGCGCTGGACGACGCCCGGGCGGTGCTGGTCTGCCTGCCCGAGGCCATCCCGGACCGGCTCGCCTTCGATCACGCCGCCGTGCTGGCGGATTACCGCGCCTACCGCGCGACGGGCAGCGTGGCGCCCCTGCGTTGCGACTGAGCGGGCGGCGCTCGGATCAGTCCTCCTCGCCGTCCTTGTTGGTGTCGATCTTGAACGGAAGATAGGCCGGGCAGATGCCGGTGAAACCGGTGACCACCAGGGCCAGGGCGATGACTGACAGGAACCACAGGTGCAGCCAGATGCCGCAGAGCACCAAGAGCCCGGCGACGGCCAGGCGGATCGTGCGGTCGGTCTGGCCGATGTTCTTCTTCATGGATACGGTCGGTGCTCCGGTAGTGCGATGGGTTGCGTCGACCCGTGCCGGTGGACGCGGTCATAGGGTCCGGGATTACGTCAGGGATGGGATGTCGCGCGCCCGTTCATTGACCGGGCTTGGTCGCCGGGGCGGCTGCACCCGGGGCCGGTGTCGGCGCGGCTGCGCCTGGGGGCTGGGCGGCCCAGGGCGCGATGGCTACCACCGCGACGCTGTTCTTGGGCGACCCCTCGATGATCCGGTCGCTGTAGGTCATATAGACCAGGACGTTGCGCTGGGGGTCGTAGAAGCGCACCACCTGGAGGGTCTTGAAGACCAGCGAGGTGCGCTTCTTGAAGACCTGCTCGCCGTTGCGCTTGCCGTTGCGGATGTCATCCGGCACGTTGATGGGGCCGATCTGGGCGCAGTCCAGCGAGGCGTCCGAGGTGTCCTCCGCCACCCCGACCGCGCCGGAGATGCCGCCGGTCTTGGCGCGGCTCAGATAGCAGGCGACCCCGGGCAGGTCCTCGTCGTCGAAGACCTCCACGACGATCTTGTCGCTCGGGCCCATGAGTTTGAACTTGGTGTTCACGCTGCCGATCATTTCGGCGGCGCTCGCCTGGGCCAAGCCGAGCAGGCATAGAAAAATGAATGGGTGACGCATGGGAGTGCTCCGTGGTTGCTGCTGCGGGGAAGAATATGGTCCGCAAATGAACGCAAATGAACGCAAATTAAGAAAAATCTCAGCAGGCGCGGCTTAACTCTGGAGACCGCGTGGAGAATCGAAAGGCAGCGTCAATGGAGGTTCAGCGTCACGCGCGCAACGTCCGCAGGCCGCTTTCTTATTTGCGTTCATTTGCGTTTATTTGCGGACAAATATTCCTTTGGGGTTCTAAAGATATACCTGAGATTCAGGGTAACCGGGAAGGTTCGGCCCCGAACAGCCGGTCGCTCTCCCGGCGGCTGCGGGTCAGGGCGTCCTCGATGGAGACCCCGAGGAACCAGTTGCCGGTGATGGCCAAACGGCTGCCGACGATGGCGCTGTCGATGCGTCCCACCACGGCCGTATGCCCGGCACGCAGGGCCGGCAGGCGATTGTGCACCTGTGCCTGAGCGGCGACCTGTCCGGGGTCGACCCCCAGTGCCCGGCAGGCGACGCTGACCTGGTTGTCCCGGCACAGGGCCCCGGGGCGGAAGTGGAAGGCGAAGCCGCGATGGGTGCGCTCGGGCAGGAAGTCCCTGGAGACCGCCGAATAGAAGGGCCCGTCGACCGCGATCAGCCCCGCCAGGGCGGGCAGTTGCAGGTCCGCACCGCGAAACGCCAGGAGCAGGGTCTCGATCTCCGCCATGGCGATGGCCCCGATCGCGTGCCGCGCCCCGTCGAAGCCGGTCGGCAGGAGTCGGGCGGCGGCATCCGGCGGTACCGCCAGGGTCAGATAATCACAGGTGACCTCGTCGGCGCCGTCGGCAACGACCCGCCAGCCGCCCTGGTCGGGCACGATGGCGGTGATGCGCTGGCCGGTGCGGACCTGGAGCCGGTCCTGGCCGGCGATGGCCGCGGGGATGGCCGCGAGCCCGTCGGCGAAGGTGAAGGCCTTGATCACGTCCTTGCGGCGCGGCTTACGGCGGAACAGGGCCTCGGCCGGGTAGTCGTCCGCGGCTTGACAGATCACCGCCTGGAAGGCGTGGCGCAGCAGGTCCCGATAGTTGCGCCGCCCCAGTACGCGGCCGTAATAGTCCGCCACGCGCTGCCCCTGCTTCGGGGTCGTGACGAGGCGCGGCAGCGACACGGCGGCCTCCAGGACATGCAGGGCGGAGACGATGGAGCGGCGCTCCCCGTCCTGCCACAGCCGGTAGCCGACCTTGGCCTTGGGCAGGACCCGGCTGGTCAGACCCAGGTCGTCCATGATGGTGAGCAGATTGCCGTAGCTGTTGAAACAGGTGTGGCTGCCGGCCTCGGTCCAGAACCCGCCAAGCCCTTGGAACTCGTGGGTGTTGATGCACCCACCCACCCGGGGGGCGGCCTCCAGGACCAGGGTGGCGAGGCCGCGTCGGGCCGAGAAATGGGCGGCGCCGAGCCCGCTGATGCCCGCGCCGATCACGATATGGTCGAAGTCCTTGGTCATCGCTCGCTGTCAGTCCAGTAGTGGGTCGGTGGTGTGTTCGGTCCGCGGCTGGAGCGGCTCCAGGTGCAGTGCGCTGGTGTCCAGTTCCGGGATCGGGGTCGGGGGGGCCTGGCAATCCTCCAGGGTCCAGTTGTCGCCCGGGACCAGACTCAGATAGCTCAAGTCCAACATCGGCGGCGCGACGGCCGGGGGGGACTCCAGATCGCCCCACTGGGGCGCCAGGGACAGCGGCGCGTCTGCGCGGGGGGCCTCGGCCTGGGGCGGCGGCGCGGCGGCCAGGTCCTGGCCGGCCGCGCTCCCCGAGTCTGCCACCGGGGTGATCGTCAAGACCGCCCCCGCGTGGGCAAAGATCTTCTTGAAGCGGCCAGCGGTGGCCGCGTCCACATCGCGCTTGACCACCACCGGCCGGCCGGTGAACAGGCGCTCGGCGCCCTTGTCGCTGAGCTTGAAGACCCCGGTCAGGCGTTGCCGGGCCGTTTCGGGGTCGGCCCCCGGGGCGACCAGGCCCTTGTAGGTGAGATCGAAGCGTTGGTCGGACATGGTTCACCCGCTGTTGTCGGCCGGGGCTTGGCGCTGGCTGCGCTGTGCTGCCGGGAGATGAAGTGCCGGGGATGCGCTGCACCTGACCGACCCCGATCCGCGGTGCTTACGCGCTCGCCTCAGTCGATCGGCTTGGTCAGGCTGAAGGCCCCGCGGATATCCCCGACAGCATAACCGCGCGCGTGGTCCTCTGGATAGGCTTGGTCCAGGGTCGCGGCCACCGCGGGGGCGAGGTTGCCGCCGTGGCAGGCGAGACAGACCTCACCCGTGGGGATCGCCTTCATGAAGCGGAACTGCCGGGTCCCGTTGTCTTCCACCACGGCGGCGAAGGCCATGGTCTCGACCGGTTCACCGGCCGCCTTGCGCTCGTCGAAGCGGGTCAGCACCTGCCGCTCCCAGGCGTCCGGCTGCCCGCCCTTGGTATTGCGGGGTTTGAGGCTGACGCGCCCGACCTCCCAACCGGATCGGCCGGAGATCGCGGCGGCGATGGCCGGTGCCCGCTCCTGGCACACGCCGATGGCCGCGATGGGACCGCCGGACTTCATGGCCGCCTCCAACTCGCCCTTCAAGGTGTCGGCGAATTCCTTGGTCAGGGCCCGGGCCGGCTCGAGATTCGGGTTGGGGGCCGCGGCCGCGGTCGGCGTGGCAGCGGGGGGCGTTGCGGTCTGCGCAAGCAGGGGGGCCGCGGCGAGTACGGCGGTGACGAGGAAGATCGAGCGCATGGTGAGGCTCCGTCGGCGTTGGTTGATGGGTCAGGTGGGGGCGGACAATGGGTAAGTATGGCGGGTCCGGTCCGCGCGTGCGCGGCGCAATCACAATCCGCGGCCGGTCCCTCGGGCGAGTTCCAGGGGCCGCCGGGTATAATCGCGGCTCGACCGCCCGCTGGCGGGACGCGCCGCGTCCCCGCACCCCGGCCGCCACCCCCCAGGAGAGGACCGATGTACGCCATTTGTGGTTGGATGGGCCAGATCGCCGACGCCCAGGCCTCGGACCAGCTACTCGATACCATGCTGGGGCGCGGTGTGATCGCCGGGGCGGCGCCGGGGCCCGGCGTCGGGCGCGTCCGTGACCGCGGCGGGCACGCGGCCTCCCAGGCCGGCCCCGATCTGGTCTATGCCGACGAGGAGGTCGTGGTCTGTCTCACCGAGCCGGTCACCGGCCTGGGCGGCGTGGCGTCCGGGGCCCTGGACGCGGCGGCGGTGGCCCGCCTCTACCACGCCGAGGGCGATGCCCTGCTGGGGCACATCCATGGCAGCTTCGCCCTGGCGCTCATGGATCTGCGCCGCCGCAAGGTCCTGCTGGCGGTCGATCGGGCGGGGATCAGGCCGCTCTACCTGTGCCGCCTGGGTGAGGCCGTGGCCTTCGCCAGCCGCCTGTGCGCCTTCACCGGGTTGCCCGGGTTCCCGGCGCGCCTCAGCGACCAGGCCCTGTTCGACTATCTCTATTTCCATGTGGTCCCCAGTCCCGGCAGCATCTACCAGGGGGTGGAGAAACTGCTGCCCGCCCAGGCGGTGGACCTCAACCCGCTCGGCCGCCACGCCTTCTTCTACTGGCACATGCCCTATCGGGACGACAACCCGACCCCGCTTGCGGATCTCAGCCGGGAGTTCCGCCGGCTGCTGCCCCTGGTGGTCGGCGGCGCGGCCGCGGCGCCCGGGGCGGGCCCGGACGAGATCGGGTGCTTTCTGAGCGGCGGTACCGACAGTTCCACCGTCGCCGGCACCCTGCGCCGGTTGCGCGGCGTGCCGGTGCGGACCTACTCCATGGGCTTCGACGCCCGGGGCTACGACGAGATGGCCTACGCCCGGGTCGCCGCGCGCCACTTCGGCACCGAGGCGCGGGAATACTATGTCCAGCCCCAGGACGTCCTGGAAGCCATCCCGCGGCTTGCGGCCTGGTGCGACGAGCCCTTCGCCAACGCCTCCATCATCCCCGCGTATCTCTGTGCCCGTTTCGCCCGCAACGACGGCTGCACCCGGCTCCTGGCCGGCGACGGCGGGGATGAGATCTTCGGCGGCAATGCCCGCTACGCCAACCAGCAACTCTTCGAGGTCTACCGCAGCCTCCCCGGGTGGGTCCGCCGCGGCCTGCTGGACCCGCTGGCCGCCATCCCCGGCCTGGGTGCCGTGCCCGGCCTCAGGAAGTTCAAGAGCTATGTAGACCAGGCGCGCACCCCGCTGCCGGACCGGCTGGAGAGCTACAACTTCCTGCACCGCACCCCGCTCGCCGCGATCTTCGACCCCGCCTTCCTCGCCCGCGTGGACCCGAACGCGCCCCTGGAGACCCAGCGCGCCTGCTACCACCACATCAGCTCCCGCGCCATCGTCAACCGCATGATGCACCTGGATCTGAAGATTACCCTGGCGGACAACGACCTGCGCAAGGTCAGCCAGGCCTGCGAACTGGCCGGGGTGGACGTGCGCTACCCCCTGCTCGACGAACGCCTGATGGACTTTGCCGCCTCGGTGCCGCCCCGGATTCAGCTCAAGGACAACCGCCTGCGCTGGTTCTTCAAGCAGGCCCTGGCCGATTTCCTGCCGCCCGCGATCATCAGGAAGCAGAAGCAGGGTTTCGGCCTGCCGGTGGGCCTGTGGCTGGCCGAATACGCCCCGCTCAAGGCCCTGGCCGACGACAGCCTGAACGCCCTGCGCACGCGCGGCATCGTGCGCCCCGACTATATCGACTGGCTGCGCGCCCGCCACGCCGGGCAGCACGCCGGCTATTACGGCGTCATGCTGTGGGTGCTGGTCATGCTGGAGCAGTGGTTGCAGGCGCATGGGCATTGAGTCGTGGGGTGGCCCGGCCGCCTTGGGCTGGAACGACACGCGGGACTGTCAGCGCTGAGCGGTCGGCGCACGGACCTGTCGGTGGCATTGCTGATACCCTGGCCGGTTCCTGAGCTATGAAACACATCGTTGTGAACGGTTTGCGCCTTGAATATCGGGATCATCCGGCGCTGGTGCCGGGCCGCCCGCCCTTGCTGCTGCTGCACGACGGTCTGGGTTGTGTGGCCATGTGGCGCTATTTTTCCGCGCGGTTGGCGGCAATGACCGGCTGCCGCGTCATTGCCTGGTCGCGTGCCGGTTACGGGGGTTCGCAGGCCTATACGGACCCGCGCACGCCGCGCTACCTGCATCGCGAAGCCGAGGAGGTCCTGCCCGCGCTGCTCGCCGCGCTGCGGATCGAAGCCCCGGTGCTGATCGGCCACAGCGACGGCGGCAGCATTGCCCTGATCTTCGCCGCGGCCTTCCCGGCGGTGCCGCGCGCGCTGGCGGTGATCGCGCCGCACGAATTCGTCGAGCCCGAGGCCTTGGCCGGCATTCGCGCCGCCGGCATCGCCTGGCATACCACCGATTTGCCGCAGAGGCTTGCGCGCTACCATCAGGCGCCGGCCGAGCGGGTCTTCAAGGACTGGCACGACTGCTGGAAGGGTTGACCACCTTCATCGACCGGCTGGGCCGGTCCTGATTCATCAGCGGGGAGAGTCCTATCAGGGCTTGATAAGCAGCCCCGTCACGTCGGTCTGGTCGGCCTTCATGAGGTCGATGAGCGAGAGCTTGGGCACGCTCTGCCGGTCCCAAAGCCTGGTCAGGTCCACGCGGAAAAAACTGTGGCCCGCCGCCGGCCGGATGTAATAGACGCCGTTGCGCTGGTCGCGCAGGGTGGTGTAGAGCGTCGCCTCCGACGGCGAGCCGGGCTTGGCGTCGATGCGCGCCGTGCCGCGCGGCGAGTCCACACCGTTGATCAGGTGCGATGCCATGGCCACCGTTTCGCGCGCGTCGGCGGGCTTGGCAGCGTTGCTGCGGTTGACCGCCAGGCGCACGAAGCGCGACGGGGGCAGCGGGTCGCCGGGCAGGCCGAGGAGGCCGCTGCCGCTGGCGCCGGTCCTGACCTCCAAAGCGCCGAACTTGCGCACCGGCGTGTTGATACCGGTGATGCCGGTGTAGTTCTGCAAATTGGTGAGTTGCCAGTCGAAGGTCGGATCGTTCGTGACAACACCCACCGGGTTGTCGTAGATGTGGAGCTTGCTGTCGACGTACTCGATCACGATGCCCTTGCCACCGGCGTCGAACAGGACCAGATGCTGATTCGGCATCTGGTTGCCGATCTGCTTGATCGGCGCCGCCCAGACGGCGACCTCTTGCAGACCCGCCTTGACTTCGTCCACGGTGGCAAATTGGCCGAGCAGCCAGACGCCCAAGTCCTTGAAGGCCAGCGCCACGCCCGTGCGGTCCGCGGGTACGCCGGTCGGGTAGGCGGAGACATGCAGCGATTGCGAGGCGAGCGTCAGCCCTTTTTCGTTCATGCCGTCGGCGACCGCTTCTTCCAAGTCGAGCGCGATGACCGCGAAGCTCGCGTATTTCGTCACGAAGGCGAGCCCCGGGCCGCCGTCCGGGTTGAGCGACTGCACCGCCAGCCCGCGTCGGTGCAGCATCACTTTGTCATCCAGAGGGGATGCATAATCCATCGTGCGTGCGACGACGCTGGTGCCGTCGGCCGCCGAGATCTGGAGGCTCGAGCAGGCCTGGCCGCTTTGCGGCAGCACGAACAGGCAGGCGGAAAACGCGATGGCGCCGAGCGGCAGCACCCGGGCCGCGACCGCCCAGGCCGACGTTGCGGTGTCGCCAGGGTGCGTCGCTGAAGTGCGCTTCAGGGTTTTCGTGACGTGCATGGTGTTCCTCGTTTGATGCTCGTGAAGACGGGAAGATAGAACCACCCCGAACCAAGTGGTGCTTGGATCATAGGCGTGCCGCTGGTGCCGGACAAGCCGGTTGATGGCATAGGCGTTGTTCGCGGCTCAATGCTGTTCTTGGGTCTTGTCGTCGCGGTCTGCCTCGATCAGCACGATCCCGGTATCCGCCGCGGCGCGGGTGGTGAGTCCGGGCAGCTCTCCCGCGAACTGCGCGGGCAGGCCGAAGTCCTGGGGGTCGGTCGTCGGGATGACGATCAGATTGAGCAACAGGCCCCGGTGCTGGCGAGTGACATTGCCGACCCACAGGGGGGCGCCGTCCGTCAGGCGCCAGCGGGTGGGCCAGAGGCGCAGGACCTCCCGGTGGTCGGCGCCCGTGGGCCTGGTCAGGATCAGGGCCTCATGACGGCCGTCGTGGACCTGGGGGATGACGGGGATCTCCGCCAGCGGCAAGGAGGGCGACAGCAGCCGCAGGGCGCTGCCCCAATCCAGAAGCGGTGCGGGCTGCCAGCCGGACCCGGCGAGGGCCGCGGTGAGCAAGGCCGGGTCGCCCGCGTACTGGATGGTCAAGGGGTGGCGGTGGCGCTGACTCAAGTCCTCGCGGTGGCTGGGGAGCCTGGCCCAGGCGGTGTCCTGCCAGGCGCTGCGCTCCAGGGTCGCGATCCGCGGGGCCGGGGTCAGTCGCTCCCGGTCCCGGTCGCCGGTGACGGCGCCGTGGAGGCCGAGCCCCGCGGCCAGTCCGAGCGCGGCGACCGTCGCGAGTGCGCCGGGGCGCAGCGCCAGGCGGCTATGGCGGCGGAAGGCGAGCCCCAGGGCCGCGACCCACACGAGCCCCAGGGCGATGCTGTTGATGACGCTGCTGAGCCACTCCGCGCCCAGATAGACCCGGGCCCCGGCCACTGCCGTGATCAGCGTGGTGGCCAGGGCATAGGGGACCCAGCGCCGCGGGGCGGTCAGGCCGCGGGCAATGGCGACGGCCAGGAATCCGTAGACACTGGTGGCCAGCACGACGGGCCCGCTGGGGAAGGACCAGGGCAGGGGCAGGTGCAGGCCGAGGTCGGGGCGCGGTACCGCGAGCAGGGCGCCGAGCACGAGGGTGGCCGCCAGGGGGAAGGCGGCCGTTGCCAACCAGTAGTGCCCCCGGTGTTTTTCGCCGCGCCAACGCAGCCAGGCGTACACCAGGAGCACCATGGGCAGGACCACGGTGGGGGCGCCGAACGCGGCCAGCGCGATCATCAGGCGATCGCCGGGCGGGGTGTGCAGGCTCTGGCCCAGGTCCAGGGCGGCGAGATTCAGCGGCAGTTCGCGCGGGCCGAACAGGGTCAGGCCGGTGACGGCCCCGAGCAGGAGGGTGCCCAGCAGCAGGAGGAAGGCGAGCCCGGTCAGGGCGCGGGCATCCGGGTGTGCGGGGTCGGCCAGGGCGAGCGCGAGGCCGCCCAGGCTGGGGTGCAGGTTGGCCCAGCGCAGCAGTCGCTGCAGCCAGTGGCCGGCGTGGGGGGCGAGCAGGCGGTAGACCCGGTGGGCCGCCCAGAAAATGAACCACAGGGTGCCGGCCAGAAGCAGCCCGAGGATGGCCAGGCGCACCGCCGCCTCGGCGGCCAGCTTCAGCGAGGCCCCGAGCACCATGCCGGGGATGAAATAGGTGAGAATCTGTGCCATCGCGGAGGCGATATCGGCCGTGAAGAAGCGGCGTGGGCTCATGTCCAGCATCCCCGCGACGAGCGGGGTGAAGGCGCGGCTGGGTCCGGCGAAGCGCCCGATGACCACGCTCCAGGTGCCGTGGCGGGCGAAGAAGGCGATGCCCTGGTCAAGGGACTCGGGGTAGCGGCAGAAGGGCCAGATGCCGCGCAGGCGCAGCTTGTAATGGCGCCCCAGGCCATAGCTCAGGCCGTCGCCGACGACCGCCCCGATGACCGCGGCGGCGAAGGCGGGCCAGAACGTGATGGCGCCGGTGGTGATCAGGGCGCCGGTGCCGAGCAGCAGGACGACCCCGGGGACGATGAGCCCGATGATCGCGGTGGACTCACCCATGGCGACCGCGAAGATCACGGCATAGGCCCAGCCCGGGTGTCCGCTCACCCAGGCCAGGACTTGATCGAAGAGTGCGTCCACTGGGGCTCTGGTGCGCGGTGCCGGGTGCCGGACCCGCGGGGTTGCCGCGGGTCCGGCGCGCCGCGACCCTAGGCGGCGACCCGGGCGAAGGCCGCCGCGGCGGCCTCCAGGGTGGCCTCGAGCTGGGCCTCCTCGTGGGTGATGGAGACGAACCCGGCCTCGAAGGCGGAGGGGGCCAGATAGACGCCGTGTTCCAGCATCGCGTGGAAGAAGGCGCGGAACTGGTCCTGGTTGCAGGCGGTCGCCTGGGCGTAGTTGGTGACCTGGGGGGCGTCGGTGAAGAAGAGGCCGAACATGCCGCCGACCCGGTTCACCGCCAGGGGCACGCCGGCGGCGCGGGCGCGCTCCACCAGGCCGTCCGTGAGTTGCACCGTGCGCGCGGCGATCCGCTCGTAGAAGCCGGGGGCGGAGATCAGCTCCAGGGTCTTGAGCCCCGCCGCCATGGCGATCGGGTTGCCGGACAGGGTGCCGGCCTGATAGACCGGACCTAAGGGGGAGATCCGCTCCATCACCTCGCGCCGCCCGCCGAAGGCCCCGACCGGCATGCCGCCGCCGATCACCTTGCCGAGCGCGGTCAGGTCCGGGCGGATACCGTAATGGGCCTGGGCCCCGCCCAAGGCGACGCGAAAGCCGGTCATGACCTCGTCCAGGATCAGCAGCGCTCCATAGCGGTCGCATACGGCGCGCAGCCCTTCCAGGAAGCCGGGCACCGGGGGGATGCAGTTCATGTTGCCGGCCACGGGCTCCACGATGATGCAGGCGATCTCCTCGCCGAGCGCGGCGAAGGTCTCCTCGACCTGTGCCAGGTCGTTGTAGGTCAGGGTGATGGTGAGTTCCGCCAGGGCCTTTGGCACCCCCGGGGAACTGGGTTCACCGAAGGTCAGGGCGCCCGAGCCGGCCTTGACCAGGAGTGAGTCCGCGTGGCCGTGATAGCAGCCCTCGAACTTCACGATCTTGTCGCGGCCGGTGAAGCCGCGGGCCAGGCGCAGCGCGCTCATGGTGGCCTCGGTGCCGGAACTGACCATGCGCACCAGGTCCATGCTCGGGACCAGGGCGC
>Ga0247840_10003359_pt1 | contig 27111 bp, 23 predicted proteins | sample LaCruzMarch2015__FD_192404 | JGI IMG/M metagenome (GOLD analysis project Ga0247840, IMG submission 192404) | Freshwater microbial communities from meromictic Lake La Cruz, Castile-La Mancha, Spain - LaCruzMarch2015_17m | ecosystem: Environmental > Aquatic > Freshwater > Lake | place: Spain...
TAACTGACGAGCGACGCCGATCGCCACGCAAAAGTGTCCGGCCCTTCCTTAATAAAGTTCCTCGCTTAAGCGAGGAACCACACAGAGGAGGGAGGCCCGCCTCCGTCCGGCTTCTTCGTTGTTCGTCGGTTACAATGGCCCGGCATTGCTCCCTCCTCACGCCTCGAATCCGGATCAGATTCGGGCCTCCAAAACAGAATTTATTAAGCGGTCAGAGCACTAGCCCCCTATGATGCCAAAACCAAGGTGGAGGAGGTCTTTCGATCGGAAACCCTTACGATCCAAGCTAAAAAAGACAGCGTCATCTACCGCCTAGAGTATCGGGCGGACCATTCCACCAGCCCCGCGGCTTTCATGAACGATCAAGGGGTCCTGAACCGAAAAAACCAAGGCACCTTTGGAGCCGAAGTCATCGTAACCTTCTGATTTTTCAGGGTCTTCCGGGTTTAGCGTGGTGGCCGAGGGCATGAGATCCCCCTCCGGGCTGAAACCACGATCGGGGTGGAATTTGCTAAACTTTTCCCGCCACCCCTAGAGGTGGAAACCCTTCTTCGGAGTCCCTATGTCTCTATTCAAAGAAGCCAACCCCTCTCGCGGGTTGATGAAAACACGTCTTGTTTTTTTGTGTGCTTTTTTGTTTATGGGGGGATGTGGGGAAAAATCCGAGGAGGCCGCCGAAAGGGTGCTTGTTCAAAAAGAAGAAACGTCCGAGTGTCGGTTACGATTTAAGGCCCGGGAGCAAGAAGTTGCATTTTTAATAAGTCGGTTGGAAGCGGACAGCGGAGGGAGCCGGTTTAAGATCAATGACAAAATTCAGGAACTTCAAGAACAAACAACGGTGGCCCGGTTGGCGTTGGAAGCGTTGACGATCGCCGGACCAGACGAACAGGAAAAGAAAAAAGCTGATTTTGACACCGCCCTCAACAACCTCAAAAAAACGATCGAACGCCAGAAGAAACCCCGATAAAAAATTATCCTTTAAACAAGGGCACCTTTATTGTAAAGTTCTCATTAGTTTCTTCGTTTTAAAATCTTTGACAAAACGTCAAAGATTTTAAAACGAAGAAACTGGAGAGCCTGTCCGTTAAGAGGATCTTCCCCATTTCGCAAAAACAGTTTTCAAGGACACAAGAGACGATCCCAGTGAACGGTCAAGCAACTCGGACGAGTCGTTCAATCGGAGAAACCATGAAACATTTCGACAAAACATTCACCCCGTTAGAGGATTCTTCTTCACTATTCCGGCTCGTCTTGGCTAGTGTAGTGTCCCACAAATACCTTTACTTTTGGCTGGGCAATTTTGTGGGGCGACAAGGAGCGAGGAAGGCGCATACCGGGAGTATGCAACTGACGAGCGACGCAGATCGCCGCACAAAAGTGCCCGGCCCTTCCTTCATTGAATCGCCTCGCTTTGGCGAGGCGAAATCGAATGAAGGGAGGCCCGCCTCCGACCGGCTTCTTCGTTGCTCGTCGGTCACAATGGCCCGCATGGCGACCTCCTCCCGCCTCGAATCCGGTGCAGATTCGGGCCTCCAAAAGTAAAGGTATTTGTGGGACACTACACTAGGAGCGTAAAATGAAAAAAAAGATCATCGTTGTGGGGGCGGGGCCTGGAGGATTGACGGCGGCGATGCTCTTGGCCCGACGGGGATTCGACGTGACGGTGTTTGAATCGGCCTCTTCGGTGGGGGGACGCAACACCGGTCTTAAAGTCGGGCCCTACACGTTCGATGTCGGTCCGACTTTTTTAATGATGGATTTTGTTTTGAAAGAAGTGTTTCAGGCGGCGGGCCGGCGGGTGGAGGATTACCTGTCCTTAATCCCCTTGGACCCCCTTTACCGATTAATTTTCGACGATCGCGAAATAGAAATGACCAGCGACCATGGGCGAATGCGGAGGGAAATTGAACGGCATTTTCCCGGCAATGGCCCCGGATACGACCGGTTTCTGAAAGAGGAAGGAAAACGATTTAAGGCTCTCATGCCCTGTCTCACCCGGGACTATTCCTCCTTGGCCTCGTTTTTATCCCCCACGCTGGCACGAGCGATTCCTCAGCTGGGGTTGGGCAAGAGTGTTTTTCAAAACCTCTCCCGCTATTTTAACGATGAAAAACTGGTGCTCTCGTTCACCTTTCAGTCGAAGTATTTGGGTATGTCCGCTTGGGAATGCCCGGCCCTTTTTTCCATGTTGCCCTACGTGGAACACGCTTTCGGAATTTACCACGTGAAGGGGGGCCTCCATAAAATTTCCGAGGCCATGGCCCGCGTGGTCGAGGAATGGGGCGGGCGCGTTCACCTGAAAACCCCCGTTAAAACCCTGCTGTTTGAAGGCGACGCCGTGACTGGGGTGGAACTGGAAAACGGGGAGAGAGAGAAAGCCGACGCGGTGGTTTTGAACGCCGATTTTGGGCACGCGATGTCCCGGTTGGTCCCACCCGAGAGACAAGGGCGATACGCCCCCGGTCCTTTGAAAAAGCGGGATTTTTCCTGTTCCACTTTTATGATGTATTTGGGGGTGAACCAGCGGATTCCCATGAACCACCACACGGTCGTCTTTGCCCGGGATTATAAACGAAACGTTCGGCAAGTGTTCAGGGACAAAGTCCTTTCCGGCGACGATTTTTCTTTCTACGTGCACAACGCTTCGGTCACAGACCCCACCCTCGCCCCCGAAGGAAAATCGGCTTTGTATCTTTTGGTTCCGGTTCCCAACCAAAAATCGGGGTTGGATTGGGAGAGAGAAAAAGGCCCCTTCCGGGAAAAACTTCTCCGACGGGTGGAAGAACGTACACCCCTCAAGGGTCTCTCCTCCCTCATCGAAGAGGAACGAATCATCACACCAGCGGATTGGGAAAATCGCCAAATTTATCTGGGGGCGACGTTTAATTTATCCCATCGTTTTTCCCAAATGCTTTATTTTCGTCCGCACAACGAGTTTGAAGAATTTAAAAATTGCTACTTAACAGGCGGGGGGACTCACCCGGGGAGCGGTCTTCCGGTCATCTACGAATCCGCTCGAATTTCATCGGATCTCATTTGCCGGAAGTTTAACGTTCCTGTGCCTCCTTCTCCGGGACGATGACACCGGTCCAGCCCAGCCCCATTCTCGTCGCGGCCCGAAAAGCGGCGAAGGACTGGCGTGAGTTACCGATGACCGAGAGACTGGGCCGAATCCGGTCTTTTCGGGGTCGCGTGGTGGACGAGCTGGACACCATTACGGAAACCGTGAAGACCGACACGGGAAAACCCTCCGTTGAAACATTAATGAACGACGTTCTGCCCGTCTTAGAAACCGCCTCTTATTTGGAGAACCGGGCCGTGTCCATTTTAAGAACCGAGAAACGACGCTCTCCTTTTTTATACCCCCGTTCTCGATTTTATGTGGAACACCACCCCCACGGGGTTGTTCTTGTTCTGGCCCCTTGGAATTTTCCTTTTCAACTGGCTCTTATTCCAGCCCTGTCCGCCCTTGTGGCGGGAAACGCCGTCGTGATTAAGGTGTCGGAACGAACGCCCGCCATGGGGCCCCTTCTGCAAAATCTTTTTATGAAAGCCGAGTTTCCGAAAAACATCGTTCAAGTGGTGACCGGGGGCCCCGAGGAGGGGGAAGCCTTGGTCCGAAGTGGACCGGACATGGTGTTCTTAACCGGTGGCACAACCACCGGCCGTTCTGTGATGAGGTTGGCCGCGGAGCGCTTGATCCCCCTGGTTTTGGAATTGGGCGGTAAGGATCCCATGATTGTTTTTCCTGATGCCCCCTTCCACCGGGCGGTGGAGGCCGCGGTTTACGGTGCGTTTGTGAACGCCGGGCAGGTTTGTGTGTCCGTGGAAAGGGTGTATGTGCACAAAGACCTCTTTGACCGTTTCGCCGAAGCGTTGGTCCACCGTACCGCCGGCGTTCGACTGGGAAGCGATGAGGACGCCGACGTGGGACCACTGATCACCGAAGGGCACGCGGACCGATTTCGAGAACTGATCCAAGACGCCTTGGACAAGGGAGCCCGGGCCTTAACCCCGGTGTCTATTCAGGGTCGCCGGGCGGAACCTATTATTTTAACCGGGGTCAATTCCCAGATGAGGCTCTGGGACGAGGAAGCCTTCGGCCCAGTCCTCCTGTTGTCCCCCTTTGACAGTGAGGAGGACGCCGTTCGGTTGGCCAACGGAACTCCTTACGGCTTAAACGCCAGCGTTTGGACGATGGATTTGTTGAAAGGTCGTCGCGTGTCTTCCCAACTGGAAAGCGGAAACGTGGCGGTCAACGATGTGATTAAAAACATCGGCAACCCGCATACGCCGTTCGGCGGGGTCAAAGCCAGCGGGCTCGGGGTTTCTCACGGGCCCGAAGGCTTGCGAAGTTTCTGCCGTCCCATGGCGGTGATGGTGAACCGCGGACGATGGAAACGCGAACCCAACTGGTTCCCCTACGGGCCAAAACGACGGCGGGACTTAAAAACGATGTTGGCCTTGCTTTACTCCGACAAGTCTTGGGTTCGACGGCTAACGGAGATGATTCGACAACGTCTCAGCGATCGGAGAAATCCCTATGAAAAATAAACGAACGCAAAAAGTGATCGTGATCGGAGGAGGGCTGGGCGGTCTATCGGCCGCGGTTTCTTTGGCCACGGAGGGGTTCTCCGTTGAATTGTTCGAAAAAAACGATAAACCGGGAGGAAAACTGAACGTTCTGGAAAAAGATGGGTTTCGGTTTGATCTGGGCCCGTCCATTTTGACAATGCCGGACATCTTTGAAACACTTTTCACAAAAGCCGGAAAAAACATGGGGGACTACGTCTCTTTCCAAGAAGTCAAAACCCATTGGCGAAACTTTTTTGAGGACGGATTCGTTTTTGACCTTTGTTCCGATATGAGGGAACAGGAAAAAGAACTGAGTAAGTTTTCCTCGGATCAGTCCCGGGGATTTTTTCGTTTTCTGGAGTACTCCCGGGATCTCTGTAAAATCACCGAAGAGGGCTATTTCGCCCACGGGCTCGACAGTTTCAGCGAACTCCTCCGCCATTACGGGCTTTGGAAAAGTTTTGTCCGGTTTGACCCCCTGCGCTCTTTGGATTCGGGCGTTCGACGGTTTGTCTCGGACCCTCACCTGGTGGACACACTGAATTACTTCATCAAATACGTGGGGTCTTCCCCTTACCGTGCCCCCGCTCTGCTCAATCTCCTTCCCTACGTTCAGTTCGGGTACGGTCTTTGGTATGTGCGAGGAGGGATGCACGCGCTGGCCAAAGCCCTCGAACAACTCCTCCAAGATTTGGGCGGACGGATCCACTACGGAGAGGAAGTCGCTCGGTTGACCACCAAGGACGGGCGGGTGACGGGGGCGGTCTTTTTGAACGGACGAGAAGTTCCCGGTGACATCGTTGTGTCCAATATGGAAGTGATCCCCGCCTACAAAAAACTCACCGGAGAGTCTCCGTCGTTCTTGGCCCACCTCAAAAAATTCGAACCTTCTTGTTCGGGGTTGGTTCTGCATCTGGGCGTGGACCGCCTTTACCCACAAATGGCCCATCACAACATTTACCATTCCGCCGATCCTCGCCGTCATTTTTCCTGTGTCTTTGAGAAACGCGTTCTTTCCGAAGACCCCACTCTTTACGTGGTGGCCCCCTGCAAGACCGATCCGTCCTTGGCCCCGGCGGGGTGCGAAATCATCAAGGTTTTGCCTCATATTCCCCACTTGGAAGAGAAAAACCCCATTCCACTCTCGGATTATCAGGCCCTCCGTGACCGGGTGCTGGCGAAACTGGAACGGTTGGGACTTAAGGACCTTCGTCAACATATTGTGACCGAAGAAATGTGGACCCCTCACGACATCGAACGCCTCTACGGATCGAATCAAGGGTCCATCTATGGGGTGGTATCGGACCGCTGGAAAAATCTAGGGTTCAAAGCCCCCCAGCGAAGCGATAAATACGCCAATTTGTATTTCGTTGGTGGAAGTGTCAACCCCGGGGGGGGCATGCCGATGGTCACGTTGTCAGGCCAATTAGTACGGGATAAAATTCTTCAAGATCTGTAACGTATGACACCTTATAAAAAACAGCGTTTTTTAGGCGTGCTTTGCGGGCTTCTGGCGATGGGAGCGGTGACGGCGGCGGGAGAGGAAGACGGGGGATCGTTGAGGGTGACCGTGGATTCTGTGGGGGGCTCCACCGCTCCTTTGCGGGTTTGTCTCTTCACCTCGCCGGAAGGGTTTCCCGCCGAGGCGAACCGGGCTTTTCGCTGTTTTTTTTGTGTCCCCGAGAATTCATCGGCGGCGATGGTTTTCAAGGGTGTTCCTTGGGGACCCGTGGCCATCAGCGTTTACCAAGATTTAAATAGAAACGGGATTTTAGACACCGGTTTTTTAGGAATCCCCAAAGAACCTGTGGGGGTCGGCCCGGGCGATACGACCAAGACTTACGGAAAACCTCGTTTTAAGAACGCTCAGTTTAATTTTGAGAAAAGCGATACCGCGGTGAACATAAAACTGAAAGACCCAAGAAAACAAGAACCGTGATGTTGTCCTTGTCTGTACTTATTCATGGGGCGTTGGGCGTGTTTGGGACGCTTGTTTTTTGGCGGGCGGTCCGGCTTCCCACCGCCCCGCAAGGAAAGCAAGGCGAAAAACTTTCCGTCATCATTCCCGCCCGCAACGAAGAGAACAACATTGGCCATCTTTTGTCATCGCTTCGAGAAGGAAGCGTTCTCCCTGAGCAAGTGCTGGTGGCCGATGACGGCTCTTCGGACGGCACGGCCGACGTGGCCCGCCGGCAGGGGGCCCACGTGGTGACCTGCCGGGAGGCTCCGACGGGCTGGCAAGGAAAAAACTGGGCTTGCGCCGAAGGAGCGAGAGTGGCCCAAGGGGATTTTTTCCTTTTTTTAGACGCCGACACCGTTTTAGAAAAAGACGGTTTGGCCAAACTTCTTTTCCACGCCCAACGTTTTGAAGGGGCTTTTTCGCTGGCCCCTTATCACGAAGTGATCCGTCCGCACGAGTTCCTCTCGGCTTTCTTTAATGTGGTACAAATGATGGCCTCGGGAGCTTTTGCCCCGTTCGCCTCCCGTCGAACAAAACGACTCTTCGGTCCCTGCCTATTTATTCGCCGGACCGACTACCTCCGCGTGGGAGGTCACGCCGCGGTCAAAGACAAAATTCTTGAAAATTTTTTCTTATCCCAGCTTTTATTCCAAGCGGGAATCCCCATTGGAAGTGCTTCCGGCGAAGGGGTGCTTCGCTACCGCATGTATCCCACGGGCCTAGGGGATTTAATCCGTGGGTGGAGCAAAGCCTTGGCCAGAGGGGCCACCGGTGCTTCCTTGGGCGTCCTGATCGCCATCGTCTTCTGGTTTATCGGGGCCTTGGGAACCGCTCGTCATTTTTTCGGAACGCTCCCAGCGGGGCTGTCCGGGACGCTTTTTCTCCCCGCCCTTTTTTACGGTTTCTACACACTTCAAATTTACGGGATGGTTCGTCGCGCGGGTCGTTTCGGGATGGGGACAGCCTTGTTTTATCCGGTGGGGATGGTGTTTTTTGTTGGGGTATTTTTTTATTCGGTTTTTCGGCGATTTTTTGGTCGAACAACCCTCTGGAAAGGCCGTCCGGTGTCTTCGTGAGTTTTCCGGTTCTTTCCGTGTTTTGGACCGTGGTGATAGACATCGCTGTGTGGGGAACGGTTCACCTGGGTGTTTCCTATCTCATAACCCAAGTCCCACGCTCACTGTTTCGCCCAGACCGTTTTCCCTTTCACCCATTCCCGGGGGAATCGGCTCGACTTTACGAAAAAATATTTCTAATCAAACACTGGAAAAAAATTATCCCGGACGCCTCCCCTTGGTTCCCCAACGGGTTTCCAAAACGGTCCCTGACCGATCGTTCATCGGCCTATCTATTCACCTTCGCTCAAGAAACGTGCCGAGGTGAAATGGCCCATTGGATCACTTTCTTTTTTGCCCCCCTTTTTTTTCTCTGGAACCCACCTTGGGTGGGGGGCTTGATGCTGATCTATGGAGCGATCGCCAACGGACCCTGCATCCTTATCCAACGAACCAACCGAAGTCGTCTCCTCCGCCTGATAAAAACAGAAAAGAGGTTAACGCGGATTTTGTCCTAAAAACGGAAGTTGAACTCCCCAAAAAATCCCCCCGTCCCCCCCCCTTTCTTCGCAAAGGGGGGAAAAGATCGTGCCCCAAGGATGTTCCCCCCCTTTGACAAAGGGGGGCAGGGGGGATTTGCTGGAAGACTTTTCTATTTCTTCGATGATGGGTTTTGATTCACCCATTGGGTGACTCTTTTTCGTCGCCCAATCAACACTAAAACACAATCTCATCAACCTAAAAACGGAAGTTGAACCTCTTTTTCTTTAGATTCGTCATTCCGGCGAAAGCCGGAATCCAGAAGATTTTTTTGTTTCTTCGACGGAAATTTTACAGACTTCCAAGCAACTTCAAGCAAATCCCCCCTGACCCCCCTTTTTCAAAGGGGGGGACATGCTTGGAAAACCAATCTTTTCCCCCCTTTGAAAAAGGGGGGCAGGGGGGATTTATCTTTAAAACAAAAATCAAGGATCAAGTTGCTTCCGTTCTTTTCTCGATAATTTGTTTGTCGAGTGCACAGCTGGATTCCGGCCTTAGGAATGACGAGTCTGAAAGGCTTTTTTAAGATTCACCCATTGGGTGAGTTTTTTTTGTCGATCAATTGATAATAAAACGAAACACTGTCAACGTTTTGTCTTGTTTTTAGAGAGTTTCAACTTCCGTTTTTAGGTTTACAGGCTTAACGTTCCAGCGTTTCGCAGATTTTTGAGGGCTTGGGCGGGCTGGGGGGTGGCAAAAATGGCGTTTCCAGCAACGAGGGCGTTGGCTCCGGCTTGAACAGCCAAGGGGGCTGTTTCCATGTTGATCCCGCCGTCCACTTCAATCCAAGGGCGTTGGGCGGGCGTCCATTTTGAAAATTGTTTTTTTAACCACGCTATTTTAGGAAGCATGTCCGGCATGAACGACTGGCCACCGAACCCCGGTTCCACGGTCATCACCAACACCAAATCCAATTCTTTCAGATAGGGGGCCAGCTTTTGGATGGGTGTTTTTGGACGAACCGTGAGGCCCGCTCGGCACCCATTTTTTTTGATCAAACGAAGAGTTTCCAGCGGGCGAGGGCAAGCTTCCCAATGGGCGGTGATCAGCCACGCCCCGGCTTTCGCAAAAGCGGGAATGTATTGGTTGGGGTTTTCAATCATGAGATGAACGTCTTGGCGGAGGGCCGTGACTTTTTTCAACGCTTGTACCACCACAGGGCCAATGGTCATGTTGGGCACAAAATGACCGTCCATCACATCCACGTGAAGCCAATCGGCTCCGGCTTTTTCCACCACCCCCACGTCTTTCCCTAATTGGGCAAAATCCGCCGATAAAATGGAAGGGGCCAGAGCTAAACGGTTCATGGAATCGTGGGCTCCGGTGGGTATTCCACCGTGATGCCTTTGTTGGCCCTGGGCGAGGGAGACGCTACAAAAGTGATCACCGTACCGGAAGACACGGCCGTGTCCGGGTCTGGGCTTTGGCGAAGAACCATTCCTTCAGGCAATTTTGTGTTTTCTTCGATTCTGACGTCGGGGTAAAAACCTTGCTCTTCGGCCCACGTTTGAGCGTCCACCAAAGGGCGACCGACAAAATTTGGAAAAAGCGTTTGACCTTGAGCCGGGGTACCCCGGGACACTTTTAAATCCACCATGGCCCCGGGTTTGGCGGTGGTCCCGGCCCCTGGGTATTGGGACATCACCGCTCCCTCGGGTGTCACCACCGAATAAACTTGACTGACAGCCCCCAGAACAAACCCCGCCGATCGTAAACGGTTTTGGGACTCCATTAAAGACACGCCCACCAAATCCGGAACAAAAACTATTTTACCACCGGACGAAAGAACCACGCGAATCATTTTCCCTTCGCGCACTTTAAGCCCCGCCGGAGGAACCTGACGAAGGATAGACCCCGGTGGAACCCCCTCATCGAATTCCACGGACTCTTTGAAAAGGCCAAGATTGGTCCCAGACAGAAGATCCAAGGCTTGTTCTAAACTTTTCCCCGTGACATCGGGCACAGGAACTTCTGGACGCGAATGAAGCAGGGCCGATGCCACCCAATGGAACGATAAAAAGCCCGATCCGAGGACAAAAAAAGGCAAAAACCACACCCAGAGGTTGGACACCCAACTCTTTTTCATTTATTTCGGGCCGGGCCCAGTTGGCCACACCCCGACGCAATGTCCGTCCCTTGGGGTTTACGAAGACGAACAAAAACACCCCGTTCCTCTAAGATGTTCGTAAAGTTTTGAATGGTTCCATCGCTCGGGCGTTCAAATTTCAGGCCCGGCACGGGATTGTAGGCGATGAGATTGACCCACGCTTTTTTCGCCCTCAGCGTGTTGGCCAAGCGCTGGGCGGTTCGAACAGAATCGTTAACGCCCTTGATCAAAATGTATTCGAACGTAAGACGTCCGGTCCCCGTTATTTTTTGGAAATCCCACGCCGAACGAAGCAGTTCTTTGATGGGCCATTGGGCCGATTTAGGCATAAGGCGTTGACGTACAGAGTCGTCCGCGGCGTGAAGACTAACGGCCAAATTGACTTTGGGGGCTTCCCGAGCCAACGCACGAATTTGGGACACCAAGCCGGAGGTGGACACCGTGACGTGGCGAGCCCCGTATTTCAGACCCAGCGGAGAACGAAGGATGTGAAGGGCTTGCACCAAATTACCGTAATTGGCCAACGGTTCACCCATGCCCATGAACAAAAGACTGTCTATGTGACGCCCGTAAAGTTCTTCAGCCTGGAGGACCTGTTCCACAATTTCCGAGGCACTTAAGTTTCGGTCAAATTTCACTCGTCCCGACGCACAAAACGTACATTCCCACGCGCACCCTATTTGGGTGGACAAGCACAAACTGGACCGGTCTTCGTCTCCACCCCGACCGGGCAGATAAACGCACGAAACCATTTTGCCGTCTTCGGCTTTAAAAAAAAGACGGGCCGTGCCGTCTTGAGCGGAAACGTCTTTGTGGTCTAAGGTTAACGTACGCAACCGAAAATTCTTGTCCCACTTTTGACGAAGATCCACGGGTAAATCACTCATCTCTGAAAAAGATTTCACCCGCCGATCGAACACCCACGTGTGCAATTGGCGAACACGGTAACGTTCTTTTTCAGGAAGATCCAAAGCGAAGGCCCATTCCCCGAAGGGAATGTTCAACAACGGAAGAGTGTTGTCCACAAGAAGGGGCTTGTTTTAACGACCGGGCATTCGCTCAAGGCGAGCGACGCGCTCTTCCATGGGCGGATGGGTTGAAAATAAATTCATGAGAGATTTCCCGCTCAAGGGGTTGGCGATGAACATGTGGGCCGTGGCGGGACCCGCGTGGACCAAGGGGGTCGCCTTCACACCGGCGTGAATTTTTCGCAACGCACTGGCCAGTGCCCGGGGATTCCCCGACAGTGTTGCTCCGGCTTCGTCCGCCCCGTATTCCCGAGAACGGGAAATAGCCGTTTGAATTAACACAGCGGCCAAGGGGGCCAAAACAGCCACGAGCAAAACCCCAACCAAACCAAGAGGGTTGTTTCGGTTATCATCGGATCGGCCTCCACCGAACATCGCCCCCCATTGAGCCATTTTGGCCAGCATCATAATGGCCCCGGCCACAGACGCGGCGATGGTGCCGATCAAAATGTCACGGTTTTTCACGTGGCCCAGTTCGTGCCCCAAAACCCCGGCGATTTCGTTTTCATTGAGCAACCCCAGAAGCCCTGTGGTGCAGGCCACCACCGCGTGGTCGGGGTTACGGCCCGTGGCAAAAGCGTTGGGGGAATGGTCTGGGATAATATAAACCCGGGGCATGGGGATCCCCGCCCGCTTGACCATCAAACGAACGGCTTTATAGAGACCCGGGTATTCGCTTTCGCTGGCGGGTTGAGCCCGATACATTTTAAGAACGATCTTATCGGAAAACCAGTAGGAAACCATGTTCATCACCAAGGCAAAACAAAAAGCCATCACCATCCCGTTGGTGCCGCCCAACAGGCTTCCGATCAAAACGAAAAGAAGCGTCATACCCGTTAATAAAACAAATGTTTTTAATCCGTTCATTTTATTCCTCCGTGAAACGATCTCCAACCGACAGGCGGGCGCCGTTCCAAAAACCGGCGGCCTCCATTTCTTTTTTCCCCTCGGGTTGAACCCGGGTCACCAGCAGGGATCCTTCTCGACATTGTACCAAAAATCCACGCCCCCGTTCCACACCGAGGATTTCTCCCGGGGGACCCTTTTTATTTCCTTCCCAAACCTCCGCCCCGCGAACCCTTAAACGAACGTCCCCCAGACGGGCCCAGGCCCCGGGCCATTCGGACGTCCCCCGAAGGAGACAAACCATCTCCTGGGCACTTTTCTGGGACCAACGGATAACCCCGTCCGCTTTTTTCAAAAGGGGAGCGAACGTTGGATCACCCGACTGAGGAACTGGAGAGAAAGGGCCTTCGGCCCACCGTTTCAAAAATTCGTCTTGGAGAGCCAAGCCTTGAACCACCAACCGTTCCCTGAGCGTAAACGCGTTGTCTGTCGAATGAATGGGAACCGGGGTTTGAAGAAAAACGGGCCCCGTGTCCAACCCTTTCTCGATTTGGAAGAGGGAAACACCCGTGGTGCGGTCGCCGTTGATGAGGACCCACTGAATGGGACCAGCCCCTCGGTATTTTGGAACCATTGAAAAATGAATGTTCACCAAACCGCCACGGGGTTGATTAAAAACAGCCGGGGGAATTAAATGCCCGTAAGCCACGACAACGCCCACGTCCGGAGAAACACCAAAAGCGTTGAGAAAGGAAAAATCCGTCAACCGTTCCGGCTGTTGGACGGGCAATCCTAGGGCGATGGCCGTCTGTTTAACCGCCGGGGCCGTGAGCGTGTACCCCCGCCCCACAGGTCGGTCCGGGGACGTGACCACCCCCACCACTCGGGAGGTTTGGACCAACCGCTCAAGAAAAGGGGTGGCCACAGCGGGGGTACCGAAAAAAACGGTGTTAAGCAAAGGAAAGAGTCCCAGATTTCACGTCGGCGTCGCGGAGGATGGGGAAAGGCGAGTTGTGTTTTCTCACCAGCGCCCCGTTTTTTTTTGCTGGCGAATGTCCCAAAGGACCTTCAGTCGTTCGGGAAGGGACAGGTGATCAATCATCACAATCCCGTCCAGATGGTCCATCTCGTGCTGGAGACACCGAGAGAGAAGACCTTCGGCTTCCACCGTGACCGGCAGTCCCTCGGGATTCACCGCGGACACTTGAACCCAAGCACTGCGGCGAATGGTGATGTGAATTCCGGGAAACGAGAGACAACCTTCTTCTGATTTGATTTTCCCCTTCCGTGCTGAAATCACGGGATTGATCAAAGCCATGGCCCGGGTTTTCCCTTCGGGAGCCACATCCAAAACAATCAACCGTAAGGGGACCCCCACTTGGGGGGCGGCCAAACCAATGCCCGGTTCGGCGTACATCGTTTGCAACAGGGCGGGGATAAGTTTCTGAACGTCTTTATTAATGTGCGTCACGGGCTTGGCCGGTGTTTGTAAAACGGGATCCCCGTATTTGCGAATGGGCAGAAGGGAAGGCAAGGGACCTGAAATATCGAGGGTGTCCATCTTTCTATTATAGGAATTATTGAGAGGCAAAGCGGGTGCGAAGCATTAAAATCCAGCCGGACAAATCGTTGCGAAGACGAACGGCGTTGGTGAAAAGGGATTTAAACAGAGAGGGATCTAAATGCCTCCGCGGGAGGCGAGACAGAGTGGACACGCACAGTTCAGCCCGCTCAAGAGCTTTTCGGCATCGAACGATATTTCCCACCACCCCAAAGGGGTCGTAGCCCACGCGATGACCCAAGGCTATTAGACGAGGAATGGCCCGAGAGTTTAAATCCAATTCCCGCAGAGTTTTTTGAAACAAGCGGTGAGATGGGTTTTTGTAAGTTTTGGCCATTTGGGCGGCGAACCGCCGATCCACCAAATCGTCCACCGCCCGCACAAATTCTCGGGAACGAAGGTAGAGGGGCAACCTCTCGTGGTCCGCCCCGTCCCGCCAAAACGGAAACCGGTTGGACCCCACATCGTCAAGAGATTCGGTCAGGGAAAAAGGGCGAGGTTCCGCGTCGGGGTTGTCCGGATCCATGCCGAACCGGTGCAACACATTTCGAAACGCCAGTTCGGAAACCCCACCAGTCTCCCGGGGCACGGTCCTCGTTCGCCGGCGACGGTTCGCCGTCAGACGGTCTTGGGCTTGAAAAAACCGTTCCCAATCCTCTTCACTCCAAGGACGGTCGAAATTTATTTTTTGAAAATCATCAAAAGCGTTGGGATCCATGGACCTATTATACCATGCCCCAACGTTCTGCTTATCGGAGGCCATGGAATTTCTTCCATTTTTTCGACGTTTTTTACAGGAATTCCCGCCGTTAGGGAATTCCTATTTTACAACAAGCCCTGTTCGCGAAAACTGTAGTGGCGACCGTTGCCAATGATCAGGTGGTCCAGAACTCGGATGCTGACGGTTTTGGTGGCTTCGTGGAGGAGGGTGGTCAGGCGGCGATCGTCGGGGGAAGGAGCCGGGTCTCCGGAGGGATGGTTGTGAACAAAAATGAGAGAGGCGGCGTTGTGGGCCAAGGCACTGGCCACCAGCCGACGGGGGTAAACGGTCGCTTGGTCTATGGTTCCCTCGGCCAAACGTTCTCGACCGATGAGACGATTTTTGGTGGATAAATACAGCACATCAAAAACCTCGTGGGTCAATCCTTCCAGAGAGGCCCGGCAACAGTTAATCACAGACTCCGGGGAATTGATTAAATCGTTTTCCTTGGCTTGGGTTTCAAAATAACGGTCCATGGTCCCCCGCAGAAGGGACACGAACAAAGCCGTTTTCTCCCCGGCCCCATGCACCTCGGCCAAGCGATGGGGGGGAGCGTCTAAAACCCCCTTCAATGTTCCAAATTTTTCCACCAACCGTTTCGCTAAAGATTTTGTGTCCCCCCGCACAAAAACATGAGCGAGCAGGAATTCCAGCAACTCGTAATCGGCGAAAGACGGAGCCCCGCCCGCTTTCCAACGACTCCTCAATCGCTCGCGATGCCCCGTTCGATCGGCGTTATCGTCCATGTCCAACATTTTACTCTAGAAAAAACACCCCGCCAACAAAAAATTTTAATTTGACTTTTTGCGTCTTAAAAACAATAATGGTGTTTCAGCCGGGGTGGCGAAATGGCAGACGCGTGAGACTCAAAATCTCAAGTCGCTTAGGCGGCGTGGGGGTTCAAGTCCCCCCTCCGGCAGATTTAATAAACCTCAAGGGGACTTGAAGCCAACTTTCCCGCCGCCATGAATGGCGGATGAAGGGAAAGGGGCCGGCCCTGGAGGAGGCCCCGAAAGGGGCTGGGGGAAAGGGAAGTCCCCCCTCCGGCAGATTTTCCCTTTCAGAAAAAAATCTTCGCCTGTACACCCAACAAACGTCTTTCAACCTAGAAACGGAAGTTAAAACTCTCTAAAAACAAGACAAAACGTTCACAGTATTTCGTTTTATTATCAGTGGTATTTGCGTCGAAAAAAACCCTTCGGGATTCCGGCTTTCGCCGGAATGACGAACCTAAAAAAACCGGTTTCAACTTCCGTTTTTAGATTCAAGGGTTCTGAAAAAACATATTCCAAAAAATTTAAAAAGCATTAGAAATCAATGGATTTTATGTTCTTCTGATCTAGTGACAACACCCCACACCATCACCACTGTTCCTCTATTTAAAAATTCCGAGCGTTTCGGAATTTTTAAGTCAGTCGTTCTTTGCCGTCAACGGAAAAGAGATGGATTTTGTCTAAATCAAAAACAAGTTCCATGGGTTCGTTCATTTCTAGGGGGTTGTCGGGGTGAACCCGAGCGATGAAGCGGGTACCCCCGGCGTCTAGGTGAACGTGGGTTTCGGCCCCCACGGGTTCGATCAGTTGGACCATCGCGATCACGGTGTTGCCTTCGGTGACCGCACCGGTTTGGAAGAGACGGTCGTGAATATCTTCGGGGCGTAGGCCCAGCAACACTTCGGTCCCATCGAACAAAGAGGGGTGGCGGTGAAATCGCGGGGGAAGTTTTAACTGAAAATGACCTTGGTCCAACCACAAACTGTCCCCACGGTCTAAAACCGTGACCAAGAAAAAGTTCATGGACGGACTGCCAATAAATTCGGCCACAAACCGATTGAGCGGTCGGCGGTAAAGATCGAGGGGTGTTCCGATTTGCTGAACCGCACCGTCCTTCATCACACAAAGACGATCGCCGAGAGTCATGGCCTCCACCTGATCGTGGGTGACGTAAATCATCGTTGTTTGCAAGCGTTGATGGAGACGAATCAGTTCGCCACGAGTTTCCCCCCGCATTTTAGCGTCAAGATTTGAAAAGGGTTCATCGAATAAAAACACCCGAGGTTTGCGCACAATGGCCCGCCCCACAGCCACCCGCTGGCACTGGCCTCCGGAAATTTCCGTTGGTTTGCGATTGAGCAGAGGGAGCAATTCCAATGTTTCGGCCGCGTGCCGAACCCGAGATTGAATTTCTTCCTCGGAATACTCACGCATTCGTAAACCGAACGCCATGTTTTCAAACACCGTCATGTGCGGGTAGAGAGCGTAATTTTGAAACACCATGGAAACGTTCCGTAATTTGGGCGGGTCGTTGACAACCAACCGATCGTCCATCAAAATTTTCCCTTCGGTGACTTGATCGAGCCCCGCGATAAGTCGCAAGAGAGTGGTTTTTCCGCACCCCGACGGACCCACCAAAACGAACAGTTCTCGGTCTTGAACTTCAAAACTCACGTTTTGAACGGCGGGCACCAACCCGTACCAACGGGAAACATTTTGAAGCGTTAACTGGGCCATGTTATTTTTCTTCCGCCAACACGTCGGGGGACTTCCAGATCACCACGCGGTTGCGGCCTCCTCGTTTGGCCTGATATAAAGCTTGGTCGGCTTGGGCCAGAAGTTCGGTGATGGGCGGGCGTTCAGGCAGGTAGGGACTCACCCCCGCACTCACAGAAAAGCGAATGGACATGTCTCGGTCACGCACCGCTGTCTCCTCTAAAGCCTGACGAAGACGATCGAACCAAGAGAGGACATCGGTCACGCTCTCCAACTCCAAAATAAGGGCAAATTCGTCCCCCCCAAAACGCCCGAGAGTCACGCCCGGGTGGCCAAGGCGTTTCACCGTTTGGGCCAAATGAATGAGGACTTTGTCCCCCATCAGATGCCCCCACCGATCGTTGAGTCCCTTAAACTGATCAATGTCCATGAGAGCAAAAAACAACGGGGTGTTGTAACGATGAGACTTACGTAAACCGTCCTCCAACCGCTCCGTGAGACTGCGGCGAAGGTAGGCTCCCGTGAGAGAATCGAAACGACTGCGCTCGGTCATCAAATCGTAGAGGTCCGCTCGGCGCAGGCCCACGGAGACCAACTTGCGTTCGATGTTGAACCCCTCCACGCTGTCCTCCAAACAGTGAGAATCCATCTCCAACACACCCATGGCCATCGTCTCCTTGTCCCAAGAAAACGGAATAAGCAAACAACTGGATCCGAACAGCTGACCGGGGAATGTTAATTGGTTTTCCGTAGAGGTTTGCCGTTTTATTTGCCGGGATCGAGCCCAAGACGGGTGGGCCACCAAACCACGAATCCAATCTTGGGCGTTAAAAATTTCGTCTGTAAAAGCCGTCGCCCATCCCCCGTTCGTCAGCCGTCGCAAGATAAGACACCCTTTCACACCCGGGCGTTTTTTCCACATATGCCCTAACGTTTGAAGAATGTCCCCGGCTTCCAGTTTGGTGGCCATCACCTGAACCAAAGCGAACCGATGTTGAAGGCGTTCCAATTTTTCCTGGACAGAGCTTTTCTCAAGATATAACCCTTGGTGCTGAGTCACTATTTTTTCCCGCTGACTCTGGAGATGGGCCTGTTTTCTGGAAAAACTACGTTCTAAATTTTTTTGGGCTTTATCGAAAAGGAGAGGGATCAAAAAAGCCAAACCGTTCATCACCCAATGAAACATCAAATCCCACAATCCGTTGGGAAACGGCCAAGCGTGGAAAAACGCCCCCCCCCCCAACAAAACGGGCAACACAAAACAACGGGTGTTACGAAAAACGATGCACCCTCCCAAAATAGGCACCGTACCCCAACACAAAAGAACGTGGACAATCTCGGGGTTAAGACTCAAAAGAACACACCCTGTTTCGTCCGTTGTTCTTCGCCGTGTAGAGGGCATCGTCCGCGCAACGAATCAAGGCTTCTTCATCGGGCAAGTCTTTGGTCAAAGACGCCACTCCCGCCGAAACGGTGATTTTTATTTTTTTCTGGGGGGACCGAAAAGGCGTGGCCGCAATGGCCTGACACATGCGCTGGGTGAACCGAAGAGCGTCCCCTACCCGCGTGGAGGGCATGATCACCACCAATTCCTCTCCCCCGTAACGGGCCACAAAATCCGTTTCTCGGGCCTGCTCCATCACCAATCGAGACAACCAGCGCAACACCTCATCCCCCATGTGATGGCCGTAATCGTCGTTCACTTTTTTGAAATGGTCAATATCCAAAATAGCCAACGACAAAGGACGTCCGTTGTGCCGAGCCTTACGCACTTCTTCCAACAAGCGTTCGTTGAAATACCCCCGAGTGTATAAACCCGTGAGCTCATCGGAAATAGCCAAAGCTTCGGTCTGACTGAACCGTTCGGTGTTCCCTAAGGCTAAGGAAATCAGATCCGTGGCGATGGAGGCCATGCGAAGATCGTGAACATGAAACAAACCGGATTCGAGAGACGATTCTAAACTGATCCAGCCGAGATAACTCTCGCGCCCCTTCACGGGCAAACATAAAAATTGACTTGGTTCCCATGTGGGGGACACGGAATTTCTGGACAACAACAACCGTGGCTGACCCCACTGCAAAATTTTAATGCCCCAATCGTCCCGGGGATCGGGAACGTCAGGCTTGGGAAACAGATGAAGACGGACTTTCGAATCTGGGAACATAATGCCCAACCCCTCTTGGGCTCTATTCAACAATTCATCCCGATGGTAGGGCCCGATTAAATCGTCCGTAAATCGTTGCAGCCGGTGAAACGACTCCAAACGGGCTTTGCTGTCCGACACGGCCAAAGCGGCTTGTTCTCCATCGGCCTGCAGTTTCGCCAGGTCCAATTCCAACCCGTCCCATTCTTCTTGAAAACGATTCCAAGATTTCGTTCGCCGCCGATCAAACCGGCTGAGGACCCAAAAAAGAACCCACAACAACACCCCGCCGAGAGCGTACAAGGGACGACCGTAAGAAGCCCCAGAAAAGAAGAACCCGGCCAAGGCCACCGCGGTCCCCGTGACAACCGCACCGAAAACCCACAGAAGACCGGCCCCGAGATACAGGGAAAGGATCAATACAACAAACAAAGGAAACAACGACGCGGCGGGAACAGACGATTTGAGCATGGCCCAAAAAATAGCCACGGCCCCAAGAGGAAAACACAGAGGTCCAAAAAAAAGAGAAGCCACAGACACCCATCGTCCGCTGAACATGGAAAACAAAAGGGGCTTCGGGGTCATGGTCACTCCCATAGTATACCCCTAAAGTAGAATATTTCAAGTGTTTTTTTTATAGATTCTATGCAAATTTCCATGGGACACAGCCCTCCCCCATTTTAGAAATTCCTTTGATTTTATGGAATTTCTACGGAGAAGTATTTGGCTTGGGGGTGATGGAACACCAAAGCGGAAACAGACGATTCAGGGTCCATCATGAAGTTTTCTGTCAGGCGAACACCAATGGTGTTGGGAGGGTCTAACAAACGAAAAAGAACAGATTGATCTTCCAATCGGGGGCAGGCGGGATAACCAAAACTCACACGCAACCCCCGGTAATGGGCTTGGAATTTGTCCGACAAAGACAAAGCCCCCGAATCGGGAAACCCCCACATGGCCCGCAAACGCTCGTGCAAAAGTTCGGCAAAAGCCTCGGCGGATTCCATGGCAATGGCTTGAAGGGCGTGGGATTTAAAATAGTCCCCTCGCTCTCGCCAAACCTTGGACAGATCCAAGACCCCGGGTCCTCCGGTGACAACAAAAGCGGCGACGTAGTCCAATCCAGCCCCAGCGGGACGAACAAAATCGCTGACACACAACCTCTCCCCGGCTTCCTGCCTAGGAAAATTTAAAATCGCCACGGGCTGGGAGGCCCCGGGCGTTTCCAGAAGAGCCAGAGAATCGCCTCGACTTTCGGCCACAAAAAAACGCCAAACCGCGGACGGACCAAGGATTTTCTTTTCTAAAATTTCATTTTGCAGAGCGTTTATTTCTCTATGAAGTTTAACCGCTCTTTCATCCCCCGCGACCAACAGTTTCGACAGCGTGCCCCGTAACCCCAAATGCTTTCCATAAAGCATGACGGGATTGATCCACTTAAAAATATCCTCCACAGAAAAATCCGTTACCACGTGCCGCTTTAAATCCGGGGGAGTGGGCGACGGGGCCGTGTGATCCAACACCGCACGAATCCCAACGGGGCGTGAAGGAACAGGGGCCGACAACTCGTTTTGGAGGTTTTTTTGGTGATCGCTGTTTTTTGTCAGCAACGTTTTTCGAGCGATGGGATCCATCAAGCGATGGGCCAAATCCAACCCCGTCATGGCGTCTTTGGCGTAGAGGACATCGCTTTGATAAGACCGGGCGATCTTCTGGGCGGTGAATTTTTCCGACAGGGCCGCCCCTCCCACCAAAAGGGGAACGCGCACACCCGCTTCCCTCAACACATCCGCGGTCACGGTCATTTGTTGCGCGGATTTCACCAACAAACCCGAGAGTCCCACCAAATCCGGACGGTGCTGTTGCACAGCTCGAGCGATGTCTTCGGGCGGGCATTTGATGCCCAAATCCACCACACGGTAACCGTTGTTTTTAAAAAGGATGTGGACCAAATTTTTTCCAATGTCGTGAACGTCGCCTTTCACCGTGGCCAACACCAACGTACCGCGAACCTCAGCGTCTTTTTCGCTCATTTTTGGTTCCAAATGGGACACGGCCGCTTTCATAACCTCGGCGCTTTGCAAAACTTCCGCCACAATCATTTCGTTGTTGCCGAACAAACGGCCCACCTCGTCCATTCCGGCCAATAACGGACCGTTCACTATTTTTAAAGGGGGAACCCCTTCGGCCAAGAGGGCGTCCAAATCGTCGATCAGGCCTTCTTTGGATCCTTCCACCACGCGTCGCGAAAGCCGTTCGGCGGGGGTTCCACTGGGGCGAACCGTTACCGCCCCTGTGGGTTTTGCACGGAAGTGGGTGGCGAAGACCTCGATGGCCCGCGAAACGTCGGCGGGACCGGCGAATAAAACCGCCTCGGCCAAAGACACCTCTTCCGCGGAAAGAGTGACGAATCGAGCCAATTTTTCCGTGTTCACAATGGCAAAATCCAAACCGGCTTTCACCGCGTGGTGGAGAAAAACCGCGTTCACCACCTCCCGCCCAGAAGCCGGTAACCCGAAGGACACGTTGCTCACACCCAAAATGGTCTTACACCGGGGAAACGCGGTTTTAATCAAACGCACACCTTCCAACGTTTCTCGTGTGGCCCCCACGTAGTTTTTGTCACCCGTGGCGGCGGGAAACACCAACGGATCGAAAACAAGATCTTCTGGTTCCAATCCGTATTTCCCCGTTAGCAAATCGAAAGAACGTTGGGCCACGGCTAATTTTCGTTCTCGGGTCACCGCCATTCCCTGAACTTTGTCCTCGTCAATGCACCCCACCACCACGGCCGCCCCGTATTTTTTAAGCAGGGGAACCACGCGGGAAAACCGTTCTTCCCCGTCTTCCAAATTGATGGAGTTGATCACCGATCGGCCCGGGCATTTTTTTAAACTGTCTTCCATCACGGCGGGATCGGTGGAATCAATCATCAAAGGGGCCTTCACTTTTTTGGTGAGAAACCCCAAAAAAGTATCCATGTCCATTCGCTCGTTGCGATCCGGGTTGGCGAGGCACACGTCAATCACTTGGGCCCCGGCCCGGGATTGCCGACGACCGATTTCCGACGCCGGTTCAAATTCGCCCCGGGCGATCATGTCTTTGAACAACCGACTGCCGATGCTGTTGGTGCGTTCCCCCACGGGCACCGGACGCGTGTCTTCGGTGACCACCAACGGCTCCAAACCGGACAGAGAAAAGCGGTGGGGGGTGGGAAGAGAACGGGGCTTTTTTCCTTGAACCATTTGGGCGATTTTTTGAATGTGTTCCGCCGTGGTTCCGCAACAACCACCCAAAAGGTTCACCCACCCTTGATCCACGAAACGTTCCAGTTTTTGGGCAATGAGAGTGGGGGTTTCGTTGTAACGCCCTTCTTCATCGGGCAAACCGGCGTTGGGGTAACACGACACGCCAAACCGAGAGATCTCCGAGAGGGTCCGAATGTGGTCCGCCATAAAATCGGGACCCGTGGCGCAGTTGAGCCCCAACGTGAGGAGGGGCCGTTGTTGGAACGAATAATAAAAAGCCTCAACACCCTGACCGGCGAGGGTGGTCCCCATGGCTTCCACCGTGGCGGACACGCTCACAGGAACCCACCGCCCGCTCTCGGCCATGGCTTGGTCCAAACCAATCAAAGCCGCCTTCACGTTCAAACTGTCTTGGGCCGTTTCCACTAAAAACAAGTCCACGCCACCGGCCAACAACCCCCGGGCTTGAACCATAAAATGGTTAACCAACTCATCAAAAGTGGTGCCGCCGGTGACAAACAGGGATTTGGTGGTGGGACCGATGGACCCGGCCACAAAACGGGGCTTTGCCGAAGTGGCGTGTTTTTTCGCCGCGGCCCGGGCCAAGACCGCGGCCTTTTGACTTATTTCCTCGGCCTTCTCGCCCAACCCGTATTCTGCCAACACCAGAGACGTGGACCCAAAGGAATTGGTTTCAATAATGTCCGCCCCGGCCTTCAGATAATCCTCGTGAACGGTGGTGATGGCGTCCGGTTTTGTGAGGACCAAACACTCGTTGCATCCCTCAAACTCCACCCCACCAAAATCGTCGGCCGTGAGGTTCATTTTTTGCAAAGCCGTACCCATGGCCCCATCGAGGACCAGTATTTTTTCACGCAGAAGTTGTTCGATATCGGTTTTAGTGGTCATTTTTATATCGGGTGATAGAAGCATCACCCGATATTCTCCTCTTCTTTCGGATTAAAAACAAATCCCCCCTGCCCCCTTTGTCAAAGGGGGGGAAACATCTTTTAGGGGAATAGTTTTCCCCCCTTTACGAAGAAAGGGGGGCCGGGGGGATTTGTATGAGTTCAACTTCCGTTTTTGGAATCAAAACAATGGTTCGCACAGCTCCGACCTCTCCTGCGGTACACAAAAAACAAAAAAGAACGGGGGCGGGGTAAAACCCCGCCCCCGTTCTTTTTTAAGGGAACCTATTTCGACGAATAACTTTTGCCTGTTTTCTTTTCGATTTCCACTTGGGCGGCCGCCAAACGGGCCACGGGAACCCGGAACGGGCTGGCCGACACGTAGTTGAGACCGGCACGACAGCAGAACTTCACCGACGCGGGATCGCCCCCGTGCTCACCGCAGATACCGCACTTCAGGTCTTTACGGGATTTACGGCCTTCCTTCACAGCCAAGTCCATCAAACGGCCCACACCGGTCTGGTCTAACGTTTGGAACGGGTCGTCTGTGAATATTTTTTTGTCGAGATAAACTTTCGTGAACTTCCCCGCGTCGTCCCGGGAGAAACCCAAGGTCATTTGGGTCAGATCGTTCGTGCCGAAGGAGAAGAATTCGGCCTCTTGAGCGATCTCTTCCGCCGTGAGGGCGGCCCGGGGGACTTCGATCATGGTGCCGAGGAGGTATTTCACTTTTACTTTGTATTCTTTCTGAACTTCATCGGCCACACGACGAACAATGGCGGTTTGATCCTTTAATTCCTTCACGTTCCCAATCAAGGGAATCATGATTTCCGGAAGGACGTTCACTTTCTCTTTTTTCAGTTCGCACGCGGCGGACAAAATAGCCCGCACCTGCATTTCCGTGATCTCCGGGTAGGTGATGCCCAAACGACACCCTCGGTGACCCAACATGGGGTTAAACTCGTGGAGTTCTTGAGTTTTGGCGAGGATTTTGTCGGCGGAAATACCGATCTTTTTAGACAGTTCTTCGGCGTCTTCGCGGGTTTTGGGCAAGAATTCATGAAGGGGCGGATCCAACGTGCGAATGGTCACGCCAAACCCTTTCATGGCTTTCAGCAGCCCCTTGAAGTCTTCGGTTTGGAAGGGCAACAATTTGTCCAAGGCTTTTCGTCGTTCTTCTTCGGTTTCGGCCAGAATCATTTCTTGCATGTAGGGCAACCGTTCCGGGGCGAAGAACATGTGCTCCGTTCGGCACAAACCAATGCCTTCGGCTCCCAAGGCCCGGGCCATCAGAGCGTCTCGGGGGATATCGGCGTTGGCCCGAACGTTGATTTTGCGAAGGGCATCGGCCCATTTCATCGCGGTTTCAAAGGTGTCGAAAAGAGGGGCGTCTTTTTTGTTCAGTTCCCCCCGCAACACCCGCACCACTTCCGAAGGAAGGGTGGGCACTTGGCCCGTAATCACTTCGCCCGTGAACCCATCCAAAGACAGGAATTCCCCTTCTTTCAAAACCGTGCCACCCACCGTCATGGTGCTGGCTTTGTCGTCCACTTTGAGAGCCCCACATCCCACGATGCAAGGTTTTCCCATGCCTCGGGCCACCACGGCCGCGTGGGAGGTGCGCCCGCCGATGGCGGTCAAAATACCTTCGGCCACAACCATCCCTTCAATGTCGTCCGGGTTGGTTTCGGGACGGACCAGCAACACCGGTCCGGCCTTCGCCATTTCCACGGCTTTTTCCGCCGTGAACGCCACGCGTCCCGTGGCGGCCCCTGGGCCCGCGTCAATGCCTTTGGCCAACAAACGGCCACCTTTCACCGCGGCGGCTTTTTCTTTTTCGTCGAAGACCGGGGCCAACAACTGGGCGATCTGGTCCGGCTCGATTCGCAAAAGGGCTTCTTCTTTGGTGATTAGTTTTTCTTTCACCATTTCCACCGCCACGCGAACGGCCGCAATGCCCGTGCGTTTACCGTTGCGGGTTTGAAGCATGAAGAGTTTGCCTTTCTCGATGGTGAATTCGAAATCCTGCATGTCCCGGTAATGGTTTTCCAGTTTCGTGGTGATCTCACGAAGCTGTTTGTAAACCGCGGGCATATCGTTTTCCAATTCTTTGATGGGTTTCGGGGTGCGAATACCGGCCACCACGTCTTCCCCTTGAGCGTTGGTGAGGTATTCACCGAAAAATTCTTTCACGCCACTGGAGGGGTTTCGCGTGAACCCGACGCCCGTGCCTGAATCGTTGCCCATGTTGCCGAACACCATGGCTTGGACGTTGACGGCGGTGCCCAGATCATCGGGAATTTTGTTCAGACGGCGGTAGGTGATCGCTCGGGTGTTGTTCCAACTTTTAAACACGGCGTCCCGGGCCTGCTCCAACTGTTTCCAAGGGTCTTGAGGAAATTCTCGGTTGGTTTGATTTTTAACCAACTCTTTGTAAAGACGGACGACTTCTTTTAAATCGCCGGTGCTGAGTTCCGTGTCCAAATGAACGTTCTTTGTGTGCTTAACAGTTTCCAACACTTTTTCAAAATCGCCTTTCTCAATTTCCATCACCACGTTGCCAAACATTTGAATAAAACGGCGGTAGGCGTCCCAAGCGAAACGGTCGTTGCCGGTTTTTTGGGAAAGGCCTTCCACGGCTTGATCGTTCAGGCCGAGGTTCAAAATGGTGTCCATCATGCCGGGCATGGAAAATTTCGCTCCGGACCGAACAGACACCAACAACGGATCCGTGGAGGATCCAAATTTTTTGTTCAGGGATTTTTCTAATTTTGCCACACCTTCTTTAAATTGCGCGGGCAATTCTTTCGGAAGCTTTTTCCCATTGGCGTAATAATACCGACACGTGTCCGTGGTGACCGTGAACCCCGGAGGCACCGGCACGCCCGCCTTGGACATACCAGCTAAACCAGCCCCTTTCCCGCCCAAGAGATCTTTCTGGGTGCCGTTGCCTTCCGCTTTGCCATTACCGAAAAAATAAATATATTTGTTAGCCATACGGGTGAGACTCCTTTGGTGTGTGAATTCGATTAAGAGGGAAGAAACAGGGCCGACGAAACCAACGCCCCACAAGCGACGGCTCCCACTTTACAATAAAGACGGGGGGGTGGTCAAATTTACGATTTCCTAGAAATTCCCCAACCCCGGGGGAATTTCTGATAAAGATACGTCATTAGCGTGTTTATTCGCAACCCTAAAAAAACAGCGTTGGAAAAAGAGGCCGTTCTCTCGGATCGTCTCTTGTATCCTTGAAAACTGTTTTTTCGAAATGGGGGAACATTCTGTTAACGGACAGGCTCTCCAGTCTCTTGGTTCTAAAATCTTTGACGTTTTGTCAAAGATTTTAGAACCAAGAGACTAAGGATGATCGCTGGACGAGGGCGTTCGTTTGGTGAGAAAGTGGGGGTGAATCTTCCAACGGTACCCATCGGAGGTGTGAACGCTCAAGGTTTTTTGGTTTACACGAACCACAACCCCTTCCACCAGACGACCCTCGTTGAGAAACCCCACACGATCCCCCGGCTGGAACCGGTCCAACTGAGACTGGGTTTTAAGACTGTGGAGATAACGAATGCGTTCCACCACTTTCTTATTGATCGCCACCAATTCCGGAAGTGTGAGTTGTTCAATATCCATAAGGAGGATCTCGTTTTTCTTAGATTTTGATCTCACTGATTTTACAATTTCTTTTCTTATTCAGCTAAAGCGAACGGTCGAGTAACGCGGACGTAATAATCCTTTGAGGAGGACCTAGGAATCCACGAACCTAAAAACGGAAGTTGAAACCAATTTTCTTTAGATTCGTCATACCGGCGAAGGCCGGTATCCAGAAGATTTTTTTGTTTCTTCGACGGAAATTTCACGAACTGGATACCGGCCTTCGCCGGTAT
>Ga0247840_10003361_pt1 | contig 27109 bp, 20 predicted proteins | sample LaCruzMarch2015__FD_192404 | JGI IMG/M metagenome (GOLD analysis project Ga0247840, IMG submission 192404) | Freshwater microbial communities from meromictic Lake La Cruz, Castile-La Mancha, Spain - LaCruzMarch2015_17m | ecosystem: Environmental > Aquatic > Freshwater > Lake | place: Spain...
TTGGAATCGTCGGATGAACGCTCAGCACAGGAAAATAAATTGGCGTTTCACAGTGACGGATGCCAGAAAGAAGTTTCGGTATAAATCTGTTGAATTTATCAAGCCGAGACACTAGAGCTAAAAACGCGACTTCTTTGTCGTTAGAATAAACAATGTATCGGAGCCACGCTTTTTTACCAGGGTTGGCAACCGCCCTTTCTCGTAGGTCGATCGAATTAATAGTTGAACCAAGAATAATTTCTTTTAATTCCACAAAACCCAATGCCTTAGTTCAACCGCACCGGATGTCCCGGCGTCGCCATTGGTGGGTGATTTATTCTAATTTGTAGCATTACAAACTCGTCTGATCAGCAGATCAAGCCGACGCGGACGACGGTGTTTCTCCCCCCACATCTTTTTTCTTACTCTTTATTCCAAGAAACTTTGCGATTTCTTTTTTCTGTTTTAACAACGTTTTCTGTTGTGCCTGGACTTTTGCAAGTTCCTTAGCAATATCCCCAAAAGCTTTCTGCATTTTCTCATTTAGATCTGTCACTGTGCTGTATGAAATAGTCAGTCCAGCAATTTCGGTTTTCATCATGGGTTTCTCCTCTAATCTAGTTTCTTCATGAATTCAAAAACTTCCGCACGTGCCCTATAGTTCGGAATCGGAATATCGCGTTGTTCTCTCTCCACCATTTTCGTTTTGCATGGAGCAATCCCGCCGTCATGATATAGGATACACTCTCTGTTTTTTAATCGCCCAAACATTTCAGGCGGTAAAGCAGGGTGGGTCCGGGAATGGGACACCTCAGAGGCACCGCGGTTTTGTCCGACTTGATCTTGTTGTTTTGACTTTGTTTTCTCTTCGTATGAGATATCTCCAGCTCGTTTTGACATCTGGGATTGAGTTTGGAGATTTAAAACCTTCATGGCAAAGATAAATTCAGCCGTTGACCACTCTCCTGTTTCCTTTAAGTGCTGTTCAGGAAGTCGTTGAGCACCGGCAATAATGACGATCCCTTTGGATCGGCATTGCGTGTAAATAAGCTTTTCAACTTCAGGTGGCAGAGTGAAGGTCAAAGCCTCGTCGATAAAAGCCACTAAGCGAAGCTGTCCAGCCGGCACGTCCGGTAAAGAAAGAGCACGTAGCAGAAAAGCCGATAAGAAAAGGCTAAAAGCACCACGCTGTTCAGCCGCGAAAGCCGGATTATTAAGAAGAAGAATCCGGCCCTTCCATTTCAGATAATCATCTATACCAACCGGTTTTGAAAGATCGTCCGCGGCCTGTTTAGTTAGCGAGACCTTTACAATGTCGTAAAGTGCTAGTTTCGTCGTTCCGTATATCGAAAGAAATGTTTTGTCGTCTATATTTGCTTCTTTCTTGGCGATCAGGTAGTCCCGAGCCGCTTCCAGAGTTGGGGCAGTGAAAGCGTTTTCTAACAACCGCACGGCGTTATCCAGCCAAAATGTGTCCCCGTTGGATTGATGAGCGTAAACGGCTGTATTGATTATCCCGTGCATCATTTCTGGGTGGGCCTTCAAATCACCCCAAATGTCCCATTTTGCTGATCCATCGATATTTGGGCCAAAAACAACATCTGTTTTCGGGTCGTAATAAGTCCGATACCATTCCCCCTTGGGATCGTGTATCAGTATCGGCACGTCAGGGTAACGTGCCCGAATCTCATCATGTATTGCAAACATGAGACGCGACTTTCCGCTCCCTTTTTCCCCAAGAATTGTAATGCCAGACGAGAGCTTTTTGAGTGGGATTTCAACCGGCCAGCGACCACGCTTAGCCGCCCACCGAGACGCTTCTGGCAATACGGTTCTCTCATAGGTTGCTACATGGAGCGTTCCGGAGCCATTAGTTGATGGCTCACGGAATTCTGGACCGTATTGGACCTTCCTTCGGCGGTCCTTTGGACGCGGATTATCCGCGTTGCCCATGGCGGCCACCAGTGAAACAACACCCCCCAGATAGAAAAGAGCAGAAACCAAGTTAAGCCACAAACCCGTTGAGACAGGTGCCCATGCGAGATGCCCAAGGATACCAATCAAACAGGCCCCGGTTAACATGCGATAGAGAACGTAATGTGTTTCTTTCTTTTTGGATTTGAATAAAAGGGAGTACAACAAGCCAAAGGTGACCATCAAAACGAACAACGCCCCCCACCACCATCCGCGGGTCCCATTTAGAAAATGGATGGTTTTATTGGTTAACCCGTGAAAATACGACACAGGTGCCGGAAGAACCACACCCTTTGAGTTTCCGGCTATATTACTTCTATCTATTTTTTGGGTTAACCATCCTAAATGGGTGGACGGCACGGACCAGAATCCGTGAACGGTGGTGTCTCTGACACTAATTTTTTCAACATTTCTTAACGCGTTTCGATAAACCAGAAACCCAGCGAGAATCATCACAATCACCAAAATAATGACGTTGTGCGTCTGGCTTTCCCTTGTCTCGTTTGTCATGACCCCATGCCCCTAGAGGAGAGTGCTTCTCGTTTAATCAGCGAACCCCAGCAATATACATGCGTCGTTCTCCTAATGACGTTGCAAAGACACACGTGAACACATCTGAAAACACTGTATTGCCGGCCTCATCTTTTCCATCCCAATGAAGGGTAACGACACCGGCCGAGAGTGAAAAGTTCAGCGTCCTAACAATATTCTGTTCTGACGTGTATATATCCACTTTTCCGGAAACGCCCTCTAAGGAATTGAAAATAAAATCAATCCCATCAGAAAATCGGAATTTTTTGTTTTCGACACGCACCCATTCCGATGGTGGTGTAAGAGGGGAGAGGTTGTCGTATTTAATCGATAGGTCATTAACAATCGGACCGCTTGCAAGATCACCAACGGCATTGAGTTCGACCTTATACTGAACAAATCTACCTGTTATATCCGTTGGTAAACCGTTTAGAATTGTGGTGTAGGGCGACATTTCTCGCATTAGATTTGTGCTCGTTGCCAAAGAAACTTTTACTGAACTCCCAGCCGGGATTTGCCCCACATCCCAATTCATCATTGAAATATGTTTTTCATTGCCAAGATCTATTATGGGGGAAAGATAACTCCCCTGCGTAGAAAAGCATGTTTTTCCTGATGCCTTAAGAATTCCATCATGTTGAAAAAGCAATCTTCCACGATGAGAAAGAAGCCCCCAAGTTATATAACCAGAGGTCGGAAGATTATTTTTTATCTCCCATCCAACAATATGGCCATTTTCATCTATTTGACTTGTGACACCACCATGGTCATTCGAATATACATCAAGTTGTCTGTTTGAATAGGAAAGAGACAACCACGCATCCTTGAACGGCAAAGAAAGTTCTTTATACCACGGCTCCAAAGAACCATTAGATCGGATTTGTGCTGAATAGACAAGATTCAATAAATACCCCACAGCAATGGGGTGGTTAGCCCCGTGCCCACCGGCGATATAAAGTCTTCCCCCACCAAATGCAAAACCTTTATCTGAAATGCCGTATGGAAAAGGCAATGTCTCGGTAAAAGGGTCTAAACTTCCATCATCACGAATGGAAGCGTATTGAATAGGAAGGTTATAAGTACCAATAATGTTAGGTAATAAATATAAATATCCATTCCAAGAATAAATCTCTCCTAGACGTATTGGATCAGAGGCTGGAAAAGATGCAACCTCTGTCCATGTACTTAATGAGCCATCTTGCTGAACTTTGGCTAAACGGATTTTGTTCGTACTTCCTCCACCATTTTCTGATGATTTGGCGTAAATAAACTTATTCCACCTTGCGATGGAAAAAAATGATGCAGTAGTTGATGTAAATGATATTTCATCACGCAATTCACCTATATTGCCGAGGTAATCCATAGTCGCTGATTTTATTGATGGTGGAGAAAAAAAATATATTCGATCACCAATAGACATCGTTTTTCTTATACCAGATCCGTTTGGTATAGTAGCAACCTCCATGGGGGGGGATAAAATACTTTCTTCATCTAATCGTCCCCATAACACAGTTGGCACCCTGTTAGATCCGCCAATGCCACCAAGGATCAATAATCCATCAGAGACTGCACTTGAATGCTTAAAAAGGCTGACTTCTGGGAGTTGCCCTTCTTTTACCCATAAATCAAGCTGTCCTTCGGAATTAATTGATGAAGACCATATTTCTGTCCGAGCACATGAGGCATCTTGTCCACCTGAGATAAATATCCGCCCGCGTCCTGCCGCCATAGAATGCGATCGGAGCTGACGAGGGAGTGGTGTTTCAGTTTCCCAAGACTGAATAAATCCATCATCCCCAATAACTGAAGAATACACAGAATTTAGCAATTGCGAGTTTGAAACACTTATCCCACCAGAAACGTATAGTCTGCCAGAAGAAAATTGAACAGCGTGCTCTTTACCGTCATCTGGCAGGTTAATTTCGTTGCGCCAAGATCCTAATGTTCCTCTTGGAGTCACCCCTGCAGAGACAATCTTACGGCTTCCATCAGATGAAATGACATACAACCGGTTGCCCCAATAAAACGCTGTGCACCCATTAATTGCAACTGACAACGAGTTTTCTTCTCTCCACGTTTGAATAATTCCATCGCTATCAAAAGGAGCAGAATACACTCCCGTGTTTGATCCGACACAAACAACATACACACGCCCTAGGGCAATTGTCATCCCATGAAAAGCTGCACCCATCGGCAGTGATGTTTCTGGCCTCCATGCGCCAATAAGCCCCTCTGGTCCAAAGAGTCCCGAATACACCTCCCCGCGCAAAGATAGCCCAGAATTTCCTCCCGAAACATACACTCGTTTACGATCTTGTGCTATAGCTAATCCTTCCACCGCTGATGGGAGTGGCTCCTGCCGAGCAAGACCGCCATTTAAATGGCCGACACGGTAGTCTAACGCTATTGCCGGTGATGGTTTGTTTAAGAGGGAAATGTCTGTTCGCACATCAATAATATTGCCATTGTTTGTATTAATGTGATTTGCTTCACTGTATGATTTGTTAACCAGCAAAAACATTATCCCACAGAAACAAGATGAATATTTAACGCGTTTTAGAAGTGTCATTTGTTTAATCCAATAACCGACTATTTAATAGTGATTGATTTGATCTGGATGCAACAGTAGTTTCATGAACGACAACACGGTATGTATACCCCACTGGGACATTACAAATATAAACAATAGCTATTCCAGTATTACTCTCTTGGAGTTCATAATATGGGTTTGTATCACTATCATTTATTGGGCCGGAAAGTTCGAGTAAACGGTCATAACTCTCGATCGTTGAATAATAGGCTGTTACACTATACTGAGGCTCATAGTGTCCGATAGAAAATGAAGTTACCACACTACTAGTGATGGTTCCTTCATATACTCTTGATCTTGTGCCTGTCCCATCGGTTCCATCTTTTCCTGCACATCCAATAAATGAAAGACCTAAGAGTAACGCCATAATATGCTTTTTCATTCTTTTCTCCCCGACATTAATTTGACGACTTGTCATCATCAAGCACAAGACGATTCATCAGAAAAATTCCGCACTTTTGAAAAGGGGGGACCTCAATAGACACATCCACTTTGGGTGCTACACCTGTTTGTATTTCATCAGCTCCCGCCGTCAAGGCACCACCTAACGCTTGCCCAACTATCGGCTGGGCCGTGGCGGCCACCGCCTGACCAATTCCTAAAACAGCCCCTGACGCCGCGGAACTCATCAGACGCAATTCTTTATACTCTTTCACAGTCCCCTTTAATCCCGCACTACCGTCCGGATGAAGGACAATGCCTTGGATTTGGTATTCCTTCCCGGATGGGCCCGGAAGGACTAACAACCGAAAACTTACATTCACGCGGTCGTCGGATTTAAGAATACTGGCAGTCCCAATAAGTCTTGTCTTTACAGGGAGAACAACAGCCCCTGTCTTAGGACAAATTGCCGGTTCATCCAATTCAGCCACCACCGGAGTTTCTAAATTGAAACTGAATATTGCGTTTTTAGTTGATGCCTTTAAAATGGTCCCCGTTGGAAGAAACCATGTTTCATGGGATGGAAATGTTTTTAATACTTGGGGGATATCCTCAGCACCCCCCCATAAACACAAACCCAACATCAGTGCAAACATTGTTAAAGTTTTTTTTACCATTGGAGATTCACCTTAACCTTTTTTTCCCCAAATCCCACGGCTTGGAGAGCTATTGTTATTTCTTTTTTGCTTTTTAAACCTGAAACCGGGATGGCACCAAACAGCGTTTGCCCCGGACTCAGAACAGATCCTTCCAACAAAGCCTCAATCCCACCAACGGTCGCCTTCGGTAAATAGTAGGTTTTCGTTGAGTTTCCATCGTTTGTCACCAGCACTTCTATTCCTTCATCGGTCGCGTTGCGAAAACACCACGTTAAATCCCCAAACACAAATTCCTTGTCAATGTAAATACGAGACGAATCTTTTCTAATCCTAATAAGTAGCCGATCTGTCTGAGTGGGTAAAGGAACCTCAGTTTCATGTGTGACTTCTTTTGGCTTGCTCATTGGTGATGAGGGACTTCCCTCTTTTACAGGAACAGGATCCACTTTTATAACTTTTGCCGTGTTCCCCTTATTGATTCTTGGAGGTTTCTCACCTACTGGCTTAACCATTTCTTTGGTTGTTGGTTCTTCATTTTTAGGGGTTGGTTCTACAACAACTTCAGGAACATGTTCCTGAAGTATTTTTAGATCCAAACGATCGAGCCGTTCTGAGAAAGTTTCAACGACTTTCTGTTTTGGCCAAACCTCTGTATGGGTCACGAAAGGAATCACCGATCCCGTAAGTCCTTGATCACCGATCGATTTGTTCCCAAAAACGATAGGTGTAGAACCAAAGGCTATGCCGAGCGTTCCAGCCAAGATTATCACACTTAAAAATCCATTGATTCTAAACGCACTGTTCCCAGTGGACTGTGGCGGAATACCTGTCCAAGAAGGAATCTTTTTCGTCATTCTAATTCGTTTCCACTTGCAAGGTGGTTTTCTTAACCACTAAACCAAACGGGTTTAGTTCTGTTCGTGCCCGTTGCTCTAAATTAATCGTCAGGTCCGCCCTCGGCTTATCCGGTCGCATCAATACCCCAACCACGACAACATCCCCCCCCTTCTCTTCCGTGACTTTCTTGATTTGAAAACTAATAAAGGTTTCCTTAGGTTTAGAAGCGTTGATTGAAGCTGTCAAAGAACCATCAAAATAGGCCGCAACAAGTGCTTCCCTGTTATCCGTTGGAACAAGGAGTATTTCCAAAGCTCGACGAGAAACTTCCAATGGTTCCCAATTAACGATTTTCTTGTCTCCACGGTAAATGGTTCCCCTCTCAGATACAACCCAAACCGGGGATGGCCGCCGCAAAACCAAGGCCATAGCCATTGCACCAATAGAAAACGCAAGGAGAACAATGACCCAACGAAGAGCTCGATTTTCACCAGCAACAGAAAGAATTGTTTCTTTTAGGTCAGCCATTGGTTATCCTCTTCAGCGCCACGGGGACCGTTTCATACGGGACCCTTTATTTGATTCCCCTAAAACATCCCCGACCTTGCTCATTTGACGTGCAGAAAATAGACACGCTTGGGCAACACCCCGCGTCCCTCTGGCGATCGGATGTTGGCTCGTGCCAGCGTATTTATCAAGTGAATTCCCAATTGATTTAATCGCCCCAGAAGTAAACGCCGATCCACCAATCCCCGCCGTATAGGCACCACGCATCGTTGCCGCACCCACCATACCCAAAGCCGAACCAGCCGCCATCGTCATACCATCGAACGAACCTTTGGCTAAGGAATACGAAAGAATTGGGGCAACAATCATAAGCACAGACAAGATGACCCCTTGTATGGCACCCATCAGAACGGTAGACCAATCAGCCCCACGCGCGATCTGAGTCAAGAGAGCCATGTTGTCCGCCGCCACGCTGTTGTTCAGCATTAGCAGAGTCTTGGCGATGAATCCCCACATTATGACGGCGTAAACCGCCATCCCCCAGCCAGGAAGGACGGTTTTTCTAGCCCACCGCAGTGGGGCCAGGGCTATGAATAATGGTGAAATGATCATTAATACCCAAAAAGACAAAGTCCTTAGATTCATGCTGATGATGACAGATACCAAACCCACATAAGAGGCGATTTGTGCGATGGTTTGGAATAACGCCATTGTTAAACTTACACCACCTCCTAGAATGGAACCGCCAACCAATTGTGCAATACTTGGTCCAGTATCACCCATTGCCACCATTTGTTGCTTTTTACCTTCCACGACTTGTGGATTAGAAGAGAAATCTTCCCCACCAGAGTATCCTGTTATTCCTTTCCACATTTCTTTATAGGGTTCAAAGATCCCTTCTTTTGTTTTTATCAGTTGGTCCTTGAACACCGTGGCTTCTATCGTATCCGATATGATGGCGACGTCTTTTGCAATGCGCTCAATGAACAGAGGTTGCCCAGGCGTTAAAAACACCGCGGCGACCACTAAACCGATGACAACGTCGTGCGGTAACCAACCACCTTCGTTGCGCGTGACGGACTTGTACCCATGCCAAATAAACGCCAGAGCGAGCGAAGTGATCAGAAAATACCAAGTCGCAATCCCCATTCTTTTTACAAAAACGTCCTTTTCCCCCATCGCGGACAGCCCCGCACTAACAACAATTTGTGTTGCCAATTCTTCTAAGCCGAGAGAACTTGAGGCTATTTCAAGATTCTCCATTTTCTGTTTCAGTCTTATCGTTAATTCTTCCGCCTCTTTTCTTAACCCTTCCGACGTTTTTGTAATAACCTCACGACGGCTCCGACAGTTTTCAATAATGTCCCGATTTTTAGATTCCCTGACCTGAGCCGCCCTCTGGCCTTTTTCATCTTTTGCATTTTTTAAATCGTATTGGCTTTGGACTAAATCTTCCGTCGCTATTCGTTCAATTCGAGCGAGCATGGTGGTTTCTTCGACCAATTGCTCCGCTTTATCTTTATACTTATTTGTTTCCGTTTTAATTTGTTTAGCCGAAGATTCCGCCAACATAATTTGTTGGCGTGCCATTTTCCATTCCAATTCTTTGTTTCTAGCCGCATCTGTCGTTTGTGCCAACAAAGTTTGACCTGTACCTACCTCGAGATATTGACCGGCCGTGTTGTCAAAATCTGAAACCTTTTTAAACGACTTGTTGGCAATGTGTTCTGCTCCCAGATACAAATTGCTTTTTGCGATATAAGCGTCCGCCGCTTCATCAACAGCAATGACCGATCGAAAGAGAGCTGATTGACTTGGATCCCCGGTTTCTGTGGCCAGTGCGTTTAATCTCATCTTGCCGTATTCAGACAAGGCTTTCCATTCGTCCGGATTTGTTGCTCGGTCATACCCGGCTTTAGCAAGATCATAAGTCATTTTGACAGCCTGATAATTTTTCACCGCTTCCTGCAACATCTGAACCATTCTAAGGGTTTGTATTTTTTGTTCAGCGGCGGCCATGGCTCTTTGGACCTGAGCCATTGGGTCCGTAAAAGCAAACGCACGGACCTCTCGAGGTGAAGCAAAAAGACAGAGCAGAGCGATCAAAATTAATTTCACCATGTTAACACCGGCTCCTTTCGTGCCATCTCTCGTACAGAATCGATGGGACTCATATTATTTTGGGTTCTCATCTGAAGTTCAGCGACCGTTTCGTTTGCGTTTGTCGTCGCAATCCAATATTCCAATGAAGTAGGTGCAATTCGTGCCACCCTCGCCGGTGCGTTTCCAAATCGAATTAAAACTTCTGAAAACGAACGGGGCACAACCTGCAGAGTCTTTGATTCGTCAATCGCCTGATCTGTAAAACCAAAAGCCCCGAGTTTGGCGTGACCCGACGCCATTTTTAGGGCCATCACCCAATGTATGTTTGCCATAATGGCTGGCGAAACAGGGGAGTTTAAAAACTCTTCCGGGGATTGCGAAATTGAGAGAATTGCCGCGTTCTGTTTTCGTGCTTGGCGATAAAGCTTTGAAATTAAATCTGAGGCCATTTCATCTCCAAAAAGTTCCCAACCTTCGTCGATAATAATAACTTTTCGAATCCCTTTGTCATCCAACTGACGGTTAAGAGAAAAAGCAATGACAGCCACTAAGATGCTTTGAAGATTTTTATGTTCTTTCAGACCTGCTAAATCAAAAACCGTGAGTGGCCCCTCAAAAGGGCGGACCTTCGAAGGGCGGGACAGCAGGTTTGCATACACTGTTTCAACGTATTGGCGAAACTCAGCCGCCACGGAATCGACGGTTTTCTGGAGTGTCCCCTCCCATGCACCCTTTGCCAGTTCATCGTAAAAATCGCTCAAAATCGGTTCTTCTTTTTTTCGATACATTCTTTCAAGAGCCTTCTCTATGACCAACCGAGAGTTCCCGGACCCACCCCCGGGGAGAAAGCGTGCAAGTAAACTGGTCTGTGCCGCTAACATTTCCGGGTCAAAGGAATCGTCGTCCCTCAAAAAAGATCCCCTTGGCAACAGAGGATTAATCGCGTATTTTTCTTCCACACGTATGTCAAAGTAGGCCCCGCCGACGATTTCCGCCAACCGTCGATAACTTCCGCCGATATCGATAACAAGTGCCCGTGCTTTTGGGTCTGCTAAACTGGACAGCAGAAGAATATTTCCCGTAAAAGACTTCCCCCCCCCTGTTGTTGCCACAATTATTCCATGGCGAGGAGTCCCCCCATCAAAAAGGTCAAACCGAAGAGGTTCATAGGAACGGCCAACGAGTGGCATCCCTTCTTCGGTCCCCCGCCAAGGGTGTGACAAGGGGGCCAAGGCACTCGCTGTGGACCCCAGCATTACATTACGTCGTGGACTCAGATGACCGTTCATCGGCAGAGAGGCGAGAAACGTTCTTCTGTGGATGAGATCTTCACAGATTGCTGTGGCTCCAAATATTTCTTTCAAAGAGAAAACGAGCTTCTTTTTCCATTCATCCAATTCGTCTTCGTGCTCCGAGCGGAGGATCACGCCAGACCAAACCGAATAAATTCGTTCACCTTCTTGCCTGCACCGAGTGATGATCTCGTCCAAATCCTTATACCTGGCTTGTGATTCAAAATCCTTTTGGCCTGATTCCCCTATCAACATTTCAGTTCGAGTGTGCTGGCGTTTTAACCCTGAAAGATACTGCTCCTGTTCGGGGACCAAGACCACCTGAACATATCGGGATCCCACCGGAAGAATTTCCAGCAGGTTATCAACAGAACCAAGTCCAAGTTCGTCGGGGTAATCATACAGCGTTACCGCAGCATGATAAAGACCATCCATAAAAAAAGATTGAGTTGATTCAACAGCGTTCGATGCACAGAGTTCGCTCCGAAGTGAATACTTACCAGTAACAACGGGTCCGGCGGCTTTTGCCTTACTTGGACATAATATGTCCCAATAGCGTTTAATAATTTCGTCCGATGTTAATCGCTCAGAAGACACCTGCATTGACTGGAGGGATGCCTGAAACGTTCGAGTTATATCGTTTATCCCACTCGTTAACTCTCCCACCGCTTGTCGCAACGTCTTCAGTTTCTTGGCTGTGGGAAGAAGGTTGGGGAAGAGGGGCATTTTTAACGGATTAAGTGTCCCAGTCCACAAATGAGCGTAAGTATCTATTCGTCGCGAACGACCACGAAAAAGAGACAATCTCTCCTTGTGTATTTCATGAAGCACTTCGGGCAGATCCGACGACGAGTTATAAGGTGGTGTCGTTGGTTCTACTATTTCCGACTCAATCATCATTCCATAGCCAGCCGGCAACGTGCTTAACATGCGAGAATAGCTTCCGACGTACGGGTCATGCTCACTCGACGCACACATTTTCCTGTCTTGATCCGGGCGAAGCCGGAAAGACACACAAGCCTCACCCGCTAAACCAAAAGCGAGATCATCTTGAACGCCAAGGAGATTAACGTCGCGGTGTAGAGGGACCGTCATAGGGTTCTAGTTCCGCCTTATGGATTACCTGACGAATGCCCATCCCGTTTCTGAGCAGGTAATCAAAGACTCCTGAAAGCCACCCTCGAGGTTTCGAAGGTTTAATGATTGACGCCCAGATTATTGTGACCATCGGGATGATTATTACAAGAATTATCCCGAAAAAATCATTGAAGTTTGACACGAGAAGTCCAGGGAGAAAGGAACCAAGGATCAACAGCCAATCTTCAACCGCAATGCCCCACCGTTTGGTTGGAAGATTTAGCCGCGGATACGTTTTTAGTTGCACCTTTCAGCCACCCACCTGGGAGATAAATAATTTTGCCAATCCCCAAGCGGCAAAACAGCAAAAACTACCGATGGCACAACCGATAATGAATTTGACTGCTCCCTCGGAGCCTTTTGCAAATTTAAAACCACCACCAATGAAGCCAACAGCCGCGATAGACAATCCCCCCCAGCCACCAATCAGCTTCACGATGTTCCCAATTTTTTGTGTGAGATCTTCACTGGTAAGAGTGTCCAACCCGCTCGACGCCGCTAGAACGGGAGAGGCAAAAACAACTGAGGCGATTCCCAAGGTCATTAACAGTTTCTTTTTCTCGTTTGTCACGATGTGATCTCCTATGGTTTAGGCTGAGCTTCTTCATTGTATTTTCGAATGAGGTGAATTATTTTTGATGCACTTGCTCGAGGATGTTTTTTTATAAAAACATCCCCATTACTTTTCGCTTCTGGCTCACCATTTGCAAACGCCACAGCAAATGAGAGATAATCACGTCGGACCCGTTTTGAATGAGGGATACTTGCACTAAACTTTTTTTCACCAGTCAAAGTTCCAATCAAAACCCACGCGTCGTCGTTTTTGGGAGCCACAGCTAAAAGTTGAAACACTTTTTTAAGATCAGGTTTTTTCCCCGATTGGATATCGGAGCGGACCTCCGTCAAGAGATACGATTCCAGATTCCGATGGCGTGACTCAAGTTCCGTCAGTGGATTCGTGTAATCGACTTTTTCTTTTGGACCCCACGTGTAAGAGACACTTCCACTCATCTTGTCCTGGATTACTCCCGGTTGTGATCCGAACGCAAGCCCTAAATTTTTAAACTTCATTCCGATCCCGTAAGAAACATCGCCGTCGCCGTTATACCCTGCACGCAGATAGATGATTTTTACTAACTCATATTCTAGTCCATACAGCGGTTCGATTTTAGAATCAACGGAACGAACGTCAAGAAGACCAGTCACTCCAAAACGGTTTACTGTTAAACCCGTCCGAAGTTCTTGTGGCCACTTTTCTTTCCCATTTCCCTCATCAAAAGAGAGTCCCCCAAAATAAAGATTTTTAATCGCAGCCCCCGCCGACAAACGCCACGGACCGGCTCCCCCTCGCCAGAGAGCCCCAACGTCAAGAAGATACGTACTGGCCGACGTTCCCATTATTTTTTCGCCTACCCGCCCCAACGTCGTCCCAAACGACAATCCAGGCAGGCGGGGTAACCAAGAAATTACTGACTGATCAATCCCCAAACCAATAAGAATAGCGTCTTTGCTTGTATCCAGTGGAAGCTGTTGATGTTTCCAGTTTAGGCCATATTTCAACAAAGGATTGCCGCCAGCAAAACCCAACCAGCTGGTGGACACCTCTTCGTTTGTGTTTTCGTGGTCAACAAATACACTCGTTTTTTGTCCTACCAACCCCGCCGGGTTCCAGTAAACCGCAGAAGAATCATCAGGACGCCCTGTCATTGCTCCCCCGAGGGCCCCGCCAACGCTGCTGGGTCCGTTGCTCAAGAAGTTTGTGCGACGCCCCTCTGATGCATTGGTAAGTGTTCCAGCAAAACAAAAAACGCCCCCACAGACAGCCACAAACATCCGGTGGGACATCCCGTTGCGTTTCAAAATGTCACTTCCACTTTTTGTGCACCAAGTGCCTTGAAAAACTTTGTAACTTTTCCGACCAACGAAGACTGCTCTTTTGCAGTCAACCCCGCCTCACCAACACTAAGCCGGTTCTCGTATGTTTTTATAAATTGCCAGAGGTGGTCATTCTTTTTTTCTTTTTTTTCTTTCCCCCCATCGGCACCGGCGGGCATTTCAAGGGTTGATACCGTCGGTGGCAACGCGATCCCAAAAATTCTAGCCTGGAGGTCACGCAGAAAGAAACTATCAACGGGTTCTTTCTTAAGTTCATCCATAACCTTCGCAAGAATCTCCGTTTTCCCCTCGGATTTTAGCCGAGCAATTAACGTCAACATAACCTCAGTAGGACGAAGATCAAGATTGTTTCGACGGATGATCTCTTTTATTTCGTCACTGGCCTCAGCAATCCGTGTGTATTTAAAGATCAAGCTTCTCGATTTTTTAATCGCCTTTGCCACGTCCTCCACAGAGCCATACTCTTCTTTCAACTCAAAATATGTCCTTGCCAAATCGAGCACACCAAGATCTTCGCGTTCAATGTTTTCAACCAAGTTGCGACGTCGCATCGATTGATCATCCACCGAGCGGACAAGCGAATGAATTTTATTGAATTCTTGTAATCCCTTGGCTTTCAATAGTTTAAAAGCTCTCCACCTTCTCTCCCCCGCGACCAACTCATACTGTGCGTTGTCCTGTCTAACAGTTAGACTTTTATCAATTTGCCTTACAGTTATAGGATTAATGAGACCTTCAGCTTCAATGGAGGCCGCTAGGTCCTCGATTGTTTCATCGATGAAGATTGTCCTCGACTGTTTTGTGTTTGGGACAATTTCATCCAAATCGATTAACTGTATCTGGTCAACAGGGCGTTTGGCAAGCGTTCCAACACCGGCAAGTCCCAACAGATCAGTGCTTCGTGTAACCATTGATTCCCCCTTAATTTGTTGCGACCGTATCGAGTTTAGTTAAGCCGGCCCTTTCGATCACTTCCGTTGTGAGTGCTTCAAAATCATCAAAACCAATCGAGGAACGATCGAAATACTGTATGGGCTTATTTTCCCACACGCAATCGCCCACAGCCGTCGCACGACGGATATAGGTTTTAAAGACGTTTTCCCCCACCGCCTGACGCAAGGCATCCAGAGACCCAGCAGAATCCTTTGTGCGTCCGTCATACAAAGTCCCAACAATCCCCAACACCTGAATTGGTTTAATTTTTTCTTGTACCTTGCTAATGGTCTGCTGAATTTTTTTAAGCGAGTTCAACGCCATTTTTTGTAATCCGACGGGAACGATGACAGAATCCGCCGCCACGAGACTATTGATGAAAAGAATCGAAAAAGACGGATTAGCATCAATCAAAATCACATCAAAATCATTTCGCATCGTATTAACAACTTTCTCGAGGTAACGAGCACCCTCTGTTGAGTCGGATTCCATGCGAAATCTGGCTTCCTCAAGATTGATGTTCGTGGGAACCAAAGATAGATTTTCAAATTTTGTTTTGATAATGACATCTTGTACACGTCGGATAGGTCGTGCCACAAGCAGATCACCTAAAATTGGGAGCGAATCATCATCAGTGTCCACTCCAAAGTATTCCGAAAGTGACGCTTGTGGATCAGTATCGATCATTAGCGTCCGATATCCTCTCAAGCCGAGCCCAGCCCCGAGATTAGCCGTAATCGTTGTTTTTCCAACACCACCCTTCTGAATCGCAATCGTAATTACTTTACCCATGAATTATTCCCCTTGTCAGTTAAGACCTGTCTTGGACATGAAATCATTGAACTCACTCAGCTCAATGATGCTTTTATTTCCGAGCCGACGACTAGCAATTTTGCGCATTTTTATGTAACGCAAAATTGTGCGATAGTTGAGTTTCGTTTCCGCTGCAATTTCGCGGGCTGTTAAATATTTCTTCCCCAAAATCTCCAGTGGCATTAAACCCTCCAAAATATTTGTCAGGATTATACCATGGGTTGCATGAATATACACAATCTTTATTTTTTTCGTGACTCAGAAGGATGAAATACATTAAGTTCATCAAACGATCTCTTGCCATCATTATTTCTTCTCTTTGAGTCAATCCTTTACAAGGTACTTGCGTGTGGTTTAAACAGTTCATACAATCACCTCACATAAGATTGTTGTAGTGAGATTCTGTTTCCTAGGTTTACAGTGTAAACAAATGTTTAAATTTTGTCAATGGTGCGCTAAAAAATGTCCCCAAAAAAATCCACACGAATAGATAAAGAAGGGAGAGAAGTTATCCTTGTTTCGACTTGGATACCGATCGAAATGTTTAAATCCCTAAAAACTTTTGCGTCGGAAGATCATGGTTCCCGGTGGGAAAGTATCGTTCTCCGCCGAGTGATCAGGGAATGGCTTAAAAACAACCCTCAAAGAGACGAGCAAGTCCCCACTAAAAAGTGAGAGTCTAACAGTTAGACTCTCACTTCGAGTTTTTGACCACGTTCAAACTTTTCAAAACACACACAAAGTTCCAGCACATTTAAAAAAACGTGTCTAACCGTTAGACTTTCTAAATACACCCCACCAAAAAGTGGGAGTCTAACTGTTAGACTCTCACTTCGAGTTTTTATCCACGTTCAAACTTTTCAAAACACACACAAAGTTACAGCACATTAAAAAAACGTGTCTAACCGTTAGACTTTTTAAATACAACCCATGAAATATAGTTCAAATTGTTCGGGATTTTCGTGATACAGGTTCGGGATTAATGTGATTAAAATCGAAATTTAACTCATTGCTTCTGTTTCAAATTCACTGACAGCAGGTGTTTCTGTCTGTAAACACCATAAAACACATGAAAAATGTTTGAGATATCGCGAAGAATGTCGCAAATTTAAGTAAATAGTGCACCGGATTGCACTATCGGGATTTTCGTGATGTTTTTATAGACTCCACACGATTTCTAGGCAACAAGAAAAAAGTGTAACGCGTTACACATGACATCCAGCCTTAAAAAGTGTCTAACTGTTAGACTTTTCAAATGCACAAACCCATGCGTAATTGTTCTCCTAATTAACATCCTCCCCGACCTGAAGAACGGGGTTTTACGGCGCAACTGATAAAATCGCATGCGTAATGATTCTCCTTTTAAGGCGTAATGGCATTCCCAATTAATCTGTCAGTAAGCCACTGATAACACAGTGTAACGCGTTACACAATAAAATAGGTTTTGCTCCATACAGACCGCCAAACATTGTCGTCGCATGCTTCCTATGGCCTTTCAGGCACCCTCTTTAACCAACATGCGTAACGATTGTCCTTTTAATGCGTAATGGTTCTCCTAAATTTAGATTGACAACCCATCAAATATTTCTAAGAATCTACACGTGGATGCGTAATGGTTCTCCGTATTATGCGTAACGATTCTCCTTTACATGCGTAACGATTGTCCTTTTAATGCGTAATGGTTCTCCTGAACATGCGTAATGATTCTCCTGCATTTGAAGCTGTTTTCCGTCGACTAGAACTTAACTGAATAGGTTTTTAAATAAGTAACTAAATAGGTTTTAAATAGCCGCTGTGCGGCCAAAAAGGAGCTTTTCCTTTGACTATCCAAACAGAAACACAAAGAGATCTCCTACCAAAAAGTTTTGTCCGTTCTGATATCAACCTTGAGCGATGGAGTCTATTTTCAACCAAAAGAGGTCACGGATATCGCGTAATGGAGAGAACCAGAAAAAACGATGATGGGACCGTAGTGCACCAAAAAGTGACTGTTGGGCTTCAAGGGGCCCGCTACACGCTCACAGCAGAAGAAGCAAAAATATTTTACCTACTTCTTGAACGCTGGGATAAAGCTGGACGTGAAGAAAACGGAATCATTCATGGAAGCTTCCGCGAAATTTATCTGTCTCTCCACGGGAAAAATGGGCGGGAGGGGGGGAAGTCAGTTAGTTTAGGGAACTATCAGAAACAGTGGTTTATTAAAAAACTGGATCGGCTTCTCCAAACGCCAATAACGTACGAAGAAGCCTACGAAACACCTGATGGTGAGTTCCTCTCAAAAGAAACCTTCACACTACTCAACCGCATTGATATTTTTGAACGACAGAAAAGTAAGAAGAAGTTATATTTTGATCTAAGCCACTTCACAATACACCCAATGATTGTCAAAAGCATTTTGGGTCAAAACATGAAACCTCTCCGCCTTGACGTTATTGTAAAGCTCAAGAAAGAGATCTCCGTCATTATGTATCGGTTTCTCGACCTTGTAATGTTCGACAAGACCCAATACGAACGTCACATAGAACAACTGGCCAAAGAGTTAGGATTCGGATCCACTGCTAGGAGCGATCTTCTTAAACAAATGCGCTCAGCATGTACCGAATTGGAGGGTAAGGACCTATCAGCAGGGCGTATTGAATCATGCCAGATTGAAAAAACAGTTGACGGATCTGGATGGAAATTGGTTGTTAAGAAAGGGCGACAAAACACAGCAATCCCACATGAGGATCTTAGTGAAACTCCGCTAGTTGATAATGAAGAAGTCGAACTGTTGGCTTATAATAAATCGCTCCCCGAGCATGAACAAGCGAAAATTACTATTCTTGCGGATGAGATAGCGAAGACAAAATACAAATTTGGTGGGTCCCTAACGAAACGCTGTTCACTGCTAGACGCTATTCGTGATTACAAGCAAACTGTCGCAACACCCCTGCTAAATTTTACTTGAATATATCTTAGAACAGGTATAGAATATACAAAGAAATTATGTATGCACCATTGTATAACTTAAGAACGTGCTTCGCACAAGTTTTACTTCCAGAGGATAAATGCTAACTTCAAAGAAGTTAAGTGGTAATCCATCGGATTTATCGGCATATCACTCTCGTGAGGAGAATTACTATTTCTCACAGGGGAATGATGTGAATGCTTCTCCATCTGATGAGACTTCACCTATTCAGCACGTAACTATTCATGGGAAATTGGCTAAAGATGTTGGCTTGGAGGATGGGCAATCAATTACAGAATTGCAGTTCACACGTTTGCTGTCAGGACAGAATTCAGAGGGGGAAAAGGTAACAAAAAAACATACAGTTCATGGTATTGACATAACATTTTCAGCCCCTAAAACTGTGAGTGTTGCTGGTCTAGTCACAGAGAGAGATCCGCGGATTACAGAGGCACATGATCGTGCTGTTTTAGAAACGATGCACGAAATTGAGGAGTTTAGTGCTGGGACTCAGCCGGCGGCAGGCCAGCATGTGAAAACAGGAAATCTTCTATGGGCCTCAGTTCGAGATGGGTTTTCACGTGAGCACGATCCACACATTCATACCCACACAATTATTATGAACATGACCAAGCATGGCGATAAAATAATGGCCTTGGACGGTAGGGCCATAATGGCTAGAGACTTTAATAAAGTGTGGGGAGCCGTTTACCGGAACCGATTAGCCGCATATTTGAAAGAGGCAGGGTATGGTGTCACTTACACAAAAAAAGGTGAATGGCGTCTTGACAGTGTTTCACACGAACTCGAGGCTGCTTTTTCGCAGAGAAGACACCAAATTTTGGAACAAAAGGAGAATGGTAAGTCAGATCTCCAAGCGTGGAACACATCCAGAAAAGACAAAAACCCTTCGGTTTCCAGAGAAGGGATCTTAAAAAAATGGCAGGAAAAAGTTGACAGGTTTAGGGCCAAAGAGGCAAGTTCAAACCGAAAAGAAGCCATCGAACACCGCAGGAAATGGTTTCAAGAAGCGAAGTGGTCTGTCGAAGCAAAGCAAGAGCTGGCTGGGGAACGTGAATCAAACGAGGCGGGGATGTGGCAGTTGGCAGCAAGGCGAGCCACTGAAAGAACTTCTTGTCCATCTAAGCACGGGTTGGTTATTGAATATTTAAACGAATGCGCTAGGGGGGAGTCTTGGGCCCCTGTTAGTTACATGGAGGCCGAGCGACGGCTTAAGACTCAGGTCCATGAGGGGAACATTGTTGAAGTTGAAAACGACCGTTATACAACCTGGGAAATGATGAGGGTTGAGCGTGAGTATATGCAACGGATTTCAAAAATCGAAACGCTTACCATTCCGGATTCTGTGGCCCAGGATGCTGTAAAACGGTATGAATTGGCCCAAGGGGCTGTTGGCCGTCGGTTGCTATCTAAAAACCAAAAACACGCCGCCACGGGGGTCTTGGTCTCAAATGAGAGTGTTGTGGTCCTTCAGGGCGACGCCGGATCGGGGAAGACCACGCTCCTCCGGGCCGTTAATGCGGTGGCGATGGAATCTGGCTGGGATGTGGTGGGGATCTCAGTGCAGGGTGTGGCGGCACGAAAACTTGAAGATGAATCCGGGATCAAATCAACCACGTTAAGCTCTTATTTGGCCCAAAAGAGGGGGGAGGGGGGAAAACCCAGGTTTGTGGTGGTGGATGAGGCTTCAATGCTCGATAGCCGGGGAATGACCCAATTGATCCGGGAGGGGGAGAAATATCAGGATAAGATCCTTTTGGTGGGTGACAAAAACCAGCTGGAATCTGTAGGCGCCGGTCGGCCATTCGAGAGACTTGTGGAAGACGCTATGACCAGGGGCACCCTCCTTTCGCTTACTGAAAACTTTCGCCAACGGGACGAAAAGCTCCGAGACGCGGTCGAGATGGCAAAACAGGGGAACATGCGGGGAAGTTTGGACCTTTTGGATGTGGAGGCACGAATCGGGGAACTTTCAAAAACAGTTGAACGCCGTGAAACTGTGGCGGAACTTTACAATGAAGAAACTCTCATAATAACCGGCACGACGGCGGCCCGTGACGAGCTAAACAGCTTGATTCGAACCCGGTTGTTATGCGAAGGGAAACTTAACCAACGGGAAGCTGTTTCCCTTGAACTTGCCCGGATGGACGAGGATGGGGTTTGGCATTCTATGCACCGGTCTATCGCACCCGGGGAGAAAATCACATTCCTGCAAAATGAGTATAAGCACCTCGACGTTCGAAACGGGGAGCGTGGGACGGTGCTGGGCATCCAGAATTCGGTTTTGCGGGTAAAGTTGGAAGATGCACGCGAAATTCAGCTCGACACAAAAATTTACAAAGCCATCGATTTCGGCTATGCCATGACGACATACAAGGCTCAGGGCCAAACTTATGACCGCGTGGTGGTCGAGGCGGACACATCTGTGCCGACTGTAAACGACATGCGGAACCAATATGTGAACATTACCCGCGCACGGAACGATATCCAAATTTACACTGACGACAAAGAAGAATTAAAAAATTTAGCCGAGATAGGAAGCCTAAAGAGGGACACCTTGGCCAGCCAGGTCACGTTGGAAGAAGCCCAGCGTCGCGAAGAGTTGGTGAAACAAGCTGTATTTGGTAGGGCTGTGTCTACGATAGAGAGGCCCATGGTCCGTGTTGTCCTTTCGGGAGCCGCTATCCTTCGTCGTGACGTCCCCAGTGCGGAACAGGAGGAGATGGTCCGGCGAGTTGCGTTGACTGAGGGGCGTCTTAATGAGCGAGAGGATCTCGGTAGCGATGAAAAAGAGGGTGTGGCGAGGTATCTTATCGATCCAACTTCACGAAAGGTTTGGGAATCACAAACGCTCGATGTGGACGGTCGGATCGCCGCCGCACGAGTTCTGTCGCGGCAGTCGACGATCGAAGAAGCGTCCAAGGACATACCCGACCTTCAGCGAGATGTAGTCCGAGCCCTTGCCCGGGCCCAGGCCCGCGGTCAGGAGCGAGGCCCGCAGAATACTCTTTAATGGAAATCGTTGATTTTGATAAAGCTTTTGCTTCGTTGGTGGATGAAGCCGCACTTAAGCAGAGATTATTTCGTGCTCCATTTGTCGTTGGGCCAACGCCCGAGCTTCTTCAATCGCTCGGATATAGATCGTGCCCAGTTCTTATGCCCTCCAGTGTCGTCCATAAGGCCCGAGAACAACACGGGATTTCTATTGATGACATCAAGTCTATCCCTCGTCAGTTGCGGGATCCTGTGGCAGTTTTTGAATCAGATACCCAACCGAATTCGATTAATATCTTGACTGATTTTCGGAATCGAGATGGTAAGCCGGTCACAATTGCGATTGATTTAAATTCAGTGTTTGGGCGTGACAAAGCACATAAGGTTGCGACGATTACCGAGAGGAATGAAGCACAGGTCGAATTGTGGAAAGTGAAGGGTTTGGTTGTGTTTGAGGACACTGAAAAACAAAAGACGCGGATCCAGTCAGCCGGGCTTCAATTGCCCGGGGAGGGATCCACGTCTAAAGTGACTATACCACGGAGAAATAAAAATGTCAATAGCCTGTCGGATGCCGTTGGGGAGAATCCGCAGGCCGGCCAGGGGCCAAGAAAAGTGCAGACCCAATACGCCGGGCTTCAATTGCCCGGTGAGGGGTCCACACCTAAGGCCAGTATACCACAAAAAACGGTTCCAGAAGGTGACTTCATAATCAAAGCACGGGAGGAGACGCAATCCCGTCTTTTCGAGAGGGAAGACATCTCAAAAGAGGAGAAGGTTGGTGTGCAGGAGTTTTTAAATCTGAAGAAATCAGATCACATTTGGAAGTCTCAGACTCTTGACGCAGACGGCCGGATCGCCGCCGCCCGAGTCCTTGGCGGTTTAGCAACTTTTGACGATGCCACCAAGGGGCTTCCTGAGATTCAACATGGAGTTATTCGCGCATTGGGACGGGCACAGGTGCGTGTTGTTCAGGGTCCGCAAAATACTCATTAAATGTCCAAGCTAAACAAAAGTCTAACTGTTAGACTTTAACATTGTTTACCTGTTTGTGCTCTATCCGATAGCGGAACTGTTGGTAAAAATATTAAATAGCCAGATGTGTTATAAAAGTCCGAAAAAACGGTGTTCTAAGGCAATGTCATATTGACAGGATCGTTGATAATTGTGAAAAAACAAAATGAGCCAGAGAATCTGTCGGTTTATGCTGTGACTTTAAATCCAAAAAATAGTTTTAGGGGACGTTTTTTTAAGTGGAATGTAAGTGAACTTGGAAAATCCATCATGATTCAGAAAATCTATACTCCAGCCAGCGTAGCCACGAAACTGGATGTTTCTGTATCAACGGTTCTTCGCTGGATCCACAAAGGGCGAATATCCACGGAGTCGCTGGATGGAAAAAGAAACTGCATGACTGGGCAATCAATTCTTAAGTTCATAAGTGATGAGAAAAGAAGATATGACCAAAAAAAAGGAAAAACATTGGATAATGCCACCTATGCCAAAACGGAAAGTCGCATGAACGAGCTCCGAATCATCTCGGATGCACGGGAACTCGATGGCACGTGTTTTATGGAGATTCTTCCGGGAGAATTCAAACAGAAACATTGGAACAACGGCTCTATTTTTTTTGCCGAGGAAACTTTTGTTTACCTGGAGCCAATTCTTCGGAAGCACGTGCCCAAGTATGATCACTACGAAAATAGTGAGGTCAAAAGGGAAATTTGCCTCACAATAATCGAGGACTTATACCTCCTTCAAAAACGGCTCGCAGGCGCTGCATCATTTAAGGAAATCAAAGTGATATGTTGCGTATATGATGGATACACAGATTTAACGTTTGATACGTCGTTTGATGAGAAAAAGGAGGCTCTTATCGAGGTCATCGTGGAATTTGCCGTTTGGTTACGGCGAACTATTACTGAGCATGAACAAGTTACGATTATAGGAATCTGAAGGGGGGAGGATGGCCGGATTGCCGCCGCTCGCGTTTTGTCGCGGCAGTCGGCGATAGAAGAAGCGGTCAAAAACATTCCTGATCTTCAGCGGGACGTGATCCGGGCGCTGGCCTGGGCCCAAGCCCGCGGTCGGGAGCGTGGCTCACAAAATTCACTTTAAATCGAGCACCTGTAAAAAGTCTAACTGTTAGACTGGCTTCTAATGTACAGATTAGTATTTGAAAAAAACAAAGAGAAGGGCATAGAAGATATGACCAAAAAAAAAGGAAATACATTGGGTAATCCGACGATTTTTAAATCATGGTATGAGAAAAGAATTAGAACAAATACGATTGTCTTGGCAATGTTCTTTTTTACAATCGTCCCAGCCTTCCACTTATCGTCTGCTACGAAAAATCCCCATTCAACTCGTGATTGGACAGAGGAGAAAATATCTTCCTTTTCGAGTGTGGGAAAGATCGACGTGGCCTTTTCCCCAGGGGAAGAGTCAACCCGACTAATTGTTCAGGTGATAGATTCGGCCAAAACGTCGATCCGATTAGCGGCATACTCCTTTACGTCTAAACCAATCGCCGAGGCATTGGTAGCGGCCCATAACCGAGGCGTGGACGTCCAAGCCGTTCTGGATAAATCCAACAAGACATCAAAATACACCTCAGCCACTTTCTTGTCGAACCAAGGCATCCCAACAAGAATTGATGGAAAACACCCAATCGCACATTCAAAATACATGGTGGTTGACGGAACAACGGTCCAAACAGGAAGTTTCAACTACACCAAAGCCGCCAAAAGAAACGCCGAAAACGTCGTTGTGTTCTGGTCATCCCCCGACATCGCCAAAACTTACATGGCAAATTGGCAACATCATTGGGAGCATGCAGAGACATTCCCTCTGCACGGGTAATCATCTGGCTTGCTACCGTTCGGCCAATTGGCGCACGGCTGAGCAGATGGGGCCCCGGGTGTCGTCCATTTTATTGTGCCGTTTAAGCCCAGCGATCTCCACGGAATTAGATCGAGTGATGGTATCGACGGAATTCACGAGATAGTTTAAAGAGATTGGTTCGATGGTGGGGTTGGGCCATTAAGCCCAGCTTGCCCGACAGAGTAACGCACACGTGTTTTCGACTCCAACTGATGCCTATTCAGCTGGGCATAAGGGCCAGTTGGGGATAGATTTGTCTATTTCACTCATGATCTGTTGGGTGTGATGGAGGGTGGTGATAATTTTTTGGTAATGGCGGACGTCCGTTGGGGAGAGTTTGCGGGTTTTGCGGTCTTTGAGCCATTTTTGGCAGACTTGGTAACCGCCCACTTGGAATTCCCATACGGTTTTAGGCACATCGGCGAAGAATTGGGTGTTGTTGATGAACACCCATTTTTTTATGTCGTCGTAAACCACTTTTTCCACCACGCTGGAACCGGACACATCAAAAGCGGAAATGGGGCCGGTTAAAGAATCGGACTCCATGAGGTGCAAGGACACCAACTCTTCGCCCAAGGTTGCAAGGATTTTGAATTGTTTTTTATTTGAAGTGAGTGGAATTCGAGGGAAATCGCCTTTTAGAAATTCTTTATAACGGTCACGATAATTTTGGGAGTGTAAAATGGCGTAGATGTAATAGAAAATTTCTTCCGGGGAGGGAATAACACCCAAGGACTTTTGAAGCGCTTCAATAAAGTCGGCGTTGAGATTAGGTTTTATGATTTTATTTGAAAGAAAATCTTTTTGTATTGTTGTGTCTTCAGGGTAAAGATACAGAGGAAAGAGGAAATCCACTTCTTTCAAAGAAATGGAATGATGTCCAACAATTTTTCTGGTACAAAAAACATGCTCAAATCGCTCAATTTCAACACTTCTTGTGGTGGAAAAGGCTAAGTTTTTTCCGTCCAGCATATGACGCATAACTCTTTCACGACGATGGACCGCAACATGGGAATCATAAACAGTCCACCTAACGTCGAAAGGCCGATAGAGAATAGGGACAATTAAATTTTTCCATTTGCCATCAGATAGGGCTTGCTTGGCCCGTTCGTAGTTCCACTGGGATTGAGTGCACAATCGCCAAAGGGTTCTAGCCTCTTCTTCCGAACTTGTTTTTAAAAACCGTTCAATTTTTTCCGTGGCTTCTTCTCGGCTCCATGAAATGGAAAATTCGTCGTGTGTGGTGACAATGCCAGGAGCCGGAGAACCATTTTGGTCCATGATGGAAGGCAAGGGCCAAAATTTCTCATACTCGGCTCTCAATTGTTCGTTTTGAGGGATAAAAAGACAAAACGGTTTGGTGGGAGAAAGTTCTGTCCACTCTGTTGTTGAAATGTCTCTTTCAGAAAGGACTTCGTATTTCTTTTCTCGGATCCCTTGTAAATCCCCATGAAATATTTTGCAAGGACCAGACTGGCCTTCTTTTTTTACAAAAATCCCAATGGCCACGCCCTGTTGAATGTCAAACACGTTTTCATCTGGGCTTCCGTCTGGGCAAGTTTCTTTCTTTTTAGAATTGCCGTGGAGATCCAAAATATAAATTTCATTAAACGTGTTCATTAACGATTGACGCATGCCTCTAAAGGTGGGGTTGTCTAAATAGCCGTGATTGGTGACGAAGGCCAGCACGCCTTCTCCTGTTTTTTCAATTCTCCACTGACCAAAACGAATAAATTTAACGTAATCGTCGGACAGCCACTTGGCTTGACCTGGCTTGTTTAGGCCCGGAATCCCCCGCTTATAATCCATTAACAGATTGGTAATCCACTCTCCGTTATTGGACGAGTGCCCCGAATAGGGTGGGTTGCCCAACACCACCATGAGGGGTTTTTCACGTTTGATTTCCGAGGCTTGGTCGCTTTCTTCGGCGATGTAAGATTCGTAAAGTTCATCGGACCTTTTAATAGCTTCTTCCAACGTGTTGGTCAGGTACACGCCCAGACGCTGGTCCGTTTCGGCTTCGTGGCCAAATTCTTTCAGTTGAAGGCCCAATTTTAAGTGGGCGACGGCGTAGGGGGCCATGAGCAATTCAAAACCGAACACACGGGGCAAAATTTCTTTCGTTACCACGTCGCTCCACACGCCGGCTTGGCCTTTTGCTTTGATGCCGTCGTGGATGGAGTTGATCACGGCGTAGAGGAAGGAGCCGGTGCCGGTGGCTGGGTCTAAAACAAGCACCGTTGGGTCGGCCAACCCGTCGGGACGGGTTAAAGATTTTTTCAGCACGTGGTCCACGGAACGGACGATGTAGCCCACCACGGGGGCGGGAGTGTAGTAAACGCCCCGGCTTTCGCGGAGGGCGGGGTTGTAGGCTTTTAGAAAATCTTCGTAAAAATACACCACGGGGTCTTCTTGGCGTTTGACCCGGCCAAAATCTTTTAAAATGGCAGACATATTGGCCCTGTCCAACAGGCGGGCCAGATCGTCCACCACCCACTCAAGAGAATCGGGCAAATCGGCCCCGGCGATGCGATCAAAAACTTTTCTTAAAAATGGGTTTGTTTTGGGAATGAGGCTTCGGGCCGATTCCCGGGTGAAGGGTTGGCCCGGTTTGGCTACGGCCCGGGCGGCG
>Ga0247840_10003363_pt1 | contig 27099 bp, 27 predicted proteins | sample LaCruzMarch2015__FD_192404 | JGI IMG/M metagenome (GOLD analysis project Ga0247840, IMG submission 192404) | Freshwater microbial communities from meromictic Lake La Cruz, Castile-La Mancha, Spain - LaCruzMarch2015_17m | ecosystem: Environmental > Aquatic > Freshwater > Lake | place: Spain...
GTACCTGATACTGAATATGATGTAGATTTTGTTAAAAACACTTACACTAAAATAGGCATTGCAGAAAAGTTCTGGCCCAACATGAAATACATCTCACACAAAGATTTCTCATTTGAAGGGGAAATTACAATTTATGGTGATGATAAGGTCTCCATTGTTAATCTAAACAAAAACCACTTCACAGGAACTGTGATTCAAGACAAAACCATTCATAATATGATGCGAATGATTTTTGATCTTTCATGGAAAGGGGCGGATTCTTATAGTAAATAGAATAGACATAATATTGACAATACAGACTTAATATATTATAATACTAGCCAGTTCTTTCCCATTACGGACGGACTTTTCATCAAACGAACAACAACTCAAACACAGAATACTCAGAAAGCATGAAAACAATCAGAATTATTGCCGCCATCACCACTGCCGCCCTGTCAACCACACAAGTCGCCACCTGCGCAACCACCAGCTTCTTCTACAGTGCCGGGCCTGCCGGGAGCTACATTGCACAAGGATCAGCGGATTATATAACCAACGGACAAGGGGGTTGGGTTTTATCCACCCCCATCGAACGACCAAACGACGGCTCGATCTTGATCCACATGTTTGAAAGTAATTACAATCAATACTGGTTTATTCATCTGGTGGCTCCGCAAGGACAGACGCTTACAACTGGACTCTACTCGGCCAATCGCTGGCCGTTTCAGGACGCAAGTAAAGCTGGGTTCGACTGCAGCGGTAGCGGCCGCGGATTGAACAGGTCAACAACTTACTTTGAGGTTCTTGATTTCCATCAAGACCCGATCACCAAGATTGTGAAAGTGTTGACGTTTAACGCGCTTCAGTTCGAGGAAGTTGAAGGTGAAAAGCTGGATACCAACTTGAACCGCTACGCATTCATATCCTATAGCTTCGGTTCGAATGTTGGCATCAGCGTGTCCCCGTCCGCGGCGCTCCTAGCAATGACCGTCCCCGAGCCATCAAGCTGGTTGCTTGCAGGACTGGGTGCATGCCTCATGCTCATCAAACGTCGGCGGTAAAACGCTGACCCACAAGTTACTCTTTTAATTCAAAAGAGAGGCCCCGTAGGCGCAAGCCAACGGGGTCGCATTTTTTATTATCATCTACCTCACCTCTTTAATCACCACCATCTCCCCGCCTGTAATTTTATAGATATTTATTGGAGTATCTTTTGCAGAATGTTTTGCAGTAAAGGATGTATCTCCATTCACAGTCTTAAATGTATTGCTTTCTATATATTTTGGTATCTCTTCAGCTGTTTTTGATTTTGATATGGATTCCGCAAGAATATAAATAGCATCATAACTCTTGTTAGCTCCTCTTCTTGGCTTTTGACCATATTTTTTCTCAAATCTTTTTACAAACTCATCTGAAGGAACTTCCCAATCAATCATTATTGAACCCTCAATCTTACTCTTGTCTACTTTTGGATTATTGAACATATCTCTCATTGCCGTATAGGCAATTAATTGTGGTTTGAAATTTAAATCCTCTGCTACCTCAATATATTTTACAATATCAAAATCTAACATATCCAAAAACACCGCTTGTGGTTTTTTATCAACCAACTTAAGAATATTTGTCCTAAAATCACTTGATCCAATAGCAGTATAAGTTTCAACACTAAAGGCCCCTTTGTCTTTCATAATGTTTGCAAGAGTATTTTCGATAGATTCTCCAAAACCAGACTTATATCTAATCATGGCAAGATTGTTTATTTTACTGTCTGCAATAACTGAATCTAATTGCGATATTACCTGATCAAACTTTGGATACAACACAAAACTATAATCGTTCATTTCAAATGATCCATCTATTTGAAAATTAACAGGAGAGATAAAAACCTTCTTATCCTTCTGTGCAAGTGCAAAAATTGGCTGAGCTGTGAAATCAAAAATTCCACCAATTACTGCATCAACGTTTTGGATTCCAACAAGTTTCTGATATGCAGAGACTGACCCCTGTGGTGTTGTTTGATCATCCTCTATATATAGCTCCACAGATCTACCGTCTACGCCACCATTATTGTTTATCTCTTCAACCGCCAAATCCATCGCCTTTTTAGACATATCGCCAAAATCAGCCGCAACCCCCGTTAAAGAAATCATGGCTCCAATTTTTATTGGCATATTATTACTAGACAGATTACCACTCTGCTTATTTGCACTAATTACAAATATCAGGCCAACAATCAAAACTATAGGTATTGCTAAATATATTATTTTTTTCATAATGGACAATAGTATATATTATGTGTTATTATTGTTAATAGTTCGGCGAATTACGAATAACAATGAAAATATGACTAAAAAGACCAATACTGAAAATCTATTTAAAACACTTCAAATCAAACCTAATGCTCAGCTGGTTTTAGACTATCTAATTAAACACGGTCTATCCCCTGTTAAAGATATGGCGCACTCTTTGAATATGCCCAAATCAACTGTCTATGATTCCCTAGACGAGCTGGTCACCCAAAGTTTGGTCATAGAATATTCCGAAGAAAGAGGTAGGGTTTTTGGAATTGCTGACAAGGAACAGATTGTAAAGATAAGCGAACAAAAGATCAATGAACTCAAAGATAATCAAAGCAGATTAATTGAGTATATAAAAAATACAGAACGTGAGGATCCCTCCTCAAAACCGAAGATAAAGTTCTATTTTGGCAGAGAAGGAATCAGGCAAGCTTTCAGAGATACGATGTGGAATGAGAAATGCAAACAAACATATTTGATGTGGTCTACAAAAGAAATGATGGACATACTTGGACCGGAATTTAGCGAATGGCACAGCTCAATGAGACTCCGTTACAAGATTGTATTAAATGTAATTAGGAAAAAAGAAGACAAAAAGTTTGATAAAACTGAAGGTCTGAAGGAGGGTTGGAATAGTTTGAGAGACATTAGACAAGCACCTAAAAAAATTGATTGGAATATGAGTTATTGGATCTATGACAATAGGGTTCTGTTTTCCGGTGGAGGCAGTGACAAATTTGCATTTATTGTGCACGATAAAGAATTTGCAAATCTAATGATAACTTTATGGGAACAGGTCTGGGAAATTAGCGAGAAGTAGGACCTGCGTCCCAAATTGAGGCAGGTCTACAACTTATACTCCCCCATGAACCCTTGCGGTCTATACATCATCAAGAACAAGAGTAGTAATCCATAAACGACTTGTCTCATCTGAGCGGCAACATCTGTTGGAAAACCAACAAAGCGCAGCGCCTCAGGCAACAACATCAAAAATACTGTTCCCCAAAACACCCCCTTGTTACTTGCAAGGCCTCCTAATATAACAATTGATAGAATAAAAATTGATTCATTCAATGAAAAACTTGATGGATCAATGAATGTAATATAAGAAGCAAAGAGCGCCCCGGCAATTGCCGCCATTCCCGCCGCCAACACGAAGACAATCATCTTATATATTTTTGTATTATATCCAAAAACAGAAATTGCTTGCTCATCTTCTCTAATTGCTTTTATAACTCTTCCAAAACTAGAACCCACAACATACTGTGATAACAGATAAACAAGAAGAGCAAGCACAGCGGAGAGAATTAAAAAGTGTAAATTTGATTTAAATATAAAATCAAATATTTGAGGTCTTCCAATCCCCGGAATTCCGAGTGGCCCCCTCGTCAAACTCTGCCAATTTAGCATTATACTAAATGCAATAATATTAAAACCAAAAGACGCAAGCGCATAATAATCCCCTTTAAATTTTCCAAGAATTGCCCCAAGAACCAAAGATACGATCATGGCTATTATTGCCCCTACAATCATTGCTAGAAAGAAGTTCCAACCGTATGATGTCATAAGTATTGCAGTTCCATACGCCCCTACTCCAAAGAATGTTGCGTGCGTGATTGAAAGCAAGCCCGTATACCCCACAACAAGGTTAAGACTAATTCCGAGTATTGACCAAATTGAAATTAAAACCAAAAGGTGAATTATATATTCCATACTTAAATAATATCAAAAAAGAAGAGGGGTGGCGAGTATTTCTCTCTCGCTCACCCCCTTACAGGTCATCTTCGTGACCCAGTTCTTCAAATTCTCGTCTCAGGTCTTCCTGACGCTTTCTTGCGTCCGCGAGTAATCGCGCTTGTAGCAACTCTCGTAAGGCTTCATCTCTTTCTCTATGTTTTTTAGACAAAGATCTGTGGCTGAGCTCTCTTCCAAGGTCCGATGCACTGCAGTTGAATTCTTCTGCACAAAAGTGTATCAACTGATGAATTGGTACCCCAGTTGTTTTAGACCTCTCCACGAGTATGTCTGCCACATCTCTTATTGGTAAAACGTGAGACGAGAACGTCTTTGATGTTGACATGGTTGTAGTCTCCTTCCACTTATATTATACAACATTGCACAAGCAGATATCAATAATCTTAAGCACAGCTAGTTATCCAAAGTATTGTATAAAAAAATCGGCCCAGATGTTGGACCAGCGGTGGAAAGGTAAAATATTATTACCTTGTGGAAATGTGGCGTGGAAGTCTTTGTTGGGTTAACCAAGAGGGATGGAGAGCTTTAGCGCCCTCAGTTGCAATGAGCAACAACAGCGTAGCAACGAACGCACTGCATTGCACCTCTGACCAAAATAACCCTTTTGCGACGACCAAAGAGAAGACCGTCATGGTAATCAAGGGGACACGCTGCGAATCGCGCCTCAACAACAAAGAACTTCCACGCCACAAAAAATATACCACATTAGGTTTAACCAGACAAGTGTGTCATAGCACACAATTTGACTTGACTTATGTCAAGAGTAGGAACATACTTGTCTATGTCGCAAGGATGTCTCATTACGAATACATATTAGAGCTCGGAATTTTCATTTAAAAATCGACTGCGGTAACTTCTCCCCTCCCGCATTGAAAAGTATCTAATCATGTATCCAATTAGAGTTTAATCACAAAGGGCCACAAGCCTAACGTTTTTAGCTTTTCTAGATGTTTTTACTTCTTAATAATATTAGATAAATAGCAGCAGATTTACGCAAGTAGAGATGTACGCTAAATAATAAATAAAATTATGAATAAAATAATAAATTCTCTTAAGACTACAAAAAGTCTTATAATCACATTAGGTTTAACAACAGCAGTATTGTTTGCAGTAATAATGCCTTCAATCACAAGTGCTGATGTACTTTATCGTCAATTACAATTAGGATCTCGTGGAGCTGATGTTTCATCACTTCAATCTTTCCTAGCTGAGGATCCAACAACTTATCCACAAGGTAAAGTTACTGGATACTTTGGTTCACTTACAAAGTCAGCTGTTTCAAATTTCCAAGCACGTAATGGTATTGCAACAGTAGGACGTGTTGGCCCATCTACTCTTCCTGTTATTAATGAGCAAATGGCAAATGGATCAAATAGTGGTGATAATATTTCTGCACCAATAATCACAAGTGCCGGAGTTAATAATATCACTAGAAACTCTGCGTCAATTAATTGGTATACAAATGAAAATGCAAAAGGATTAGTATATTACAGTACAAGTCCACTTAGCTTAGGTGAACACCTAAACTCAGTTGATGTATCAGGAAACACTGCAATGGTTGACACAAACTATCGTACAAATCAAACTGTTACTTTGCAAAACCTACAACCAAATACAACATACTATTACTTAGCATACGTAACTGGTATCTCAGGTAGAGTAAGTATCACATGGCCCGCAACATTCACTACTTCAAACTAGTTTTTAAAAAAATAGACCCGCAAAGGTTGTAGTAGAGATTGGAAATAATATTTAGTCAAATCAAAATATTACAAAAAAAACCGCCATCCATCGTTTGGTGGTTTTTTTGTTGCTTCATTTTATGTTGTTGTTTAAGACTCATTGTTGTTTTCAAATTAATATAATTAATATTTATGTCAATATCTAGACTCAGATAAATAAAAATGTTTTAAGTAATAAATTATATTGACTTTTGTTTAAGAAGGAATATTATTTTATTGTGGCGAATATTTCTAATTATGAATATATATTTAGATTCGTTAATTCCAAGGTCGACTGCGTTAACAATATTCCGTCCTGCCCTCTGCAGTGGAAAGTGTCTAAATTATATTTTAAGTAAAGTTTAACACGAGATGAGATCCTGAGTAACCTAAACAATTTGATCATAAAGTAATTTTACCTTTTTGGGAGTTTTTGCCTCTTAATAATTTAAAAATTAAAAACTAATAAACAAAATTATGAGTACAATAATAAATTTTCTAAAAAAAACCCACCTGTTACTGGTGACTTCTGGGATAATGATTCTTTCATTATTTATGATGATTGCTCCCGACGTAGCGAGCGCAGAAACTCTTACTCGACAATTACAAGTAGGAGCTCGTGGCGCTGATGTTTCAACTCTTCAATCTTTCTTAGCAGAGGATTCTACAATTTATCCACAAGGACTAGTTACTGGATATTTTGGAACACTTACCAAAGCAGCGGTTGCAAGGTTTCAAGCTCGCAATGGTATTTCAGCAGTTGGACGTGTGGGGCCAATTACCATGACGGCAATTAACCAAAGGATGGCAGGTGAAGATTCGGACTGGGAAACAATTGGTATAGCACCATCAATTACAAGTGCAGGGGTTAGTAACATTAGCAGAAATGGAGCTTCTGTTAACTGGACCACCAATGAAAATGCAAAAGGATTAGTATATTACAGCACAACCCCACTTAGTCTAGGAGAGCACATCAATTCAGTTGACGTGTCAGGAAATACTGCTATGTTTGATGGAAATTATAGAACATCGCAAAGTGTTGCTCTACAAAACTTGCAACCAAACACAACTTACTATTACCTGGCGTACGTAACTGATCAAGATGGAAACGTCAGCATCACATGGCCAAGCGTATTCCAAACTACAAATTACTAAATAACAGAGCACCATATGACGAATGAGTCTTAAAAAAACCACCAGGAGCTGGTGGTTTTTTTGGTTTGAAGTTACATTTTAACTCTACTTTTCTATGAACGTTGGTGATTTAGTACATGTTGCCTCTATGGAAGACGTAGCTGTCGCTCTTGTGGAAAAACCGGTATCTGGATCAGGAGCACCGTCATAAGAGACATTGCAGTACAAAGTATGTTTACCTATAGATTTTTTAAGTGGACTATTATTGCTAAATAACAACGCAGCGTCGATGGATGGGAATGGAGAAGCTAGTTTATTTGCAGCTGTGTCACTATCAACATAGCAATTCTCTATCGCAACACCAAAATAATTAACATTATTATCATCTGTAATAGTTGTACTTGCAGAACCCCAGAAGTTACATTTACCATCTTCCCCTGCCCATTTTGGTTTAGGATAAAACTTTAGCCCACGCTTAATTCCTGGTATAGAGGATGTGGCTATTTTTGGACAATCTTCTATTATTGCAACAGGAACGGTTGTGGCGCTCAATTTAGTAGTAGGTGAAGATGTAGCAAATTCATCTGGAACACTCCTATTGGCATATAAATTATAGTAGTCAGTTACCTGATAAGTATCAGAAGACATAGAAAGCTCAGCCGTCGTGTCAAATCCAACCCAAGGCCCCGTGTTCTTTTGTAAGAAATATCTAGTAGCTCCAGCCACTTGCTTCCATCCTAAATTTACAACATTCTCACAATATGTCCCGCTAAATTCAGGTTTAGCTAATGGTGTAGCGGGTTTAAGACCTACATAAACGTCCAATGTAACCCAATTTGATGTCTTGTGACTCACTGTATCCACTGCCCTAACAGCAATAATGTAACTACCTACCGCACTCCATGTTTTTGAAGCAGAAACAGAGACACCATATTCAACATCTGGAGACTTGTAATCTGCCACACGATCATTGTCCCAATCAAATAAATAGTAAACCTGTGATGTTTGTGTCTGTGCGAATAGTTTCTTAACCGCAAAAATTACTGATGCAAACATTGACTTTGAATTATCCTTTGCAACAATCACGTTGGATATCGCGCTATAAGTTGAAGAGGTGTTAATATAAACATTTTGTGGACCTGTGACAACTGGGTCTGATGGACTCCTATTTACAACGACGTCATTAATAGTTAAATTCAGACTATATAATGACTCTTTAAACTCTAGTTTGTATGGCTGATAATAGTCTCTTAGTACGTTTGAACCAGGCATTTTTATATCTGTATGTAGAGAATTACGATATAGTTGTACTGTAGAATAGCACTTGTTAGTTTCAGGATTATAATAGGGACTCAAGATTGAACACCATACGACACTATTACCCGGCAATGAAAGATGTAATGATCCAAAGGACACACTACAGTTAGTAGAACCAAATACACAGGTACCCGTCCCTTGATCGTTTACTGGAGGAACATTATTAACATTCATCTGAGTTAAGGAGTGTAAGGCAATATTATTTGAATAACAGACATTAGGTCTATCTACCCATTTCCAACCATAATAGTAATAACCATAAGTTGGTGCATAATACATTAGAACTTTTTTTGCACCAGCTTTTATTGGTTTACATTCAGCTCTATCAGGAAATTGGCACTCCCAACTACCTTCATCAGGACTTTGTATCTCTGTCCCCACTATAATTGGACTTGTGCCACCAACATTAAAGGCAACTTTCTTACTTGGCGGATTAACAGCGAGCGGAATAAATACATCTATAGGTTTTACCACACCATCACTTGGATCAGCATATGACAATGTAGTAACGAAATTCTTACTACTCCTACCATTTGAACAGACATTTCCAGGATATTCAGCGTTATTAACCCAAGATCCAATAGGAGTATCCTCCGTATAACCAGTTCCATTCCAGCTTATGTTTGAAGATGAAGTTGTTGAAGTCTTATCAAAATTAAAGACTAGCTTAGTTAAAAGAGGCATTGAAGCACCATTCGGAACCAAAGTTCCATCTTCATATCTAACAGAGGAATCATAATTTATTTGTGCTGACCACCCACCTAAAGCCTTTGCCCACCTGCCACCCTCCAAATTGCTTGTTAATGAAGTTGTAGCCCAGTAATACAACAAGTCCGGACTGTTTACTATGATCTGGGGGTTATAGTTAGGTGGTGAAGGAATTATAATTGGAGGAGGTGGAGGAGGTGGAGGTACTCCGTCATCACCATCATCATCTTCATCTTTAATATATAGATAGGCATCCTTTATTATTTGCCCCTCTTTCTGCCAACAAAAAGTTTCTACTGCCAAATCTTTCCACCCTGCAGGCTCTGCAGGTGAAATAAACTCAATCAACATGTCTGAGTGAAAAGTAAACTCAGACCTTGGTATTTTAACATTACCCAGAATCAACGCTTTAACAGCTTTTAAATTAGAACCTGCCACACTAATTTTTTCACCACCCTTTGTAGACCCACTTTGTGGAAAAACATTCTGAACATAAGGTTGTGGACATACAAATTTAAAAGGAAATGTCGCAATACAATTCTTACTTATATCAAAGCCTGATAATGTAACATATGGAGTCCACTCGATACCGCTACGCTCAAGAGTAATTATTAATTCAGAATAATTTCTTGAAGTTATGTTTGCATACCATGAACTCGGCCAAGTATTTCCCAACGTGTCAGTCCAAGTACGTACGTCCACCCAAGATTTTGGAATATAAGCCCCATGACGAGCATAAGCAACTTGATCCAATTTTTGTCCAGTAATAGCAACTATAACTCTATTTTTATTGACACCACATTCATCCCCAATACAAATGTCAGCCTCTTTTGGAGACCATCCTGTTACTGTAAAACACCCACTTCCACTTCCACTTCCACTTCCGCTAGCAGTACTAGCAGCTGATACCACAGACAATCCAGATGATAAAAACAAAGCAAAAGCTATCAAAAACAAGAAGGTGCGTATTTTTTTCTTAGAACCTACCAATGTAGTTTTCTTGTTTTTATTGAATCTTGATACGAAAAATACAATCACAATTAATAGTATTAATATACTAATAATCTCTAAAATCAAAGTAAACCAATTATTTGAGACAACATTACTTAAACTAAAACCACATTTTCCAGGGCTGATTTGATCACAAGAGTAAGGTATATATACCTCATCTACCAGCTTTGAACCGCTAAATAGCGTTGCATGTATTTTAAAATCCTTATACGTTCTACTTGGAACAAATTCTTGAGTCACAGCGCTCATTTCACCTATAATATTTCCGTTGTATTCATAAGACAAAATAGGATCACTGTCGCTTGAAAGTATTTCAATTTTTAATTTACCATCGATTGGAGCATTACTATTTGATGCGTTGTGAAAACAAGAAAATATCTCATTTTTTTGACCAGCGACAAGTGGATAAGACAGAATTGATGGAAAATTAAGTCTAGGCATAATAACAGAATCCCTAACAAATCTAATACCTAAAATTGATTTACTATCCATATATTTCAAGACCGCCTCAACGTAATATACTGAAGCTTTGTTGTCTTTTACATCAATTGGTAAATAAATAGTTTTTCCAGGTTCAACTACAGCAACCTCCGTCTTTGAATCCACTTTATTTTCTACAGCCTGTGCATCCCATCTATATACATTGAATTCTGTGACAACATTTTGTCTATCTTTTGTGGTATTTGTTATTGGTACCAATACACGGATAACGTCATTTGGGCTCACTATTGGAGGATAACTTGCAAAATGATAAAGTTCATTGTTAATCTTTACCTCTTCCTTTTTAAAGAACACACCCTTATCTTGTTCACCTTTAACCTTAAAACTCGACAGGCCTCCCACAACATCGTCCGTAAAGCTAAGGCCGGCCAAATTAAATTTATCACTAGTTATAAAATATGTTGCTATCTTGTAGTTTCCACCAATAGCATACGCTGGTATTTTCCATTGAAAATCAATCGGCATTTTTCCTTCAGCGTCCAGCGATATACCGTCCCTTACCATAAAAGTATCCAAAACGTCAGGACCATTATTATCATTTATAGCTCTTTCTCTAAAAATCTTAACAAACAACTTACCAGAGACAACTGGATATTTATTTGTATTAAGAATATACCCGGTAAAATTCATATCAGAACCAGCAACTGATTGTGCAATTACTGGTTTGACATCAATCTGTACGCCTCCAAAATGATAATAATCAGCACAATTAGCGTTTGTGGTTGTGGCAAAATAATTTATATTCTCTGCAAAAACATTTTTCGATCCCAGAGGGGAAATTGACACAAAAGCAAAAAGCAAAAATACTAAATAATTTTTAAAGAAATTTTTCATATAATAATTATAAGCCAGTTTTTAAATAGTGTCTATTATTTTATACCCAACAGACTTTATACTCAGTGAGACAGATAAGTTCGTTTTATCTAATTTTTTTGACAATTTTCTTATCTTTGACATTAAACCAACTATATGTTATTATCCATATATGACTCAAAGTTATCAACAAATGAATATGCATGTTCTCGCCCTTCCTACAAAGAATGGGGCGATTTTTGCCGTCTCTTCTTATTGTGCAAAAACGCTTATATTCAGCCGTGATAATTTTAACTCAAACTCATAGATATAAAATAAACAACCTATTTTAGAACTATCTCGGCTGAGTAAAAGCCGAGATTTTTTCTTGTATTTTATTCAGCAAGGCCGGAGACAAAACGTATAGAACCTTCACAATCATGTCAAAACAGCCGACACAGTAGTGCCGACATGCTAATTTTGGCAAACAAAACAAACAAACAATAGAAAGCACAAATTATGAAAACGAAAGAAACTGTTAGTGAGACTAACAATCAAAAGACCATCAATCAGTATCTAACACTTATGTCCCTGTCCAGCTTCGCAAGAGGTGGGATTGCGACAATTTACGTGCCGTTCCTGCTCTCAAATGGACTCAATCTGTTTGAAGTAGGTTTGGTGAATTTCATCTTCTACTCCACCCTGTTTATCTGTGAAATCCCCACGGGGGCCTTTGCAGATATTTTTGGGAGGAAGTCGTCGTTTGTAATGTCTAGCTTAATTGCTGGGATCGGAGCATTCATGTACGCATCATCAAAAACATTTTGGGGCTTTGCAGGCTCTGAGGCGGTTTTGGCGATAGGGTCAACATTTGCCAGCGGAGCCTTTAAAGCTTGGCTTGTAGATAAACTTAATCATCATGGATACACAGGATCTCTAAACAAGATCTTCTCCAAAACACAGGCTTTTGGTTTAATTGCCGGAGTCATTTCAGCACTGATTGGAGCTCAAATTGCAGACATTAACATTGTATTACCGTTCATTTGGTTAGGTGTGTTGTCTTTCATTACTGGATTAATTTCCATTTTTTGGCTCAAGGAGGAATACTTTGTAAAAAGAAAATTCTCTTTTAAGTTAGGATTTTTGGCGATGAAAGAAACAACAATGCAAAGTATTGAATTTGGCCTAAATAATAAAGTGGTTAGATTCCTCTTGGTGATCGGTATTATCCAAGTCTTTGCAGTCCAGGCACTAAACATGCAATGGGCACCGTATTTCCTAGAGTATTTTCAGGACAAAAAATTCTTGGGGTATCTCTGGGCAGGTATGATGTTTGGTTTGACGGCAGGATCATTTCTTGCCAACAAGTTGTTAGCGTTGGTCAAGGATGAGAAAAGAGCACTAATTATTTGTCAGATGTTGATAGGTATTGGCACGATAGCAATAACGCTTCTGCCATTTCCATTGGGAATTGCTGTTTTTATTCTTCATGAAATTCCAAGAGGGATGTTTACTCCACTGAAGGACAAGTTCCTGCAAGATAATATTCCTGGGCATGCCAGAGCAACAATAAGCTCGTTTGAATCCATATCACCCCACCTCGGTGGCATGGTTGGACTTTTGGCGAGTGGTTACATTGCAAACAAGTTTGGTATTTCAGCATCATGGATAATGTCAGGATCGCTCATGGTTATCTTTACATTACTTGTTGCGAAGAATGGTTCCAAGAAGAGTAATTCAGTAGTTCAAAAAGTTAAATAAAAAAACAGTCTCACTAGACGACGTTAAACTCTAGCCCCGCACAGCCACTTTGGTTGTGCGGTTTTATTTGGGACTATAACCAAATAATGCTACTATACCCAAATGGAAACTAATACTGTATGGGATGTAATTGTCGTTGGAGGAGGGCCGGCTGGAATGATCTCGGCGGGGCGGGCAGCTGAGAATGGCGCTCGTGTTCTTCTAATTGAGAAAAATGAAACCTTGGGTAAAAAACTCTTAATTACCGGCGGAGGAAGATGCAATGTTACAAACTCGGAATTTGATGTGAGGAAGTTTTTGGAAAAGTTTAAAGATGATGGAAAGTTTCTATTCTCTGCCTTTTCACAACATAGTGTTAAAGACTCGTTGGATTTCTTTCACAAAAGAGGGATGGAAACCAAGGTTGAAAATGAACTACGAACATTTCCCGTTTCAGACAGATCACAATCTGTTTTAGATGTCCTCGTAGAATATTTGAGAGACGGAGAAGTTGAAATATTGTCCAATTCTCCAGTATCAGGGATTGCGGTTGAAGATACAAGAAACGACAACGATAACGATGCGGGGGGAAAAAAAATAATTGGTGTTATTCTAAAAAACAAAAAAGTTTTACGTGCAAAAAATATAATCATTGCGACAGGCGGAGCTTCTGCACCGGAGACTGGATCAACTGGAGACGGCTTTGCATGGCTTAAAGATATTGGACATACCATAATTACCCCAACCCCATCTCTTGTTCCAGTTGCTATAAAAGATAAGTGGATAGAGAGTCTTGCTGGTATTAGTTTAACTGATATAAAAATATCAGTATTCCAAAATGACAAAAAGCATTTTTTCAAAAAGGGGAAAATCCTTTTTACTCACGTCGGAATCAGCGGCCCAACAATATTAAATATGAGCAGAGACATTGGAGATCTTTTGAAGTACGGTCCAGTTACAATCTATCTTGACATATTGCCGTCTGAGGACAATGGAACACTTAATACCAAGCTTCAAGAATTATTTAAAGAACATGATAAGAAGAAATTTAGAAACGCTATCGCAAGCATTGTTCCAGCCAAACTAGCACCCGTAATTGTAGACCTGTCTTTGATTGATCCAGAAAAAGAATGTAATAGCATAACCAGAGAAGAGCGAATAAGGCTCATCAATCTTCTTAAAAACATTCCGATGGAAGCTGATAAGTTACTTGGCACTGATAAGGCAATTATTACAAACGGTGGAGTTGTTCTTGATGAAGTTGATTTTAAAACAATGTCCTCTCGCCTATTTCCTAATCTATATCTCATTGGAGACATTCTTAACATTGACCGTCCATCAGGAGGCTTTAGTCTTCAACTATGCTGGACGACAGGGTATGTTGCTGGAAACTCAGCCGGACACAGAGCTGGATCGCCTACTACTATAAAATCTTTGAAAAAATCTTAAACACTGGAGATATAATGTAGTCAAACCACCTCATCTTGTATGTCTTTGTATCAAACAAAACAGATTCTCTTTTCCAGCCTTCAATAATGTTTGAAATTCTATTTATGGCTATTTTATCATTAAAGAAAATTCCTATCTCTGAATTTAATTCGAAAGATAAAAAATCAAGATTATTAGATCCGACAATCGCCTCCTTGGAATCTATAGTCATAATCTTTGCATGATTCATATGTGATTCAAGAAAGAAATCAACACCCAACTTTGAAAGTTTATTCATGTAGAAATAATTCACTCTATCAACAAAATAATGATCGGTACATTCTGGAACCAAAATATGAATATTAACACCTCGCAGATGTGCCTGGTGTAATAATCCAACAAGCCAACGTTTTGGCATAAAATATGGTGTGACGAGTGTTACATTTTCTTTTGCCATAGACAGATGATTTATATAGATCTTTTTAAGTCTGAAATTGTTTTTGACAGGCGAATGTTCAATCAGCCAATCTTTGACTTTTCTTCTAACCTTTTTATTCCCACTAATCTTATTCACCTTATTCTTTTTTACACTTTTTGATACGACTGAAAAATCTCTTCCCCCGCACTCAATATATGTTTTTGCAAAAGATCTTGTTATAGAATTGACTAATTTACCTCTAACACGGACCGACAAATCATTCCAGAGAGATGAATGCTGGTGAAAATTGACACCGCCAATAAAAGCTACTTTTTCATCAATGACCAATATCTTACGATGAGTTCTATGTAAGAAATAACTCAAAAATAACAACTCTACTCCTGACTCTCTAATTTCAGTAATGGTCTTTTTACTTAAACCAGAACTACCAAATGAATCTAAGATAATTTTAATCTTAAGTCCAGTGCGAGCTTTTTCTTTGAGCAAGCTAAGGAAGTCAAACTCCACCATATCATCTTGAAATATATAGACCTCCAAATAGATAGACTCTTTTGCAGAAGAAATAGCTTCATACATCGCTTGCCAAGTTTTTTGTGAATTTGCGAAGAATTTATACTTCATACAATTATTATACTGTTATTATACACCAAATGTAACTTATTTAGTATGTAGAGTGGCTTAGCAAAATCATTCAGTAGATGATACAATATACTCATATGAAAAAAGGATATAAACAAAATATAGAACAGGAAACATTAGAAAATAATAATTTTAGAAAAGTACTTTATACTGGAGAACACATGCAGTTGGTTTTAATGTCTCTTAAACCAAGTGAGGATATTGGAATGGAAACTCATACTGAAAATGACCAATTTTTTAGATTTGAAAAAGGCAATGGAAAAGTAGTAATTGGAGAAACAGAGTATGGTGTAAAAGATGGCGATGCTGTGGTTATACCATCAGGTACAGAGCACAACATCATAAACACCTCTGACACAGAGGAGTTAAAAATGTACACAATCTACTCCCCAGCTCATCACAAGGACGGAATCGTTAGAGTGACAAAAGAAGAAGCCGAGAAAGATAGTCCAGAGTTTGACGGTGTATTAACTGAATAATTATTCATCAGGGAAGATGACCAATAATAAACCAGTATATTTTGAAAACCTTGACGGTCTGCGTTTTTTTGCTTTTTTGGCTGTGTTTATTTCTCATGCGGCACTATTCATTGGGTACAGCAATGAATCTACATTCTGGCTTGTCATAAAGAGATATATTTTAGTCAATGGCGATATTGGTGTTTCTTTCTTCTTTGTATTATCAGGATTTCTTATAACCTATTTACTTTTCAAAGAAAAAGATAATCACGGCAAAATATCCTTGAAGAATTTTTACGCTCGTAGAATCTTAAGAATTTGGCCAGTGTACTTTATAACACTTATTGTGGGTTTCTTTTTACTTCCATTTATTATTGGGTTGTTTACACGAATGGTTCTTCAGCACTATTCACCGCCCCCTCACTTTCCGTCCTACCCTACTATCTTTTTTTCCTAGCAAACTTTAATCTTGCATTCTTTGGAGGAGGAAGCGTAGCAACGGATGTCTTGTGGTCAATATCAGTTGAAGAGCAATTCTATTTAATTTGGCCTTGGATTATCGCATTTTTTCCTAGAAAGCATTTATTAAAATTTCTTGCTGGAGTAATATTAATTTCATCAGTTTATAGATATTGGTATGCAATATCACCAAACATAATTGCTTATTCAACTTTTTCAGTTATGTCTGATCTGGCAATAGGATCTGTTCTAGCACTTTTTATATACACCAAAAATCATACAATAGAGAAGGTTAAAAATAATCTTCGTTCTGTTTCTGGAAAAGTAATACTTTGTGTTTATACAGCTATGTTTCTATTAATCTTTAGTAGACACTTAATACTTGATGCTTTTAGTCAAAGTAGTTTTGCTGGCCACGCGGTTTTTTATAATATCTTTACAGCAATTATTCCCCTACTACTCGCCCTCTCCTATGCCTTTATAATATTTGAACAAAATGAATCAATAAAATCACCATTCAAGATTGGTAATCTAAAAACAGCATCATTTCTAGGAAAGATTTCCTATGGATTATACTCATATCACATATTTGCTTTCGTCATTGTATTGTTAGCAGCGTCTGCATTAGGATTCAGCATCGCCTACACATCCACACTACAGTGGTTAATTTTTGTCGCATTATCATTGTTGTCAGTTTTTGTTATAGCCGTTATATCATACTATGCTATAGAAAAGTGGTTCTTAAAAGCAAAACCAAAGGATTAGGTGACACGAAACGGTTAGTGCCACCCTTTCTAACAACACGGTCATTTAATTAATGTTATAATATTACTAAACATGAAAGTCTCAATAATCATTCCCGCATATAATGAAGAGTCTTGTATTAAAGAATCTCTTCAATCTATTTTAAAACAAAACTATCCGGATTTTGAAGTAATTGTTGTGGATAATAATAGTACAGACAAGACATCTGAAATTGCAAAAAGCATGGGAGTGAAAGTTTTATTCGAAAAAAGAAAAGGAACTCAATGGGCTAGAGAATGTGGAAGAAGTGTTGCAGCGGGAGAAATTATTGCTAATCTCGATGCAGATTGTCTACCGGACCCTGATTGGTTAGGACGTGGAGTTAAACATTTTTCCAATAAAAAAGTGGTGGCCGTTGGCGGGCCTTATGATTATTATGACGCAAGATGGTCATTTAGAATATTCTCTATACTGTTTCAAAGATATATATATCGCCTGTTCAATTTTTTAATGCAAAAATTACACAGCGGCGCTGTACTTATCGGAGGTAACGTATTTCTCCGATCAGAAACACTTGAGAGGATTGGAGGGTATAACACTAATATCACTTTCTATGGAGATGATACTGATACAGCCAAAAGAATGTCTAAGGAAGGGACTGTGATTTTTGATACAAAACTAGTTGTCAAAACATCCGCAAGAAGACTTAAGTCTCAAGGCTTTTTAAAGATATCAGTAATTTATATTTACCACTTCTTTAAGACACTTTATAGCAAGTAGTCCCAATGCCCCTCCAAGGATAGCCAAGTTTACAGGCCTTAAAGCCTCCCCCGCTTAATTTTACATACCAGCTAAACATGCTAACATTAGGGTATGCCCAAAATTCAAAAGATGTCATATACAGAATTTAAAGATGTTTATAGCAAAGTTCCAAAATTATCAGTCGATGCAGTAATATTAAAAGAAAATAAAATCCTACTAACAAAACGTGCTATTCAGCCAAGCATAGGAGAATGGCATATACCAGGTGGAACCGTATTAAAGGGCGAAAAGTTGAGCCAGACAGTTCAAAGAGTTGTAAAGGAAGAGCTTGGAATATCAGTGAGTGTTGTAAAACTTCTAGGAACTATTGAGTATATTACCTACATTAACAAATACGAACAAGGAATTGGCATAGTTTTCCTTGTGACTCCAAAAAGCAAAAAAGAAATTATTCTGGATGGGCAATCAGATAAGTACGAATATTTTTCAGAAGTTCCTAAAAACACAATTCGCAAACAAAGAGATTTCTGTGTAGATTTTTTAAAGATGAAAATGTCAAATAAAAATATCAAATAAGATGAATAGTTCATCATCACAAATATAAATATGCTGTACTCAATTATTAAAGCACTCATTAAAATATCCGTATCAATAGCAATTATTATATTTGTCATGACTTCTATATTTATAGTATCTGATGGGTTAATAAACCGTGTGGAGAAAAGTGACATCATAGTAATATTGGGAAACAGAGTTGAGTTAGATGGAACACCATCACTGAGACTCAAGAGCAGACTAGACAAAGGTCTTGAGGTTTACAAAAACGGTTTTGCTCCACTTATTTTTGTAAGCGGAGGAATTGGGAAAGAAGGATACGATGAAGCAAAAGTTATGAAAGACTATTTGATTTCTCAAGGAGTTCCTAAAGAGAAGGTTGTAGCCGACAGTAAGGGGGTGGATAGTTTTAATACTGCAAAAAATGCAAAACAATTTATGAACAATAATGATCTTTCTTCCGTAATTGTAGTTAGTAACTACTATCATATTTCCAGAACAAAATTAGCATTTAGTAAATTTGGAGTGAGTAAGATATATTCCGCACATGCTGACTATTTTGAATTAAGAGATATTTACTCTATCGCACGAGAAGTGGTTGGTTACTATTATTATATAGTTAGATAATTACAACTTGGTGTCTTACCTTAATTACGCCTTAGCTACAAGCCCCTTCTTGATAGAAGATCATCTTAGGAACACCCACCTTATCTGGAGTTAAAATTCCGCCCACATCTGCCAAAACCCAACGCATCTTGACCAAGGAATCATTCTGGAATTTATATATTTCTAGTTCCTTAGCTTTTGAACCTTCAACGGTATAGGAATAAGTTAACTCAAGATCAACCCCTTTTATGTTACCAACCAAATCACCACTGTATCCATTTGTCATATCAGGCCCGTTTTGAGTTCCTAATTTTGTGCCAACAACAGACCCATTTTTAATATTTAAAATAATATTCTCCTCTACCCTATAAGGCTCATTTTTTGTAGCTTCCTGTAAACGATGAAAACAGTATCTTCCATTTTCTTTTACAATTTCCTTGGGCGAAACAACTGCTTTAACCTCCACCTCTTTTGGTGATGTGTTGTATTTAAAATAAAAAACACTAATAATAGTGAGGATTAGAATCGCAAAGATTATTAGTGTTTTTTTCATGTTTATAAGTTTGATAATATACAAATTACAATCATATTAATCAGATATATTATTGTTCAATAGCTCTACGGCTATTTTGTTCAATTATATTCTTTGCATTATTAGCCTGATCAATAACCTCTCGCCCTTGTTCAATTGTATTCTTTCCATTCTTTTGTCCGGTAAAAATATCAGTCTTAGCTATTATAAAAGCAATAATTACAACTCCGATTAAAAGTGAGATTAATCCGATGTATCCGCCATTTAATTTATTTTGTATAAAGCTTTTATTCATCTTTCTTTTTTATTTATATTATACACCCAAACCCAAAGATGTCAGCGCTTCCAAAACCTCTGGTAATTCAATGTAACCATCTTTGCTAGTAAAGTGTCCACCGGCATTGATCACTATCTGTCTTCCACCCAAGCTTTCATGTAAATGTCTTCCAACCTCATCAGAAATATAATAGTCATTATCAGAATGTATTAGCACTACACTGTCCCCAACCATTCTTTTAATTTTTTCAAAATTAACAGAACTCTGGCAGAATCCATCTGGGTAGGAATATCCAACAGGAACAGCAAATGATGCAACCAAAACAATTCCACCTATTTTAATTTCCCTTGATTGTCCCTCAAGATATCGGAGAATGGTTGTTCCTCCCAAACTATGTCCAACAAAGAAAGTGTCTTCGTCAACATTGTCTATGTTTTTATTAAGATAATCAAGCCAAACATCCTGAGTTGGGTGTTTAGAATTTGGCATAGTAAAATTATAAACTTCCATGTCTCTTTTCTCTAGTTCTGATTGAAGCCAGGGAAACCAATTAGACTTAGCGTCCCCTGCCCATCCATGAATTATAATAACTCTTTTCATATTTGATATATTTTTTCTTATTTTACCTTGGGCTTTGATTCATCTTTCTTATTCTTATACTTAGCCAATATCCTGCTTGAGACAAGATTGAATGATTTTGTAACATCAACATCAAGTTGATTAGCAAGCCTGCATAGACCAAAGAACAAATCACCTATTCCATCTTCAAATGAATCCCGCTCTTCTTTGATCTTAGCTTTCATTTCAGATGAGGATTTATATCTGAGTATCTTAGACATTTCAATTAGCTCCTCGTGAAGATGATCAAATTTATCAATATTTGGCTCATCGGACCATTTATTGCTTTTAGCAAAGTTTCTAACTATGGTCTGGGCATCGGATATTTTTACTACTTTCTTATTGGTTGTTTTCATTGCTGGATTATACCATCAGCTTAAATAATGACAAATCTGAGACCTGGAAGGATGTCCGAATAATTTTAGGGTACGTTAACGTAGGCGTAGTTCAGTCTTTTTTGGAATACCACCAGAATCTACAAATGAAAAAAATCCTAAATATACTGCTGTGAAGTTCAATATCGAATGTGTAATGGATACCAGTAAGAGATTTGGGTAAATCGCATACAATGTCGCAAATAGTAAACCTGCTAGTGTTCCTAAAATCATACTAAAAAATGGCTCTGGGTAAATTGTGTGCATGTACCCAAAGATTAAAGCAGTAATAATTATTGCAATAGTGGACGAAAATACTGATGTCAATTTAAAAAGAATGAACCCTTGAAACAGAAATTGTTGAGCAAAACTGATTGGTATAAATAGAAAAAGAAAATGTGGGTCTTCATACCATTTCTCTGCGCTCTTTTTCCTCATTACTTTTGACAGTACAATTAGTACTAAAACTGAAATAATTACTGATGACAGATATGGTGTGATTGCAGAAAATAAATTATTAGTTTTTATTCCAAGTTGGATCAGAGATATTCCTTGAAGATATATAAAACCTGCAAGCAAGATAAAAATTCCAAGTAATAAAGCTAATCGAAACCTTGAGGGAATTATCTTGAGTTTGATTAAGGAAATAGGTAAAATTGAAATTAAAAAAACTTCTAGCAAATTTAAATACATGTTGAGTTAAGTATACCAGAGACGTTCATGAAGTTCAAAACGTTCAATTTAATCCGAACTTTGGACGATATTCGAACTGTTTTATGTTCCCTTTATTAATAAGTATCGTCTCAAATAGTTAATGCTAATGCTAATGCTGTAAAAAATATAACTACTGCAAGTATTATAACAACGCACAATGTAGCAATATTTTTCCACATTTTAGAATACTCTTTATTCAAAATATTATTTAATATAATGGTAGACAATGACACTATATGAATTACAAACAGCATAATTTGTACATAAAATATATTTCCTGGATCTAAAAAAGTATGTACAATATTCTTCTGTCTTTCAGACTGATCAATGAGATACAAAGGGAATTCGATAAAAGAATAAAAAATAGTTATTATAGAATTATAAAATATGTTTTTCATTTGTAATTTCTCAGAATTAGAACCTTAGAATTAAATTGTCCAATTATCAGTAATAATACCTATTAAATATGATTCACCATTATACTCTTCAAACACTAGATTTATCGCTCTCCAGTCCATTATTTGTGGTTTTACTACTCCGTTTTCAACATAAGTTGAATTGTAAGGTATATAATAATTTACAAAGTTATTATTTGTATAAGCACCCTGAATGTCTAATAAACTATTTGCCCCTCCGCGAACAACCTGATTATATTTTTTTTGAGAGTTTGTAAAATCGATACTTAGATATCTAGAGAAAAAATCTTTTACCGACAAGTTAATTGCATCGCCCTTTCCATCACTATATCCCCATAATAGTTTAGTGTCATTTTTAATTAAACTATCAATTTCTGAAGCTTTTAAGATTACGTCCTTCTGTTTATTAATATAACCATCAATAGATATTCTTACACCTTTTGTTGGGTGAATAGAATCTTTAAGAGACGAAACAGACTTATTTTTTAACAAAGAAATAATTTTGTCTGACTTCTGAATAATTATTTGTTCTGCAGAAGTGCCATTTGAAATATTTGTATCATCTGAATGTTTTACAATTACTGGCTCTGTTAAGCCCCCCTCCTCGACAGCACCTTTTTGTTCGTCTTGTATTTTGGAATTGGGTACTAACTCTGTTTTATTATTCATGTACCAATATCCTCCTCCTAGAACTGATAATGCAATAACTGTAATTATAGTGGAACCACGAATCCTTTTAGTGAGTTTTTCATATTAAGATTATAGCATAAGTTCCAACACTCTACTCTAGTGTAAAAATAACCCATATACTTCGTGGTTATTTACGAGTCTTCGAACTTGGGACGATGTTTGAATATCTATATTGGAAAAAGATAAACTAATTTACACTACAGTGAGAGAGAAGATAGTCTGATATATTTAATAGGATGTTAATTTACTTTATTAGAGTAATGTTGTAAAATTTATTCATATGCAAACATTACAAGATGAAACATTGAATCAGCCAGTTGTATCTAAATTATTAATGGAGCCCACGCCAACTTCTTCATCAGTTACTAATATTAAAAAGCCAAGAAGATGGATTAGTCTGGCTATTCCAACACTCATAGTATTTTTAGCTCTCATGGGATTAGCTTTGTATATTGCTTACACAAACAACCAAGCATTTAGTGGAACTTATCTCATAGGTTCAATAATAATGGGTCTGGGCATCAGTGCCTGCTTTTTTCTTATATCCTTGATTATAAGCTCCGTAGGCCGAAAATTTGGGATAATGTATTCTGTCATTATCTGGGTATTATTAATTATTGCTGCGGTGTACTATATTTTTTATAGTTCACTTAGTCAAAGCACTTTCTTTCCTTCCCAACAATTGTCTCAAAACATACCCAAGGAAGATAGTGTAGTTTTACCTCCAGGTACAGATTTGTCACAGTTCCCAAGCTATATCCAAATAGATAAATCAGGAATTGAAAATCTTCCAGGTGGGGGTATGGTAATTCCCAAAAGTGCTATAAAATTTGCTATGACTTATGATGATTGTTTAAAAACTACAGACTTAACCGCCGAAAAGGCCTGTGCAAATAAATATTCACTTGAAATGAAAAATGTAAATCTGTGTAAAAGTTTGATACATTCTGATTCTCAAAATACAACGGAACCCATATTAAATTCCCAAGAGGAATGCATTGCCCAGTACGCCGCTGTAAATATGCAAGTATCGCTTTGTGACACTATTACAAATAAATATATCGCTGATATAAATTGTTTTGGAAATATTGTTAATCAGATAAAGGATCCAAATCAATGTAGCGTAGTGTTTAAAAAGGACACAGATATCGATGATTGCGTAAGAGGTGTTACGCAAAATCAACAAAAAAAGTCTTAATGCTCAAACTGGGCTATTTAATACTACCCGACTCCAAACTTGGGGCGATGCTCCCTATTTGTTCAAGAGCGTAGCGATTGAATACAAATAGTAGTCCCCTTTAGGGGGTTAGAATGAGTATTGTTGAGCAAAAAGGCGACAGTCTCTGTTATTCTCTTCAGCAGACTTAATATTATCAATGCTCATTCGATCAATTTCTTATATTTATATTTGATAATTTCTTTTATTAAATCAAAAGGTATTGATCGATCTAAGTTAAACTGTATAGCTCCCTTAGAAGTCTTGTAGTTTTTTAACGCTTTCTCAAATATTTTAATAATTTCTGGTTCAGGATACAAACCAAGATGGTGTTTAAAGGCGGCATAAGCAACTAGTAAATGACCATTGAGCTTAAATGCTGGTACACCATAACTCATTGCTTCTTCGGCTAGAGGTGCAGATTTTTTAATTAATCTTCTTAACTCCACCACAGCCTCCCTTTGGGGAGATTTCTGTTTATCTATATATTGTTTTATTTTTTTATCCATATTATTTTGCAACTTTAACTTTTATTCTTTCTTGATTTTATTCTAATTTTTTAGGTTTAGGCAAGGGAAGATTTTGAGAAGTGATAGAAACTAATTCACTTAACCATTCACGATCATCGATTTGATCCTCGTCTATCTGCATAGATACTTTTGCCCCGTCATAAGCATGTCCTTCCTTGTAATGCTTTCCGACAAGTTTTTTTCCTTCATCTGTTATTTTTATATATAAAGTATCATTACATATCAGACCAACAACTTTACCCTCATGATAGAGAGCGTATTCACCAAACATTTTTCTGGTTGCAATATTTTTTAAAGAAATTAATTGATCTACAATATAATCTACTGTTCCTTGTTTTGTTGACATTGATTAATTATATAACAGAATTATATTAGGTTCTAACTTCATACTTAGGTATAACAAAAAACCCACAGGGGTGGGATTTTTAACGTCAAATATTTACCTACTTTTGTTTTTCTTTTTCGGTAGTATTAAGTTCGAAACTTCCACCGTGAATATTAGAAACAAACCCTTATCAATTTACTCAGTCTTCAGTATCTATTCCACAGTCATTAACTCATTTAATTTTTCTCTGGTCGCCGGTCCAACATAACCATATCCAGGATCACTTTCTTTGTTAACTAGTTTAAATTTAATTTGGAACTTTTTAACTGCATTTTTAGTTAGCTCTCCAAAGTATCCTGTGATTTTTCCTTCAGGATAAATATCATTGTATTTTGCAAGAATCTTTTGTAATTCAGACACAGAATCTGATATCGAACCTTTTCCTATTCCAAATTTAAATTTAAAAGTAACCATTGCAGGTGTCGTAGTTGATGTTGTAGTTGATGTTGTAGTTGATGTTGTAGTTGGGATTGATCTTAAAACACCACTATTAATAAACTCTATTGTTGATGATCCAAAAGAACCAAGTGCGGGGTCAATCTTATACGCTTTTTGAAATTTAATAAGAGCTTTTTTAGTTAAAGCCCCAAATATGTTTGTTTCTTTACCTGGAGAGCCGGGACCTGAATCTGAAATTTTAAATCCATTATCATTTAAAAATATTTGTAACCGCTTAACATCATCTCCCCCCATGCCAATCTCCAGTCTTTGGGTAAAGTTCCAATTATCAACCTCATTATTTATAGTTTTATTGTTTGAGAATAAATTATTATATGTATTAATCAGCGCCTTAGCGCCTTCCTCATTACCCATTCCTAATAAATTTTTAACCATTCCATCAATTGTAGTACCAGATGACCTACTTGTATTTTCAACGATTATGGCTTTTTTAACAACAAATGGACTTGATAGATTAAAACTTGTACAAAGTGGCATTGGATCATCATCACAAACCTTACCGCTAATGTTATATGTTCCATCCGCAATTGATGCAATATTCCAATTGAAAGTAGTATCGGTAGTTGAAGCTATGAGTGTCGTCGTGGCAGATCCATCGTTTACGTAGATTGTGTAATTCACTGTGTCATTATTTGGATCTGCAATGGGATTCCAAGAAATTAATAATTCATTTCCATCATAAACGTCTTCAGCGATTGGTGTGACGAAAGAAGTTGGGTTTGGTGCGAGATTGGGTAAATCTGCAAAAGGTATAGATGAAGTTGCTGTTGTACTACTATTATCTGCATATGTAGCTGTTACCACTGGAAAGATACTGTCATAAAAATCTAGACCCCTTCTAGCAATGTGTACGTGAACATCTGGACAACCAGAGCTAAGACTTGTGGAGAAGGTCTCTCTAACTCGACCTCCTTGCACTATGGATAGTTTATTACCCTTGTACCACCTGTTAGTTATATCTGAACAAAATGATTCTGGTTGATAGCGTAAATCCCAGCCCTGATTAACGTTGGTTGTGTCTGAGTATAAGACAATCCAAAAATCACCATTAACATCAATATTTTTTAAACCTAAAGTCCCATCACCGTTAGATGTTAGGTAAATTAAATTATGTTGAGAATTATTTTCTTCAGAATGTGTATGATTAAAAGTTCCATTCCTGTTAAAAGTTCCAATAAGTTCAACATCTGGACTATTCATCCAACTTGAATTAAAAAATGTAACAGGCTTATTTTTCTTAACTAAATAAACACTTAAATCAGTTGAGGATGTTGCTGAACGTGGTTTAGCATTGAATTCGACAAAAAAACTGCTTTGATCTGTTATTGTCAAAGGATTATCAAAATGAAACAAATGATAATTACTTCTATATATACCTGTCTCTAGAGCTAAATTGTTTCTAGTAACATCTGATGGAACAAAAAATATTTCTGGATATATACTATCTGGATAAATATCTTCACTAATGTATTTATCCTCACCCAAATCGTATGTCATTGTCTTTTGGATCGTCCCTGGATGAGGGGTACCGTTTGCATAATAATCCCAATTCGTAGTTCCATCTGCATTTAGAAGTTGTATTTGAGTTGTTACTGAGGTAGGTGATCCAGACACTTGAGCTTTGATCTTATAAGGCGCAAAAATTGATATATCTAATTCTGGAAACATTTCAATATTTGTAACAGTTTGTGCAAAGAGAAACATTGGAAAGAAACTAATATATATATATATATATTTAATATTAATACAAAAAGATAGCCTTTTAAAAATTTTAATTTCACGTATATATTTTATCATATCTTTTTTTGAAACAAAGTATCTGCATCACGTCACGTAAAAT
>Ga0247840_10003371_pt1 | contig 27037 bp, 27 predicted proteins | sample LaCruzMarch2015__FD_192404 | JGI IMG/M metagenome (GOLD analysis project Ga0247840, IMG submission 192404) | Freshwater microbial communities from meromictic Lake La Cruz, Castile-La Mancha, Spain - LaCruzMarch2015_17m | ecosystem: Environmental > Aquatic > Freshwater > Lake | place: Spain...
CGCGCTGCTGGCGCGCCAGCGCTATAGCGGCGGGGTGGTCGACTTCCAGACCGTACTCGACACCCAGCGCACCCAGCTCACGGCCCAGGAAGGCCTGGCCGCGGGCGGGGCGGATCTCAGTGCCGACCATGTGCGCCTGTACAAGGCGCTCGGCGGCGGTTGGCAGCCGGACTGACGGTCAGAGAGACAAGCGAAACACAGGCACAATCGTTGTCGTTGTCGTTGTCGTAATCGCTGTCGTAATCGGAAAAGCGAAGCGATTTGGAGTGCGAGAGAATCCGGGGCACTACGATAAGCTCGACAACGACAACGACAACGACAACGGCGCAAGCCGGACCCCAGGCCCTGATCATGAACACCCCTCCCCCACCCACCAGCGTCATGCCGCCGAGCGGTCCGGACAGCGAATCCGCAACCGACCTCGCCACCCTGCTCGACGAGCCCGCGGCGCCGCCCTGGTACCGCCGCCGCGCCCTCTGGGCCGGCGTCCTGCTGCTCGCACTAACGGGCGCGGGACTGTGGTACTGGCAGGCGCACAAGGAGGCGAGCGCGGCCCCCGGCTACACCACTGAGCCGGTCACGCGCGGTAACCTGACACTGACCGTCACCGCCAACGGCACCCTGCAGCCGACCCGCTCGATCAACATCGGCAGTGAACTCTCGGGCACCGTTCTCAAGGTCAATGTCGATGTCAATGACCAGGTCAAGAAGGGCCAGGTGCTGGTCGAATTGGACACCGCCAAGGCCCGGGACCAGGTCCTGCGCTCGCGGGCCGCGCTGGCCGTGACGATTGCGAAGGTCGCGCAGACGGCGGCGACCGTAAAGGAGGCGCAGGCGAGCCTGACCCGGCTGACGGAGGTCGCCCGGCTGTCGGGCGGCAAGGTGCCGTCCAAGACCGAACTGGAGGTCGCCCAGGCGACCCTGGAGCGGGCGCTCGCCGACGCCGCCAGCGCCCGCGCCAGTGTCGATGACGCCCAGGCGGCCCTGTCCACCGACGGCATCAACCTGTCGAAGGCCTCCATCAGGGCCCCGACCGACGGCGTGGTGCTGACGCGCAACGTCGACCCCGGCAACGCGGTGGCCGCCTCGCTCCAGGCCGTCACCCTGTTCACCCTGGCCGAAGACCTGGCGCAATTGCGCCTTCAGGTCTATGTCGACGAGGCCGACGTGGGTTCGGTCAAGGTGGACCAGAACGCCACCTTTACCGTCAGCGCCTACCCGACGCGCAAGTATCCGGCGCGGATCACCCGCGTCGCCTTCGGCTCGACCATCACCGACAACGTCGTCACTTATCTCACCTATCTGGCGGTGGACAATGCCGATCTCAGCCTGCGCCCGGGCATGACGGCCACCGCGACCATCACCGCGACCGAGCGCAACGACGTGCTGCTGGTACCCAACAGCGCGCTGCGCTTCACCCCGACCGCCGCCGCCTCCGGCCAGGCGACGGCCGCCGGCGGCATCGTCGCCAGCCTGATCCCGCGCGGACCGGCCAGGACCGCCCGCAAGTCCGCGGCGCTCGGCGCCAGCACCGCTGCGGCCCGCCAGGTCTGGGTGCTGCCGTCCGGCGGCGACGGCACCGCCGTGGCGGTGGCGGTGACACCGGGCATCAGCAACGGCCGCCTGACCGAGATCACCGGGGGTGACCTGCAGGCCGGGATGCAGGTGATCACCGACCAGAAGGCGGTGACCGCGAAATGAGCGCCCCACCAGGACCGGCACGCACCGCGGCCCCGATCGCCGCCGGCGCCCCGCTGATCCACCTGCGCGGCGTGACCAAGGTCTACGGCACCGGCGAGGTCGCGCTGCTGGCGCTCAAGGGCGTCACACTCGACATCCGGGCCGGCGAGTTCGTTGCCATCATGGGCCCCAGCGGGTCGGGCAAGTCGACCGCGATGAATATCCTGGGCTGTCTGGATACCCCCAGTTCCGGTCAATACCTGTTCCTGGGCGCCCATGTCGAGGACCTGTCGCGCGACCAGCGGGCGCGCCTGCGCCGCCGCTACCTGGGCTTCGTGTTCCAGGGCTTCAACCTGCTGGCGCGCACCTCGGCCCAGGAGAACGTGGAACTGCCGCTGGTCTATCGCGGCGACAGCGCCGTGGTGCGCCACGCGGCGGCCGCCCAGGCCCTGCGCTCCGTGGGCCTGGGCGGCTGGGAGCACCACACCCCGGCGGAACTCTCCGGCGGGCAGCAGCAGCGCGTTGCGATTGCCCGCGCCATCGTCACCGAACCGGCCGTGCTCCTGGCCGACGAACCCACCGGCAACCTCGATACCCAGCGCAGCCAGGAGATCATGGTCCTGCTGCGCGCCTTGAACACGGACCACGGCATCACGGTCCTGATGGTCACGCACGAGCCCGACATGGCCGCCTACGCGCGGCGCCTGGTGCACTTCGTCGATGGGCGGATCGACAGTGACGTACCGAACCCGCACCCGGTCGCATCGAACCCATCACCCCAGAAAGGGTAGTCATCCACAGATGAACACAGATGAACACAGATTCTTCGGGGACTTAGTAACGAGTCACGAACAAGTTAAACACAGACACAATCGTTGTCGTTGTCGTAATCGGAAAAGCGATGCAATTCGGGGTGCGAGAGAATCCGCGGCGCTACGATAACCTCGATTACGACAACGACAACGACAACGACAACGGTGCCAAAGGCATTCCCTAATGGACTTGTTTGACTTGTTAATGAACCGTTCCTTACGTTTGGTCGTAGGCCCCCCTGCGGGTGATTGCGACAGTCGAGATAAGCGCATGACAATTGAAACAACATCTGTGTTCATCTGTGTTCATCTGTGGATTCCAGGATCACCAGAGCCGAGCCGCTGATGCTGCTGTCCAATACCCTGGGGCTCGCACTGCGCTCGATCCGCCGCAACCTGCTGCGCTCCTTCCTGACCATCCTGGGGATCGTGATCGGGGTCGCCGCCGTCATCACCATGGTCACGCTCGGCAACGGCGCCACCCAGGCGGTGCAGACCCAGATCGCGGGACTGGGCAGCAATCTGCTGATGATCCGGCTCGGCCAACGCCAGGGGCACGGCGGCGGCGGCGGGGTCGGCATCCCCGGGTTCAAGGAGGCCGACGCGCAGGCGATCATGGCGGAGTTGGGGGGCGTCGCCGCGGCGGCCCCGGAGGGCCGCGCCGGCGTTACCGTGATCGGCAACGGCCGCAACTGGGCCACCAACGTCACCGGCAGCACCAACGCCTGGTTCCCTACCGGCAATTGGAAGCTCGCGAGCGGGCGTACCTTCACGGACGAGGACCAGAGCGCGGGCTCCGCCGTCTGCATCATCGGCGAGACGGTCAGGCGCGAGATCTTCGGCGGGGCGGTCGGCACCAACGGCCTGGGCGAGCAACTGCGCATCAAGCAGTTCTCCTGCGAGGTCATCGGCGTGCTCGCCGCCAAGGGCCAGGCGGCGATGGGCAACGACCAGGACGACACCGTGCTGGTACCGCTGCACACCCTGCAGCGGCGCGTCACCGGCAGCCTCAAGGTCTCCACCCTGCTGGTGTCGATGCAGGAAGGCACCGACAGCACGCGGCTCAAGGCGAGCCTCACCCAACTGCTGCGCGAGCGCCGCAAACTCACCGCGGGTGACGACGACAACTTCAACGTGCTCGACACCCAGCAGCTCGCCGAGACCCTGTCCGGCACCACCCGGGTGATGACCACCCTGCTGGGCGCCGTGGCCGCGGTGAGCCTGCTGGTGGGCGGCATCGGCATCATGAACATCATGCTCGTCAGCGTCACCGAGCGCACCCGCGAGATCGGCCTGCGCCTGGCCATCGGCGCCCTGGAGCGCGAGGTCCTGCTGCAATTCCTGATCGAGGCCGTGGTCCTGGCCGCGCTCGGCGGGCTCATCGGCATCGTCATCGCCACCGGCGCCTCCATCGCCCTGGCCGGCGCGATGGGCGTCCCCTACCTGTTCAATCCCACCATCAACCTGCTCTCATTCGTCTTCGCCGCCGCCATCGGCGTGCTGTTCGGCTATTTCCCGGCCCGGCGCGCGGCGCGGATGGACCCCATCGAGGCGCTGCGGCACGAGTAAACCTCTCACAAAGGCGCAAAGACACGAAGAAGAATAGCCGATGCTATGCGAGCAACCGTACCGACCCCGCCCGTCCCGCGCGTTAATCTGTGTTTCAGGCCAAGCGACGGCCCACTGCATCGTCACTCCCGATGTGTCGCCGTCTCTTGAGAACGCCTGCCGGTACGCCTTGAATCACAGATTCAATCGGCCTGCCCCGGCAGTCCGATCCCCCGCACGCAACAAGAGCACATCACATGAGAGCGCAACAGAGATTCGTCCGCGGCCTGGCGGCCGTCGCCGCACTGATCGGTTTGGCCGGCTGTGCCGGTATGTCCCAGCAGGACCAGAACACCCTGGCGGGCGCCGGTATCGGCGGCGTCGCCGGCGCGGCCCTGACGGATGGAAGCGTCGGCGGCACCCTGGGCGGGGCCGCGGCCGGCGGGCTCATCGGGCGGGTCATCACCCCGAACAATGACAACAACGGCAATCGTTATTACAACGACAACGGCCGCAACAACAGTAACGGCTATTACAACAATAATCGCCAGAACAACGGCGACGGCTACTACACCAGCAACCGGCAGAATAACGGCAACGGTTACTACGACAGCAACCGTCAAAACAACGGCAACGGCTACTACAACAGCAACCGCCGCAGTGACTACAACAACGCCAACCGCTGGAACAACAACCTCGACTGGTCCGGGAACTAGCCCCACCGCGGGCGGGCCGGCCGTAGGGTGGACAAGCGACAGCGCAGTCCACCGCATCCGGCCAACCGGGGCGATACCCCCGCGCGATCCTGGACTACGGACGCCCGGGGCGCCGTGCCGCACCCCGGACGCAAACCGCGGGGTTACCGGCAGTCAGGCATAGGCGCGTCGACGATCGAGGCGTAACGCCCGTTGGTCGTGCGCACGATGACGCACTGGGAGCCCTTGCGCCAGTTGGTGTAGGAACTGCCGCCGCCCTTTTCGCCCTTGACATATTTGTAGCCGCGCTGCCCCAGTTCAGTCTCGCCGCTGCTCCCGCGCGCACCGACCAGGTCCTGGAGCCCCTTGGCGCCGCCCGCCCCGGGGGCGGTTTGACCGGCCGCCCCCTGCTTGTTCATCTCGTTGACGGCGATACCGCCGGCGACGACCGCCGCGGCGCCGATGGCGAGCTTCTCGGCCGTCCCCAGGCCCTTGGGTCTGGGCCCGCTGTACTCGGCGGCGGTCACATGGCGGTTCTTGACCTCGCAGGTCCAGGGGTGCTTGTCCCCGTCGACCTTGGTGAGCCCCCGCACCTTGAAGTGCAGCGCGGTGTCGCTCAGACGCTCCGCGCTGGCGTCGCGCAGGTCGCTCAACTTGTATTCGCTACGGATGCGGCTCTCGCAGTCGCGGATCGCGTCCTTCTCACCGTAGGCGAAGGCCGCCCCGGGGAGCGCGAGCGCCACGGCGAGCAGCAGACGGGAAGAGGCTCGGGGGGCATGGGTCCGATGCATATCAATGGGCTCCGGTTGCGGATAGGCTTGAGGGAGGACTGGACAAGGCCCCCGAAGCTGGGGGCAGCCCCGCGCACCTCAAGCCGGTCCCACCGCCGGCGGCGCCAGCAGGTGGCGCACCAGCGGCGGCTGGGGCCCGCGATGCAGGGCCCAGATGCGCCCCTGGAGCAGTCGGTCCGCCCCGCTGACCCGCTCGTGGTGGCGCAGGTGGCTGAGCCAGGTGCCCTCGACGAAATACTCGACGTAAAGACCGGGCGCGGTAGCGTCCTCCATGATCCACCAAGCGACAGACCGCGCGCCCGCACCCAATTGGGCAGCGCCAGTTGGGCCGCGACCTGGAGGCTCGAGAGCACGAAGATCCAGGAGACGCCCGCGAGTAGGGACGCGGCCGCCGCCGCATAGGGATTGGCGATCAGCGAGAAGGCGGCCAGCACCAGGGCGGTCCCCAGGCTGCCGGCGGTGACGGTGCCGTCGGGGCCCAGGCGCGGCTGCACGCGCGGCAGCAGCAGGGCACCGAGCACCGCGCCGGCCCCCACGCAGCCCATCAGCACACCATAGAGGCTGGCGCCGCCCTCAAGCGAGGTCTTGGCGATGACCGGCAGGAGCGCCCAATAGGCGCTGGCGGAGAGGAAAAAGGCGACCCCGCGCACCAGGGCCGCCCGCAGCGGCGCGCTGTGCAGGGCGTAGCGCAGGCCGTTGCGCAGGGCCTCCCCCAGGCCCTCGGCCGGCAGGGCCGAGCCGGCCGCGGCGGCCGGCCGCCACCAGGCCAGGGCCGCGACGATGACCAGGAAACTCAGGGCATTGCCGGTGAAGGGTGCGGCAAAGCCCAGCCAGACGATCAATTGGAGACCACCGTGGCGGCCCAGAGCAGGGTGAAGGCGCGGTGCCTGAAGGGGTCCCAGGCCGCGGGGCCGGGACTGGGTCGGATTGCCATAGATGCGTCTGCTGGTCAGGTCGCGTCGCGCCGGGCGCGCCGCGGAAATACCGGGCCCCAGAACCCGGTCAGGGCGCGAGTCTCCCCGGTCCGGCGCCGTGCGGCAAGTGTTTTCAGGGTATGATGGTCGCCCGTCAGCGGGGCGGACCGGCCGCGCGCCCGCGGGCCGCCCCCTGCCATCGCGGCGCGTCCCGCGCACGCGCGCACCGTTCAACCGACGCCGGAGCCATCCGATGCATGTGCACCTGAACCAACTCCTGATCGAACCGGTCATCTCGCTCCTGCTCGGCATTCTGATCCTGCTCATTCCCAGGTTCTTGAGCTTTTTCGTGGCCATCTATCTGATCGTCATCGGCGTCCTGGGGCTGATGCGGCACCTCTGAGCCATGATCGCGCGGCTGCTCGTCGGCTACGACGGTTCGGAATCGGCCCGCGCCGCCTTTGATTTTGCCCTGGACATGGCCAGCCGGTACGGCGCGGAGTTGCACGTGCTGGCGGTCGCCCATCCGCCGGATATCGGCGAGGACCAACAGACCGAGGTCCTCATCAACGCGGCGCGCAGCCACTATGCCCAGGCCCTGCAGGCCCTGAAGCCCAGGGTGGAGGGACTCAAGACCCGCTTCGCGGTCAAGGTGGGTCACCCGGCGGAGCAGATCGTGGGCTATGCCGAGGGTCACGGCATCGACCACATCGTCGTCGGCCACCGCGGACGCACCCTGTTCGAGCGCTGGCTGATCGGCTCCATCGCCCGCCGGGTACTCGCCTATGCCCCCTGCCCGGTGACCGTGGTGCGACCGCGGGCCTGATCCCGGCCGACCGACGCCTTGGCTGCTGATATTGTCCGGCAGCCCCTGGCCCGCGAATCAAGTGCACTGCCCCCGGAACCGCGTGGACCACCCGTAGGGTCCGCTGCGCGGACCATGGAACTTGCAAATCCGGCATCGCACTCCACAATTGCAACCATGATCCCCCGCACACTTGAGACCCGCCTGGAACAGCGCCTTCGGCAATTCCCCGCGGTCGCCCTGCTCGGACCCCGCCAGGTCGGCAAGACCACCCTGGCCCGCGCCTGCCCGGCCGCCGCGGGCGCACTGTATCTGGATCTCGAGAACCCGGCGGACCTCGAACGGCTCGCGGACGCCCGCGGCTATCTGGGCGCGCGCGGCGGTCTCTTGACCATCATCGACGAGGTCCAGCGCCTCCCGAGCCTCTTCCAAGTGTTGCGGGGGCTCATCGACGAGCGCATCCGGGCGGGCGAGGCCGCCAGCCAGTTCCTGCTGCTCGGGTCCGCCTCCATGGACCTCCTGCAGCAATCGAGTGAGAGCCTGGCCGGGCGCATCGCCTATCTGGAGTTGTCACCGTTCGACCTGCGCGAGATCGACCCCGCCGACCAATCGCGCCTCTGGACCCGCGGCGGCTTCCCGCGCAGCTTCCTCGCCGCGACCGAAGCCGACAGCGTCACCTGGCGCGCGGGCTTCATCCGCACCTATCTGGAGCGCGACATCCCCCAACTCGGGCCGCGCATCCCCGCCGAAACGCTGCGGCGGTTCTGGACCATGCTCGCCCATGCCCAGGGCGGGCTGCACAACGCCGCCGAGTTGGCCCGCGCCCTTGCCGTCGATGGCAAGACCATTGCGCGCTATCTGGACCTGATGGTCGACCTGCTGCTCGTCCGGCGCCTGCCCCCGTACTTCGCGAACGTCCGCAAGCGCCTGGTCAAGTCACCCAAGGTCTATGTCCGCGACAGCGGCCTGGTCCACACCCTCCTGCGCCTGGACGACCTCGACGACCTGCTTGGCCACCCGGTGTCCGGCGCCAGTTGGGAAGGCTTCGTCATCGAGACCCTGCTGCGCGCCGCCCCCGAGCGCTCCCAGCCGAGCTTCTATCGGACCGCCACCGGCGCCGAGGTCGACCTGGTACTGGAACTGCCCGGCAACCGCCTCTGGGCCATCGAAATCAAACGCGGCCAAGCCCCCAAGGTCGAACCCGGCCTGCGCACCGCCCTGGCCGATCTGAACCCGGACCGCGCCTTCCTGGTCTATGCCGGGCAGGAGCGCTACCCCAAGGGCGACGGGATCGAGGCCATCGGGGTGGGGGAACTGGCGCGGGAACTGACCGCCCTGGATGACTGAGCCGGCGGTGCGGGCGCGGCGTCCGGCGCAGTCGAATTCAGGTTATTATGGAGACTGAGACACAGGGAAGTTCCCCGCCATCGCGTGTGTCAGCCGCATGGGGGTGATGGACACCTGGACGCGCAGCAGTGGACTTGACGGATCGAGGACCGACATGAGCGACGACGATCATCGGGGTCGAGCAGCCCCCGCCGGCTTTCCGGCGCTAGCGCGCTTGCGCTTCCGGTTGCGCGCCCTGGACCCCATCGAACTGCCGGAATACGCGGGCTCCGCCTGGCGCGGGCTACTCGGCCACGGGCTGCGCCGCACCGTCTGCGTCACCCGCCAGCCGACCTGTGCCGGGTGCCTCCTGACCCATGCCTGCTGCTACTCCCTCCTGTTCGAGACCCCGCCCCCGCCCGGTCATGACAGCGCCGGATTCAGCGCCCTGCCCCACCCCTATGTGCTCGACATCGACCCCCGGGCACCCCGGCACCACGCGGCGGGCGACCACCTCGACCTCGGCATCACCCTGCTCGGCACGGCCATCGACCAGGCCCCCTATCTGATTCACGCCCTGGCGAACGCCGGTCAGCTCGGGATCGGCCGGGATCATGGCCGCTTCGCGGTGGCCGCCCTGCACCGGGAGTCTGCCCCCGGGTCGGATACCTGGGTCCAGGTCTACGACCCCGGAACCGGGCAGTACCAGCAGCAACCAGCAACCCCCCTCAACCCCCCAGCGCCGCCGGCCTCGGGTGCGGTCCGACTGCACATCAGCACCCCCCTGCGCATCAAACGCGACAGCCATTTCATCGCACCCCGCGGCTTCACCCTGACCGACCTGTTACACCCCCTCCACATTCGCTTACAGCGTCTCGCGGCCCTCTATGGCGGCCAGCCGCAGCCCTTCGAGTGGTCCCGGGCCGCACCCCTGATGGACGGCCTGACCCTGCACGACGCCCGCCTGCGCTGGCACGACTGGACCCGCTACTCCTCGCGCCAGGGCAGCCTGATGCAACTGGGCGGCCTGCTCGGAGAACTGACCATCCAAGGCCCCGCCCTGGCCGAGGTCTGGCCCGTGCTCTGGGCTGGCCAATGGACCCATGTCGGCAAGGGCACCGCGTTTGGGCTTGGGGCCTATCGCCTGCAAGCGGCGGATGGTCGTTCAGATGCGACACCTGCTTGATTGGGGCTCAGCACGACAAGCTTTTCGTGCGCCGCGGATGCCGTCCGCGCGGGTGATGATACCTGTCACACTCGCCAACTGACCAATCGATTCTCAACGCCCCACGCCGATGACACAAGACGGAGAACGCATGTGAGAAAGCCCAACCAAGCCGCCCCGCTGGACGCCGCCCGAGCCGCTTGGGCGGCGGGCGGCGGGCAGTCTGATGGCCACACCTGGCGGACTTTGCCCTGCAAACTCGTAACGCCGCTCTATGGCGGTGGAGTACGGCCCGGCCAGGTGGATGAAGCGTTGCCGGTCCGTGTCGCTGGAATCCGCGGTCAATTGCGTTATTGGTGGCGTATTGCCTGCGGCCCCATCCCGACCTCAGCAGCCCTGACGCAAGGCGAATCAGAGGCGATGTTCCTGCGTGAAGTCGCGATCTGGGGCGGGATTGCCGGTAGTGGCCCGACGACAAGTAAGGTGGCCGTGCGTGTCGACAAGGTCGTCGGCATGAACGTTGCGCCCGCTTTCGTCTACACGCCGAATCACCAGAAGCCGGGGGAGTTTAGAACCATGCCCGAGGTGGCTGGCTGGGCGGAAGGCTACGCCCTGTTTCCGGCACAGGGCAAACTGACCCCCGACAAGCGCCATCAGGAGATCCCGCCGCACCGCCTGGCGCTGGCGAACCTGGGTTTCTCGCTGCGCCTGCGCTTGCATCCCGACCTGACCGAAACCGAACGCCATGAGATCGAAACGGCGCTGCGCTGGTGGGCAAGCTTTGGCGGGGTCGGTGCGCGTACCCGGCGCGGATTGGGGGCCGTCAAGGTCGAGGGTCTGGCGCCGGTAACGGAAACTGAAGTCGCCGACCGCGGCGGTCGACTCGTGCTGAGAGCAGCGGACACGACCTCCGACCATGCCTGGAAAATGAGTGTCGGTCGACTCAAAGATTTTCGCCAAAAGCTTGACCTGGGCCGTAACCCGCCGGCGCCGGGCTCGCAAAGTCCCGCCGGGCGTAGCCGCTGGCCCGAGGCCGATGAGATCCGTCGCCAGACCGGACGGCACGCGCCGAAACATAAGCCCCAGGATGACGTCGATGGCGTTTACCCGCGCGCGGCGTTCGGCCTGCCGATCGTGTTTCACTTCAAGGACGAGAACATCGGCGATCCGTCACAGCAACTGTTGGTGCCGGCCGGTTTGGACCGCATGGCCAGCCCGCTGATCCTGCGTCCGTATTGGAATGGCCGACAGTGGCATCCGGCGGCCTTGCTGCTACCTGGATGGGAGCAAGCCTTGCGCGTGCGGGTCGATTTCGGCACTGGTCCATCGCAACCCGCCTGGCCCGCCGATCCCACTGAACGTCGGACCCTGGCCGACCGAATCAAACCCATGCAGGGACGCGGCACCGATCCGCTGACCGCCTTCATGGACTACTTCGAGAAGGGATGACTATGACGCGCTATCTCATCACTCTGTCATTGGGACCGGTACAAAGCCTGATCGAGGCCGCCCGCCGAACCCGCGACCTTTGGTGCGGCTCCTGGCTGTTGTCGGAGGCGGCGCGGGCGGCAGCGCTGGTGCTCCATGCGCAGCAACCCGGTTGCCTGATCTTCCCTTGCCCGGTTGACCCGGAGGAGTTGCAACCCCGGCAAGAACCGGGGGACGACGCCAACATCGCCAACATACTGCGTGCCGAGGTATTGCTGCCGGACGAAAGGGCGGCCCGCGACCTGTGCGCCCGCGCCAAGGCCGCTGCCGCTGCGCGTCTGGCGGACTTGGGCGCCGCGGCACGCGATAAGCTGGCGATCCCGCTCCGCACCGGGGTTTGGGAGGCACAGATCGACGACATCCTGGAAGGCTTCGCCGCCTGGTCCGCGGTCCCCGCCACACCCGATGGCTACGCCCCGGCCAGCGAGCGCCTGGGCGCGACCCTTGCCGCCCGCAAGGCAACCCGCGATTGCCGGCCCTGCGGGCCACTCACGGCGGAAGGATTGCCGAAGTCCTCGCTGGACGGCGCGCTGGAAACAGTTCTGCCGGAGCACTGGGGCGAACAGCATCGCGCCCGGCGCCAACTCGGCCTGTCGCGCGGCGAACAACTCGACGCATTGGGCGTCATGAAGCGCCTGGCGGGTCGTCCGGAACAATTCACCCCCTATTCGCGCATCGCTGCCGACCCCTGGATTCGCGCACTGGCGACGGACCAGCAGCAGGACCTCCGGCAGGCTTACGAGCCGCTGGTTGGTATGGAATTGGCGACACGGGTCAGCGGGAACCAGGGCTGCTACGCGGCCCTGCCCTACGACGCCCAGATGCTCTACGACTTTCGACTCGAAAACGCCCTGTCCGCGAAGGGCGCGGAGGCCCTCGCTCCACACGAGCGTGAAAAATTGCTGGCGTTGCGCGAAGTCCTCACTGAGACCGTTCGCGACCGAGGCGCGCCGGTGCCCTATGCCGCCATCCTCAAGGCCGATGGCGACCGCATGGGTGAACTCCTGTCGCGCGCCGACAGCGCCGACCGCTCACGGGACATCTCCCGCCGCCTGCACAACTTCGCATCCCTGGTGCGCCGGATCGTGCGTGACCACCGAGGTCACGCCATCTATGCCGGGGGCGACGATGTGCTGGCGTTGGTCCCCTTGACCGATGCGATGCCCTGCGCGCGCGCTTTGGCCGATGCCTTCCGCGCCGCGCTCGCACCGGTGGCGGTTGAACTCAAGCTGGAGCCCAAACATCACCCCACACTCTGCGTCGGACTGGGCATCGGGCACCTGATGGAGCCGCTCGGCGCCCTGCGCGAACGCGCCAATCGTGCCGAAAAGGTCGCCAAGGGCGATGGTCGCGGGGAAGACAAAACACGCAACGCCCTGGCCATCGTGCTGGGTATCCGCTCGGGCGGTGAACTGGAATGGCGGGCGCAATGGCACGATGACGCCGCCTTTGCGGCACTGACCGGCTTTACCGATGCCTACCGCGACGGCCAACTTCCGACTCGCGCGGCCTATGATATGCGCGGCATCGACCGGCGTCTGGCCTGGCTGCGTAAGGACAGGGGGGCGACTGCTGGTGGAATGCGGGCGGCAGAGGTCGCGCGGATGCTCGACCGGGCGCGCACCGAGGGCGGCACCAGGATCCTGACCCCGCCGATCCGGGAACTGATCCTCGCACGCGCCCGGAGCGAGTCCCTGGGCGAATTGGCCGACACCCTGATCCTGGCCCGTTGGTTGTCCGCCCGCACTGCCGCCGACCTGGGAGAACGCGCATGAGCAAGCCACCGAAAAGGTCAAGCGTCCGATACGACAAGCGTAAGTCGGCATCCTCCGCTGCGACTCCTCCTCTGGTCGTGGCCACCACGCGACCGGAATCTGGCCCAACAGCAGCCGCGCCGACCGTCGAACCCACGCGGGTGGTCAGCCTGGAACCACTGGCCCCGATCATCGTGCGCTCGGGTCGTCCCTTCGACTTCCAGGCGGGCGCCGATCCGGCCCGCTTCCCGCCGCCCTCGACCCTCGCCGGCTGTCTGCGCACCGCCTGGGCGCGGGCGACCGGCCAGGACTTTGGGCTCGCACTGGCCGAACTCCCGGTCGCCGGCCCCTTGTTGGCCTGCCCGGACGCGAGCGGCAAGCTGCGGCTGCTGGTCCCCAAACCGGCCGACGCGATCTACCTCGGCCACGGCGATGAGGCCCGCTGCCTGCGTGCCGAGCCCCAGCCCTTCCCGCCCGGCACCGGGTCGGACCTGCCGGAGGGGCTGCTGCCAGTGCGTCTCCCGCCGGGGGAACGCGGCAAGGGCGGAGCGGGACCGGCTTGGTGGGACTGCGGCCATTTGTTGGACTTTCGCCAGGGTCGCATACCGTCCCACCAAGAGCTGACTGAACGAGGCTGGTCGCCCCCGTCCGGTGACCTGCGCACTCATGTCGCCATTGATTCCGGCACCCTGGCCGCTGACCCCGGCCGTCTGTTTCAGACCGAGGGGCTGGATCTGGAATCGACCAACCCCTGGTTGAAAGAGCACCGGCCTGGGTCCGGACTACGCCTGTTGGCACGCTGCGGTGAGCCACTCCCAGCGGGCCTGGTGCACCTGGGCGGAGAGCGTCGGCTGGCCGCCTTGTACCCCGAGCCCGAAACCACCTGGCCCGTACCGCCTCCGGGATGGTTCGAGCGGATGACCAAGGCCGGCGGACTGACCCTCACCCTGCTGACTCCGGCAAGCTTCGCCGCGGGTTATCGTCCCGGCTGGGTCGCCGACGACTGGCAGGGAGCGCCACCGGTCGCGCCCGCTCTGAGCCTGCGTTTGATTGCGGCGGCGCTCGAGCGCTGGCAGCCCCATTCCGGCTGGGACCTGGCCCGGCGGCAACCACGCCCCACCCGCAAGCTCATCGGCGCCGGGGCGACCTATTGGTTCCGCCTCATCGGCACACCTGACCCGCAGGCACTCGCTTCACTCTGGCTGACCAGCCTGTGCGATGCCGAACAGGACCGGCGCGACGGCTTCGGTCTGGCCCTCCCGGCGCCCTGGTCCCCGCCACCCGCCTGAGCGCCGGCGCCCCCTGTCAAGACCCATTTGCCCACAGGACGACACCATGCAACCCAGACTCTTCCATCTTCACGCACTCTCCGCCCTGCATTGCGGCACCGGCCAGTCGACCGGTGTCGTAGACCTGCCGATCGCCCGCGCCCGCGCGACGCAACTGCCCATTGTCCCCGGTTCATCGCTGCGCGGCGTATTGCGTCAACAGGTAACTGAACACCACCCGGAGGCCGCACCGCTCTTGTTCGGCCCCCAGAGCATTGACGGCAAGACCGACTCCTTTGCCGGCGCCCTGGCGGTCGGGGATGCCCACCTGCTGACACTCCCGGTGCGCGCCCTGGCCGGTATCGTCTGTTTCGCCAGTTCGCCCTTCATCCTGCGCCGCTACGCTCAGGACCTCGCGCGCACTGGGTGCGACGCGCCGCCACTCCCCCCCGCGCAGGGAGGCGAGACGGCGCTTGTGGCCGCGGACTCGGTCAACCTGCTCGACGACAAGCTCGTGCTGGAGGACCTGGATTTGACGGCCCGAGGGGATAAGGATGTCACCGCTTGGGCCGAGACGATCGCCCGCACCCTGCACCCCGCTGACGCTGACGGGCAGAGGGACTTCATTCAACGCTTCGCGCTGCTGCCCGACGATATCTTCGGCTTCCTCGCCGAGACCGCAACCGAGGTTCGTGCCCGCATCGCCATCGACGAGAAGACCGGTACGGTCAAGAACGGCGCGCTCTGGTACGAGGAAAACCTCCCCGCCGAGTCGGTCCTATGGGGCCTGTTTGCCCTCTCGGGGTCCAATGACCGCAACGACCGGCGCACCGCCGACGATCTGGCCCCCTGTCTGCCTGCGACCGGGACCTTGCTGCAACTCGGCGGCAAGGCGGGGGTCGGACGCGGCTTGGTTCGCCTTGTGACGGCGCAGGTGACGCAATGACCAGGATTCGCACCCATGCGGTTGCCACCGCTGCCTTTGACCAGGTCGAGAAGCGCCGCGACCTATCCGCGAGGAAGAAATACGGCGCGCTCGCCCACAAGCTGCCGGGCATGATCCTGCAGAACGGTCTGGCACAGGCCACCGGCTTTCTGTTGGCGAAAGACGGGGATGAGCATCGGGCGCTGCTTGATGACCTCGGGGCCGTCCTGCGCGCCGGGGGGACACTCGACGCGCCTGACCGTACCGCGCTGCATAGCGCCATCATTCGGGCCAACCTCGCCCAGACGCTCAAACTGACCCGCCATGCCCTGGAGGCATCGGCCTGGATCAAGCGCTATGTCCAAGGGGTCTTGCGCGTGGATGCCACCGGAGAGACTTTGACCGAGGAACCCAAGTCATGACCACGGCCCTGATGCGCGAGACCCTGCGCCCGCTCTATACAAAGGCCCGGAATGCCCACCCCGGACTCCTGATCCAGCGCGGCTTGGAGGTGCATGACGCGGACAACAAGGAGGCGAAGACCAGGCACCTCACCCGCGTCTGCGCGATCCCAACCGGCGCTTTCTATCAGAACGCCTACCACCGCTGGAAACGCGCCACTGCTGACGCCATGCGCTTTAATCAAGCCGAATTGGCGCTGGAAACCCGCCTCTTCATCGGCCTCTCCGGCGCCGGTATGCTGGAGACCGGCTGTGCCATCAGCCACAGCTACGGCGCCCCCTATATCCCCGGCTCCAGCGTCAAGGGCGTCGTCAAGGCGCATGTCCGCGCCAGCGCATTCGGTGATCAACACCCGGAGGTTTTCGCCGAACTTTTCGGCGCCGACGCCGATCCGCGGGCCAACCATCCCAATGGTCTGTCGGGCCTGGTGATTTTCCACGACGCCTGGTGGGTGCCCGGTTCCGCCGACAAGCCCTTGGTCGAGGAGATCGTGACCACCCACCACCTGGAGTATTACGGCCAGGAGGGGCGCGTCCCCGCCACCGACTTCGACAGCCCCATCCCCAACGCCCAGATAGCGGTCCAGGGGGCACTCCTATTCGTGCTCGAAGGCGAGCCGGCCTGGCGGGACCTGGCGCGCCAGATGCTGATTGCCGCACTGGCCGATCGCGGTATCGGCGCCAAGACCCACACCGGTTACGGCCTGTTCGACCCGCGACCGCGCGTGCCCGCGGAACCGACCTGCCCCTGGGTCGATGAGACCATTGCCGCACTCAGCATCAAGAACAAAGCGAAAGACGAAGATACCTTGCGCGGCAAGGCATTGGCAGAGGAATGGGCCAAGCTCACCGATCCCGTCATCAAAGCGGCGGCGCTGGCGGATATCCGGTCACGGTTGCAGGCGCATGGCTGGTGGCAAGAACCGCAGGGCAAGTCAGCAAAGCAGGCCAAGGCGGTCTATACCACCGATACCCCGCCAGACTAGGCCGCCAACATCTGCGATGGGACCCCGTCCATGACCGACCCCACCCACCTCTGCCTGGTCTCCGCCCAGCCCACCCCCAACCTCACCCCGCTCCTGGACTCGGGGCTGACGCCGCGCCGGGTGATCCTCCTGGTCAGCCCCGACATGAGTCGGCGGACGGAGATGTCCGCATCTTCGGCAGCATGGCGCGAGACGACGCCGATCCCCAGTGAGAAACCCCTATGTCCAAAGTCTTGCTGACATTTCTAGGCCGCGTCCCGAAGGGCGAGCGCGGTTACCGCACCACCCGCTACGACTTCGGCGACGGTAGCGACGAGTCGCCAACCGCCTTTTTCGGCTGGTCACTGCAACGCCGCTTGAACCCCGACCGCCTGGTCATCCTCGGCACGCCGGGCAGCATGTGGGATCACCTCTTCGAGGGCGACGCCGCTTTTGGTGATGCCGACGATACCGCGATGGAACTGCTCGACGCGGTCGAAGAAAAGCGCGTCACCGCCGCGCACCTGGCACCGCTGGAGTCCCTGCTGAGCGCGCGTCTGGGTTGCGAAGTGTGCCTCGCCCTCATCCCGTACGCCCGCGACAGCGCCGAACAGGTCGAGTTGCTGCGCATCATGGCGGACCACGTTGGCCAGGGCGACCGCGTCGATTTGGACGTGACCCACGGCTTTCGCCACCTCCCCATGCTCGCCATCCTCGCTGCCCTGCACCTACGCAGTGTGCGCGGTGCGGACATCGGCGACATCTGGTACGGTGCCTTTGACCCGGACAGCGGCGAGGCCCCGGTGCATGACCTGGCTGGTCTGTTGCACATCGCCGACTGGCTACAGGCATTGCACACCTACGACAAAGATGGGGACTATGGGGCCTTCGCGCCCCTCCTCGGCCCCGCCGGTACCTTGCTTGACGAGGCCGCGTTCTTTGAGCGGACCAGCAACCCGGTCAAGGCCCGCGAAAAACTCACCACCTGGTCGGGACGTGCCGACCGCTTTCCATCAGACGACCCCGCCGTGGCGCTATTCAGCGACGCGCTCAACAGCCGTGTCAGTTGGTATCGGGGCAGTGCGCGGGCCGATTGGGAGCGCACCCTCGCCCAGCAGTACATGGACCGCCAGGACTACCTGCGCGCCGCGATTTACGCCCAAGAGTCGGCGATTACTGCCAAGGTGGCCAGAGATCGCGGAAACATCAACGATTATCAGTTCCGGGACGAGGCCCGCGCGGAACTAAAGTCCGACACCTCATTCTGGATCCTGAGCCAACTGCGCAACGCCCTGGCCCACGGGGTACGGCCTACCGACGCGAGGATACTGAAGATCATCAGCACCAGAGAGATGCTGGACAGCACCCTGCGCGACCTGCTGCGGAAACTCTCTAAATGAACATACCGATCCGGTCACAGACCGCTGGTGATCCACAGGTGCCCCAGGTCCACTCGGGCTCAGCCGGGATGGAGTGACATAACATGCAAGCTGTTCGATTGACTGCCGTGGTGGGCCCCGACCGCTGCCTGCGCATCGAGGTCCCCGAGGAGATACCGCTCGGGGAGGTCGAGGTAATCGTGTTGGCAACTCAACCGCCGGGGGGCCGGGTCGGGCAGACCCTGAGCGAACTCTTCGCCGCACTCGATCGGATGCCGCGCAAGCGCCTGACCAAGGAAGAGGTGGATTCCTACCTTGCCGCAGAACGGACGAGCTGGGATTAACGTCAGGCCCTCAACGACACCGAAGTCACCCACTTCGCCGCAGGTCATGGAATGGCTTGAGCCATAACCCCACGTCGGCACCCGGCCGCGACGAAAAGCTTTTCAGATCAGCCCCCGCGCCAGCCAGTGGATTACTCTTGCGCCATGACCCAGCGCACCCTCTACATCGCCGCCTACGACATCAGCAGCGACGCCCGCCTGCGCGACGCCCTGCGCATTCTCAAGGGCTACGCCAGCGGGCGTCAGAAGTCGGTGTTCGAGTGTTTCCTCAGCCCCGCCGAGCGCGAAGGCCTGCTCGGCGAGGTGCGCGGGGTCATCGACCCCATCGAGGACCGCTTCCTGCTGGTCCGGTTGGACCCCCGCGGCAAGGTCCGCGTCCGCGGTCGCGCCAACCGGCCGACTGACCCACCCTGGTTCTACGTCGGCTGACACCATGAGCACACTCTATCTGGACCGCCGCAACTGCTCCCTGGACATCGAGGGGCGCGTGCTCACCGTCGCCATCGACGGCAAGCGCGAGACCACGGTCCCGCTGCACCTCCTGGAGCGCGTCGTCCTGCGCTCCAATGTCACCCTGGGCAGCAGCCTCCTGCCCCGGCTGGCCGCGGCCGGCATCGCGGTCATCGCCTTCGGCGGGCGCTTCGGCCGCCAGCACGCCACCGTGCTCGGCGCCATCCACAACGACGCCGCCCGCCGTGTCGGCCAACTGCGCGCCTATGACGACCCGCACTTCCGCACCAGTTGGGCGCGTCGCCTGTGCCTGGGCAAGGTCCGCGGCCAGCGCCGCCTGCTCGCCGGCGCCGCCGCCGCCCGCCCCGACGAGCGGCACGCACTCACCAAGGCCATCCAGGCGCAGGACCAGGCGCTCCTGCGCCTGCGCGGCGAGCCGGACCTGCTGGTGGAACAACTGCGCGGTATCGAAGGGGCCGCCGCCGCCGGCTTCTTCCTGGGCTACACCCGGCTCTTCGCCCCCGCGCTCGACTTCACCGGGCGCAATCGCCGGCCCCCGCGGGACCCGGTCAACGCCGCCCTCTCGCTCGGCTACACCCTGCTCCACACCGAGGCCGTCCACGCCGCCCACCTCGCCGGCCTGGACCCCATGGTCGGCTTTTACCACGAGTTGGATTTCGGCCGGCCCTCACTGGCCTCCGACCTGATCGAACCCCTGCGCGGCCAGGTCGAGCAGTGGGTCTGGGACAACTTTCGCGAGCGCATCCTGCGCCTCGAGGACTTCACCCGCGAGGGCGAGGCCTGCCTGCTCGGCAAGAACGCCCGGCAACGCTACTTCGCCTCCTATGAGGTCTTCGCCCGCCCCCGCCGCCGCCTGCTGCGTCGCTGGTGCACCAGGCTGGCCATGCATCTCGCCGAGCGCGGGCGCCCCCGCCCCGCCCAACCGGAGTAAGACCGCCGATGGACAACCACAACCCCGAGTGGCCAGCCCAGGTCGACCCGCTGCGGGAGGACCCGAGTCCGCTCTACCTGGCCCCGGCCGGACAGACCTGGGTCGGACTGGACGGCCCCGCCCTGCGCGTCAGCCAGCCGGACCGGGCCGAGCGGCTCTACCCCCTGCGCCGGATCGGCCGCGTCCACTGCAACCCGCACGTCGCCTGGGAGCAGGAGGCCCTGCTCGCCTGCGCCGAGGCCGGTATCCCGGTCCTCTTCCTGGACGACGACGGACTCATCCGCGCCCGCCTGCTCGGGCGCCCCGGGCAGCGCGACGAGTTGCGCAACCGGCTGGTCGAATTCCTGCTGAGACCCGAGGCCGCGGGCATGCTCAGCCACTGGCTGAACGAGCACCACCAGCGCGCCGCCCGCTGGGCCGCCATCAAGCTCCGGGACTTCCACGGCTGGACCGACCGCGGACCCAGGCCCGACAAGGACCAGGTCGCCGCCTTGCGCGCCTGGATCAACCACCGCGCCGAGCGCCTCGCCGGGACCGCCGGCGCCCTGGACAGCCGCCAATGGCTGCGCGGTCTCGCCTATGGCTGGATGGAAGAACACCTGGCGGACCTGGGCTTCGCCCGCACCACCGAAGTCGCCCAGGTCGGCGCGCCCGCGCTCGCCGCCGATCTCACCGACATCTTCTACTGGTACCTGGAGCCCGGCCGCATCGGCTGGCTCACCCGCCGTCACCTGGCCGCACAGCGCACCGGCGAACCCCTGCGCCCGCCGAGCTATCGCGACACGGTGCGACTCTTCGAATCACACCCCACCCGCGCCGCCGCCCGCGGCCGCGACCTCACCAGCGCCCTGCATCGCTGGCTCATCCATGAGGCCGGGTAGGAGCGGCCCCCAGGCCGCGACGTGCCTCAACAACGGCCCCTGCCGGAGTGTTTGATCCTAGAAAGAACAGTTCTCACACAGAGACACAAAGATCACAAAGATTCTCAACGCGATATGCAGGTCGAGGAGGTCACCGGCACGGTGATCGCCCAACGCCTTCAATGATCTGTTTTTCTTTGTGTTCTTTGTGTCTTTGTGTGAGCAATTCCCGGATTTGGGTTGATCGACCCACCGCCCCAACCAGGACCCCCACCATGCCCATCAACCAAACCAAACTCCACCTCCTCGCCTACGACATCGCCAACCCCGCCCGCCTGCAGCAGGTCCACCGCACCGTCCGCCAGGCCGGCATCCCGCTGCAATACTCGGTCTTCCTCGTCCCCGGCACCGCCCCCGACATCGAACTCTTGCTGCGCGAACTGGACGAGATCATCGAGCCCAAGGAAGACGACATCCGCGTCTACCCCCTCCCCAGCCGACTGCAGGCCTACCGCTACGGTCGGCAGCAACTCCCGTTCGGACTCGACCTCGTCAGCGGCGACCACCTCCACGAGAGCCTCCTCGCCCTCCTCGGCGAGCCCACGCCGTAGGAGCGGCCCCCCGGCCGCGCGGTACCCCGGCCGCGCAATACCCCGTCGCCCCGCCCCGCCCGCCCGGCCCCAACCCCCTTGTCCCCAAGCCGAAACCCAGCTAAGGTTAAGCCCACGAACAGCCACTCTCGGAGCCCCCCCGCATGAGAACTTTCCGACCAGCCAAAAACCTGGCAACCCCATCCGCAGATGCCTGTTTATGCAGGATTTCCGCCAACGGGCTGTTCCAACCTGAGACCCGAATGAAAGGGGATTAAGACCGGGTTATCTTGATGGTGCCTACTGCATCGCCGGGTTCCAACCTGAGACCCGAATGAAAGGGGATTAAGACAGACCGGCCCGGCATCAACCCGACAAGCGCCATAAGTTCCAACCTGAGACCCGAATGAAAGGGGATTAAGACTCGTCCTCCTCGTCGTTCCACGCAGTCCGCACGGGTTCCAACCTGAGACCCGAATGAAAGGGGATTAAGACATACGGGTCTCGCGGCCCTCCTTGAGCCATACAAGTTCCAACCTGAGACCCGAATGAAAGGGGATTAAGACCTGTAACAGCCGGCCGGCTCAACATAGAGGGCAGGTTCCAACCTGAGACCCGAATGAAAGGGGATTAAGACTACGGTTAGCATGGTCATTTGGTGCGCTCCAGTGGTTCCAACCTGAGACCCGAATGAAAGGGGATTAAGACTCGGGGGCTGGTTTCTAGCGCGGTTCGGTGAAATGTTCCAACCTGAGACCCGAATGAAAGGGGATTAAGACTCTCAGGGTCGGCGATGACTTCCGGGCGATCTTGTTCCAACCTGAGACCCGAATGAAAGGGGATTAAGACGCGATGGGGTGAACCGAGAACGTACCGCGATGGTGTTCCAACCTGAGACCCGAATGAAAGGGGATTAAGACAAGTGCCGAGCTTCTTTGCCAGATTCTTGGCGCGTTCCAACCTGAGACCCGAATGAAAGGGGATTAAGACGCCTGCTGCTGGAGGTGCCGGTAGTGCAGGTCCAGTTCCAACCTGAGACCCGAATGAAAGGGGATTAAGACTACCCTTGACGGTACCCTTGACGGTACCCTTGAGTTCCAACCTGAGACCCGAATGAAAGGGGATTAAGACAATGATCCGGCTCTTTGCCAAGCAAGATCGTGGGTTCCAACCTGAGACCCGAATGAAAGGGGATTAAGACATCAGGCCCACCGGCGCACCCACAGCCGCTACAGGTTCCAACCTGAGACCCGAATGAAAGGGGATTAAGACTTTCTGTCTCCTGTATATAGGTTGTTTCTGTTTGTTCCAACCTGAGACCCGAATGAAAGGGGATTAAGACACTCGGTCATGGTGGGCATTTCTTCGTGGCTCGCGAGTTCCAACCTGAGACCCGAATGAAAGGGGATTAAGACCCAGCCAATCGGCTGGAATCCGACCACGCTCAGTTCCAACCTGAGACCCGAATGAAAGGGGATTAAGACCGTTGTGTGTAATGTTATTAGTAACGTTATACGTTCCAACCTGAGACCCGAATGAAAGGGGATTAAGACTTGGGCTTGTTGCGGAGTAATCTTTCCGCTGATGTTCCAACCTGAGACCCGAATGAAAGGGGATTAAGACTCAGGCGGAATGGGCTATACTTGGACATGGGATTCGTTCCAACCTGAGACCCGAATGAAAGGGGATTAAGACCCGCCGTCGGTTCCCCAGTCGCTACCGGCTTGGGGTTCCAACCTGAGACCCGAATGAAAGGGGATTAAGACATGGTGCAGTACCCGGGGGCCTCGGCCCAGCAGGGTTCCAACCTGAGACCCGAATGAAAGGGGATTAAGACAGCAAGCGCGCGCCAAGCGATAGGATCGGACCAGTTCCAACCTGAGACCCGAATGAAAGGGGATTAAGACACCCTTGGGCGCATCCGCGCCCTTGGCGGTACCCTGTTCCAACCTGAGACCCGAATGAAAGGGGATTAAGACAAGCCCAAGCCGCCGGAAGTGTTGGTATTTTCGGGTTCCAACCTGAGACCCGAATGAAAGGGGATTAAGACCGGATTTCGTGGTGGGGAATCCGCCGTTTATCGGGTTCCAACCTGAGACCCGAATGAAAGGGGATTAAGACGTCTGGTCTGTTGGCAGTGGCGATGACCCTAAGTGTTCCAACCTGAGACCCGAATGAAAGGGGATTAAGACCCTGATCGTGGGGCCGAACCAGCCGACCCAGTTGTTCCAACCTGAGACCCGAATGAAAGGGGATTAAGACTCGGCCCGGTTGCCGATGTTAGCGAGCATAAGTTGTTCCAACCTGAGACCCGAATGAAAGGGGATTAAGACATGCAATCGTAATCTGCATCGGCCTTTTCATATTGGTTCCAACCTGAGACCCGAATGAAAGGGGATTAAGACGGGTGAGCTTGAGGTACTTCGCGGCGTTGATGGTTCCAACCTGAGACCCGAATGAAAGGGGATTAAGACGTGCCTCGCAAGGTCCGTCTTCCCGTGCCGCCGTCGTTCCAACCTGAGACCCGAATGAAAGGGGATTAAGACTTCGGTTACGGTTTTGTTCATTTCGTTCTCTCTCGTTCCAACCTGAGACCCGAATGAAAGGGGATTAAGACCGCTGACGCATCCGCGGACCCCGGGGGCGGCTACGTTCCAACCTGAGACCCGAATGAAAGGGGATTAAGACCCAGAAATCTTAACTGACTGCCCGGGGCTTAGCGTTCCAACCTGAGACCCGAATGAAAGGGGATTAAGACCCCGGAAGCCGTCCTCAGTCCGCGCCGTAGCAGTTCCAACCTGAGACCCGAATGAAAGGGGATTAAGACCCGAGGCAGGGCGGAATCGTATACCACTTTCCCGTTCCAACCTGAGACCCGAATGAAAGGGGATTAAGACCTTTTCCAGGGCTGGGATTATCATCGCCCCTGCGTTCCAACCTGAGACCCGAATGAAAGGGGATTAAGACGGGACTTGCTGCGGGGTCCAGTCTTACGCGTGGGCGTTCCAACCTGAGACCCGAATGAAAGGGGATTAAGACGCCGCGTCGGCCGGGGTCCACATGCGCCAGGTCTGTTCCAACCTGAGACCCGAATGAAAGGGGATTAAGACGATGGCGGCATTGCCGTTGCACAGGTTGTATTCGTTCCAACCTGAGACCCGAATGAAAGGGGATTAAGACGATGGCGGCATTGCCGTTGCACAGGTTGTATTCGTTCCAACCTGAGACCCGAATGAAAGGGGATTAAGACATCTGCATCTTGACGGCACGGTTTGAAAAATTGGTGTTCCAACCTGAGACCCGAATGAAAGGGGATTAAGACGCCTTTGGCGACAGTCTTCCAGTCCCCTGTTCCGTTCCAACCTGAGACCCGAATGAAAGGGGATTAAGACGGCATGGTGCCAGAGTAGTCAAATTCGATGCCCAGTTCCAACCTGAGACCCGAATGAAAGGGGATTAAGACTTACGAATCGATCGGGGCTTGATCGCGGGCGCGTTCCAACCTGAGACCCGAATGAAAGGGGATTAAGACGCTTGAGACTTTGTGTATCACGATGCTAAGCAGACGTTCCAACCTGAGACCCGAATGAAAGGGGATTAAGACTTCCGTTGTTGTCGACCAGAATGCGTACTTCGTGTTCCAACCTGAGACCCGAATGAAAGGGGATTAAGACAGGTAGTGCAGGTCCACCTTCTCGGCAATCGCCTTGTTCCAACCTGAGACCCGAATGAAAGGGGATTAAGACTCCGGGTTGCTGTTGTAGACGAACATCATAGGACGTTCCAACCTGAGACCCGAATGAAAGGGGATTAAGACGTTGGTCAGCATGTATTTCCCGTTCAGCCGGCAAAGTTCCAACCTGAGACCCGAATGAAAGGGGATTAAGACTCGTCGCTCATGGTGGCTACGCCGCGGAATCTTGGTTCCAACCTGAGACCCGAATGAAAGGGGATTAAGACCGGTGCTCTTGTAGTACTCATTTGCGATACTCCGTTCCAACCTGAGACCCGAATGAAAGGGGATTAAGACCATCCAGAAACAGGGATTGCCGCTCGCGATGCCGTGTTCCAACCTGAGACCCGAATGAAAGGGGATTAAGACGCGTGGTCTTCCGCGAAGGTCAGGCCCGTGTATGCGTTCCAACCTGAGACCCGAATGAAAGGGGATTAAGACGTAAGGGGCTAGGCGGAAGGCATCCGGGCGTAAAGTTCCAACCTGAGACCCGAATGAAAGGGGATTAAGACCCTGCATGATATACTCGTTGAATATAGCATTTGCGATAATCTATAATTCATTTTATCATATTTCCGTATCCAGCGTTAGCGCTTGAGCCATGACAGCACACGGAGCAAATCGCCATGCATAATTGCCAGTTTTCGAGAGAAGCAGTGTGTACAATTCAGCGCCAACGCTACCACCATCCAGATCCAATAGTTCGCAAGCGAATGACAATTCTGTGGCATAAGCACCACGGTCTACCGCATCATCGCATCGCTGAACTCAGCGGCGCTGCCCCGAACACTGTAACAGCAACCATTCGTACCTATCTGGAAAAAGGTTTAGCGGGTGTTGAAGAGCGCAAATTCTATCGTCCCGCCAGCAAACTCGATCCCTATCGCGCACAACTCATCGCGTATTTCTTGGAGCATCCACCGCGGACCTTGAAAGAGGCGGCTGTCGAGATCGAGCGACTCACGACGATGTCGTTCACGATTACCCATGTGCGCAACTTTCTTCTCTCGATAGGCCTTAGCCGAAAAAAACTGGAAGCGTCCCCGGAAAATTCGATGACGACAAGCGAGAAGAGCAAAAAACCTTTATTAACAGTGCTTTGGAGCCAATCCTGGAGGATGCCAAGCACGGCCGCAAGCACGTCTATTTCGTTGATGCAGCCCATTTTGTACTCCAGCCATTTCTCGGCTTCCTTTGGTGTTTTCAGCGACTCTTCGTCTATTCGGCCTCGGGGCGGAAGCGATTCAATGTCCTTGGTGCACTGAATGCGATAACTCACGAGGTGATCACGATCACTAACGATTCATATATCAACGCAATCAGTGTGTGCGAACTGCTTCGAGTATTAGCAGAGAAGCATGCGGGGGAAACCATTGTACTGTTCTTGGACAATGCTCGTTATCAAAAATGCGCTATCGTCACGGAACTCGCTGAACAGCTCGCAATTACACTCATCCATCTCCCTTCCTACTCGCCGAATCTCAACCTGATCGAACGATTGTGGCGACATGTCAAGCAAGAAGTGCTGTACTCCCGGTATTACGACTCGTTCCCAAAATTCAAAGCGGCGATCATGGGCTGTATCAATAGCACTGCATCGCACGATGGAAAATCGCTTAACAGCCTCTTTTCTCTGAAATTTCAAATTATAGAAAAATCGCAGATATTGCATGAGTAGAGTATAGCGGTTTCCGGGACGCGGCCGCGTTCCAACCTGAGACCCGAATGAAAGGGGATTAAGACGGTGGGAGATAACGGTTGCCGATCCGTACATTGCTTTGTTCCAACCTGAGACCCGAATGAAAGGGGATTAAGACTCTCCCGGGTAGCGTGAGCCGGTTTCGTCGCAAGGTTCCAACCTGAGACCCGAATGAAAGGGGATTAAGACCTGCGACCGCCTGTGCTAGGGCATCCCCACCTGCGTTCCAACCTGAGACCCGAATGAAAGGGGATTAAGACCAGATCCCCAGCCAAAACCGTTTCAAGGGTCTTTGTTCCAACCTGAGACCCGAATGAAAGGGGATTAAGACTTGTGTTGAACTGTAGACAGTCGGCTGGGCTTTGGTTCCAACCTGAGACCCGAATGAAAGGGGATCAAGACTTTCGGGCCACTACCAGCGGGGGGGGGGGGG
>Ga0247840_10003375_pt1 | contig 27031 bp, 15 predicted proteins | sample LaCruzMarch2015__FD_192404 | JGI IMG/M metagenome (GOLD analysis project Ga0247840, IMG submission 192404) | Freshwater microbial communities from meromictic Lake La Cruz, Castile-La Mancha, Spain - LaCruzMarch2015_17m | ecosystem: Environmental > Aquatic > Freshwater > Lake | place: Spain...
GTCGTAGGACAGGAGGGTGCCGGAGTCATTCCTGTTCAGAATGATATTGTCGCTTACCCAGCGCAACTCTCCGTCTTTGCGTTTGATCCGGTGCTCGATCGGCGGGATGTCATTCTTCTCCATAATTTGTTCCACGCGCTCCAGTATCAGTGCGTGGTCCTCCGGCATTACCATGCGAATCCAGAGATAAGGGTCGGCAGCAAACTCCTCCGCCCGGTACCCCGTTATCACTTCGCAAGCCGGACTATGTTTCGTCTCCACCGCGCGACCGTTTTCAATCCGCACCGTGTACTGATAATCCGTGAGGCTCTCGGTGATGCGCCGGTAGCGCTCCTCGCTCTCCCGCAGCGCCTCTACCGTGCGTTTGTGCCCGGTGATCTCCTCTCGCAAGGCGGCGGTCCTTTCCTGAATCGTTGTTTCCAGCGAATTCCTCTCCGACCGCAGCTCATCCTCCGCTTTTTTGATCCGGAGCGCGACCTTGACCTGGGAAGTCAGTTCGACCTCGTCAATCGGTTTGGAGAGAAAGGCATTGGCGCCGATATCCAGCCCCTTGATCCGGCTCCCGGGGTCCGTTTTTATGGCCGTAATCATAATCACCGGGATGCGCTTTGTGCTTTCATCGGCCATCAGCCTGCGGCAGGTTTCAAAACCATCCATATCCGGCATGATGATATCCAGCAAAATGGCGTCGGGTAGTTCGGCCTTCGCCTTCGCTATCCCCTCCATCCCGGATTGGGCGGTAATCACGGAGCAGCCGGGCATCAGATTCTTCAGCAGGGCGGACAGCGTGACCAGATTGTCCATTTTGTCGTCAATCGCCAGTATTTTCTGCATGATATCTCCCGTTATCTTTTCAGCCATTCGCCGATCTTTTTCAGGAAGCCCTCCGGGTCGAGCGGCTTGGCAATGTAATCGTCGCATCCCGCCTCGATGATCCTTTCCCTGTCGCCTTTCATGGCCTGGGCGGTCATCGCAATCACCGGGATTGAACCCAGTTTCGGATTTTCCTTCAGATGCCTGACCACCGTGAGACCATCCATCTTCGGCAGGGCCATGTCAAGAAGGATCAGATCGGGTTGGCTTTCCGCGGCAATCCGCAGCCCTCTTTCGCCGTCCGTCGCTTCCAGGATGCGATAGCGGTTCTGCAAAACCGCCTTGATGGTGGTCATGTTGTCGGGATTGTCTTCCACGATCAGGATGGCAGGGGCTCCCGCCGCTTTCGCCGTTGTCCGCGGCGCGACTGCGACTGTCGATATTCTCCCGGCTCTGTCATAAAGCCGCGCCTGCGGTTCTGATATTCCGAGCATGGATCTCACTTTCGACAACAGGCTATCTCGGTCCACATCCCCCTTCTGGACGAGCTGTTGGATATGGTTGGCGCTGAGCTTATTGAGATCCTCCGGCGTCAGATCCTTGGCCGTCAGGATCAGGACCGGTATTCCTGTCGTCGCCTTTGTCCCACGGATCTTTTCCAGCACAGCAAATCCGTCGATCTCCGGCATCATCAAATCGAGAATGATGCCGTCCGGGATGGTATGGGAAACGTAATCAAAAGCCTCCTGCCCGCCCCGGGCCACATCGGCAACATAACCGGCGGATTCGAGAACCGCCTTCACCTGGATAATTGCAGCTTCATTGTCCTCGACCAGCAGAATCCGGGGCGGGGACACCGGTTTTTGAAGCCCCGGGAGTTTCGGATGATTCTCAAGATCAATCAGGATTCTTTTGATTTCCGCTAACAGCGTCGCCGATTTCGCGGCGCTTTTCTCCAGGACGGAAAAGACATTCCCGCTCAATTTTTCCCGGTCTTCTTCCGTCAGGTCCTTGGCCGTCACAACGATCACCGGCAGGTCGCGGGTCTCAGGGTTGCTGCGAATCCGCTCCAGCACGGCGAAGCCGTCCAGCCCCGGCATCATCAAATCCAGGACCAGCACGTCGGGAATCTGTTTTTTGATCAATTCCAGACAGGCCGCGCCATCCTCGGCCATGATGGCCTTCAGCCCCACCTCTTCGATGATCGTCCAGATTTGCCGACGATCCAGGTCGCTGTCGTCGGTGATCATAATCGAGTGGGTTCCCGGCTTGCCAATCTTCCTGATCTCGGAGACAAGCAGTTTTTTGGAGACCGGCTTGGTGACATAGCCGATGGCGCCAAGGGCAAATCCGGTTTCCTGATCCTCCGAGATGGAGACAATAATAACCGGAATGTCTTTCGTTTCAGGATTCTTCTTCAGGCCCTGCAGCACCTCCCAGCCGTCCATGTCGGGCATGATGATATCGAGGGTGACGGCAAAAGGCCGTTCAAGCGCGGCGAACTTCAACGCCTCCGCTCCGGATGTGGCCGTGATCGTGTCGTACCCTTCCTGTCGCAGGTAACCGGAGATGACTGCCGCCATCTCCGGTTCATCGTCCACAACGAGAATGGTCTTCCGTTCCGATTGCGCCTCCGCCGGCTGCCGGATGACAACCGGTTCATGGACGGGCGCCGTTCCCTGCCAGGCAGCGGGCAGGGTCAGGGTAAAGGTGGAGCCCTTGCCAAAAACGCTCGTAACAGAGATCTCCCCGCCCAGCATCCGGGCGGCCTTGCGGGCGATGGCGAGGCCCAGCCCCGTGCCTTCGTGCCTTCTCGCCGACGTCCCGTCCACCTGCCGGAATTCGTCAAAGATATAGGGGAGGTCGTTTTCCGCAATCCCGATACCGGTATCCGCAATCCGGACGGAGAGCTTTCCCTGATCGCTCTCCACTGAAACGGTCACGCGGCCGGTCTCGGTGAATTTTACGGCATTGGCCACCAGGTTTTGCAGGATCTGGGAGACCCGGATCTCGTCGCTTTCGAGCGGCGGAAGATCTTGGGGAACCTCCTGACTGAGCTCGATCTGTTTTTCGGCGGCCAGAGGGGCGATGCTTTCAAGAATGTTTCCCAGCGTCAGGCGGAGTGAAAACGGTTTCGCGCTGACATCCATCCGACCGGACTCGATCTTGGCCAGATCCAGGATGTCGTTGATCAGCGTGAGCAGGTTTTTCCCGTTGCGTTCGATGATCTCCAGATAGTTGATCTCTTCGGCGCTCAGTTTTGTCTTTGCCTGCATCATCAGGACGCGGGAAAGGGCCATGACGGAATTGAGCGGCGTCCTGAGTTCGTGGCTCATGTTTGAGAGAAACTGGCTCTTCAGGCGGCTAGCCTCTTCCAGCGACAGCCGCTGCTGCTCCAACTCCATATTCTGTCCCTGCAACTCCTCCGTCTGTTTCCGGAGCTCCTCCGCCTGCGCCTCCATTTCCTCCGACTGAGCCTGAATCTCTTCATTTTTGGCCTGCAATGTTCGGTTGGTCTCTTCCGTCGCCAGCCGCTGACGCTCCAGCTCCACATTCTGCTGCAGCAACTCCTCCTGCTGCGCTTGGAGCTGCTGATTCTGCTGTTCGAGCTGTTCGGCAAAGAGGCGGATTTTTCCGGACGCCAGCACGCCGTTCAGGCGGGCGGTCATCACGCTCCAGACGTCGTTTACCAACCGGACCGCCGGCGCGGGATAGCTCCGGACACCGGCCAGGGAAATCACCGCCGCAATGCCGCCGTTCCCGGGGATGGGAATGGTGATGATCTCACGCGGCTGAAAATCCCCGCCCACCGTAGCGAAGGTGAAACGCGAATCCGCCGGAATGTCGGTGAGGCGCTGGATCTGCCCCGTGGCCAGCGCCGCGCCGAACTCGCCTTCAAGCCCGGCGGCGGAAAAGGAGGCGCGGCCGGCAGGGGCAAGCCCGATGGATTCAAAGTGGTCGAACGCGGTTTTCTGCTCGTTTGGCAGATAGACGGCCCCGACCTGCGACCCGGTATGCTCCAGCAATCCTTTGAGCAGTTCCCGGCAGAAGGCGTGCAGCTCTTCTTCCTGGAGCATGGCCCCGGCTATCCGGGCTGCCGATTCCTTGCCCTGCCACTCCGTCTGGACCGTTTCGACGAGGGCATTGAACGCGGTGGAAAGCTTCCCGAACTCATTGGCGGACGCATATCGGCTACGGGCGTCCAGCTCGCCGCGGCCAAACCGGTCAGCCGCCGAGGTCAGTTCCTGCAAGGGTTCCCGGATGCCTTTCAACAGCAGAAAACCGACGCCCAGCGTCAGCAGCAGAATGGCGCCGAACACCATCCCGAGCTGCATCATCAAATCACCTTTTTTCTTTTCGGCCCCCTGGTAAAACTGGTCGCCCCTGTTCCTGGAAAAATCGCTGATATCCTGAACTTCTTTCAACAGTTTTTCCACATGATCGCCGCCAACGTTGCCGGATTTTGTGCGCCTTGCCGCTTCGGCGGTCTTTCCGGCCCGGAAGAGGCGGATGGTCTCCTCGCGGATTGATTTCCACTGAACAAAGGCGTTGTGGGCCTCTTCGATGTCTCTCCGGGGACCGAGATAGATATCATACAGGATGTCGAACTGCCGGGCGGCGGCGGCTTCGTGGGTGTCGATGCCCTGAATGACGAATTGTCTCTCCTGCTCATTCTCGGACAGGATCAGAGATTTCATCTCCCGGTGCATGGAAAGGATGTCGAACGTGAGCTCTCCGAGGGCCCTGCGGACCTGGAGCGGATGGTCGTAGAGCCCCTTGGTCTCCTGCCACAGGCTGTTCGCCTGGAACCAGGCCGTCACGCCGAGGAGCGCCACAAACACCAGAATGGCGCACGTGCCAATTTTCAACTGCGTGCCGATTTTTAGATCTTTCAGTTTCATCGCTTCACCTTTCCCGGCCTATTTTTTCCGGTAGATCGGGCTGAATTCAAAAAGCTGATTGAAGTTTTGCCGATACTTCATGGTCGGCGCCTCCGCCTCACCGAGGATCAGAATACCATTTTTAGCAAGCGAATGGTACAGCCTTGCAAAGATGGTCTCCTGGTATTCGATATTGAAGTAGATCAATAGGTTGCGGCAGAGGACCAGATCGAAATTGCCGAAGACGCTCTCCGGAGGAACAGTGTGCTTTTTATCCAGCATGTCATAAGCTGAAAAAGTGACCCGATTCCTGATTTCCGGCATCAAGCGGAAAGAACTCCCTTCCGTTGTAAAATATTTCGTCAGAAGCCGATGCTTGATGTTCTCAACGCTCTTCAGCGGATAGAGGGCCTTTCCGGCATCGGCAAGCGCGCCACCATCGATATCGGTAGCAAAGATGTGCAGGTTCATCGCGACCTCTTCCTTGCGCAGCAATTCGTGGATCAGGATCGCCAGGGAGAAAGGTTCCTCGCCTCTGGCGCAGCCCGCGGACCAAACTCTCAGCGATGGATCCCGCGCCTGGGTCTTTTCTCGCATAATCTCCGGCAGAATTCGGTCGGCGATCAGTTCGAAGGTCAGCGTGTCCCGGAAGAACCGGCTGACGTTGATGGTGATGATATCCAGCAGATGATCCAGTTCATCGTCGTTTTTTTGCAGACAGAAAAGGTAGTCGCTGAAGCCTTCGCAGGCAGTGGTGGCCAGCCGCTGACCGATGCGCCGCTCCAGCATGGCCGGATGATAACCGGAGAAATCAAAACCCCGCTTCTCCAGCAAATAATCAAGGACAGGTGCAATTCCTTTGCCTGTTTTCTGCATCGACGTATTTCCTCTGCGAGGCTCTGGTACATTTATAACCCAACACCTGTGACAGCGTCTTCTACAGATTCGTTATGCTGTGCGGCTTGATCAGCCTCTCCGTGAAGCCGAAACCGCTGAAATCGTAGCTAGCAGGATCATCCGCGGCACAACAGTATCTCAATCATGCCTCTTTCGCCTCCAGTCTCGTCCGGAAGCGGGCATCTGAAATAATCAAGAGCTATATCCGCATTATTCCTAACACTAGCGAGGATGGTTTGCTTCGCCTTCCCAAGGCAACTCAATAAAGAAAGTGGTTCGCCCATCCGCGCAGTTGAATCCTACCTTACCACCCAAATAGCGCTCTCCAAAAAGCTTCATACTGTATGTGCCAATGCCGCGCCCTACTTTTGCCTTACTGCTGAACGAACGTTTAAACATTTTCAACTGGAGATCAGGCGGCATCTCTCCTGCATTGCTCACCTCGATCCGCAGCGATTCGGTTGAAATGCGGTAGCTGACCAGCACTGTCTCTTTTTGGGGTACGGCCTCCATCGCATTTAGCACCATGTTGCCGACAATCCTCCGCAGTACCGGCGGATCAGTGCGCAACAAGCATGTTCCTGAGGGCACCAGTTCTACAAATCTTCCGGGTACGCGCTCATGGTGCGTGTACAAATCGGATATCTCCTGCAGCATCTTGCATAGGTCCACCTCTTCAAGCTGCGGTTCGTATTCACTTTCCTCGGCTGCAATCAATCTGCGCTGATGCCTGAGCTCCTCAATCAGGTTTCCGGACAGGGTCTTCATCTGGAGTTGGTATTGCTTTTCTGCATCTCTTGAGGGATCTTCATCCACAAGCAGACAGGCCAGCCCCCTAATACCGCCGGCGGTATTGATAATGTCGTGGAAAAAGGTTCTTTCCATGAGCTGTTTACGCTTTTCGGCGCTGATGTCCTAGAGTGCGAATATGGTAAAGTTTTTTTCATCCACCTTTAGCGGCGATGCCGTGGCTTCCAGCTCCAGTGCCGTTCCCCCCTGACTGCCAAGAGTGACCAGACATTCGCCGGATGTCTGGGAGTTGCTTTTCTGGCTGTCCAGAATTGCTCTGACGGCTCCGCAGACCGAACAGTTGGTCGCAGTCCCGCAGCCATCCGGGCCTTGTTCGGCATGGATGCACCCCAGTGCTTCCCCCGGTCGCCTGCCGATCAGAAGATTGGCATCCACTATGGCAAAAGCCTGCAAAAAGCGGTTGTTGACGGCTGCGATCTGACGATGCTCGTTCAGGATCATGGCGATAGTCGGTATGGCATCCAGCAAAATTGCTACAAAATCAGCTTGCTTAATTGCCTGACTTTGATCGTGCATCAGATCCCGGGTAGCTCTGCCAGCAGGAGCGAAAAATGTTTCGGTATTTGGCATCAGCTATAATTCTCCTCATTTTACGGTACTTCAAACATTACCGTTTTAAAGAAAGTATTTTCATCAAGGTAGGCGTTTTACTACTTTCGGAAAGAGAACGATACCAGCTCCTGCCCCAAAAATCACGCTCAAGAATCTGCACCCTTCATTCCTTACTGTCGAATCAGCCCTTACCTATTTCCCATCCAGCTCCCGTCGGATGGCCAAGCCGATCCTCTCCTTGACCTAGGGTTTCTTGACAAAGTCTCCCACCCCAGCCTCTGGGCCTCCCTTTACGGTGCTGTCAGGTTCATGCGGATCGTCGCACCCTTGCCTCCGTACACCATCAAGTATTTGTTGCCCGAGCCGCTGAAACTCGCGCTGCCGTCTCCTGTCCCCGAAGCCACACGAGCAAAATTGTTGTCCAGTACTTTCCAAGCGGTCGCACCGCTAATCGTGATCAATCCGCTCGTTCCCATCTTTTGCCACTCAGCGAAGCCGTCGCTCCCGATCGTCACGGTGCTTAGCCCCGCCGACAGTGAAGGCACGCCCGAAAGAGGGCGGTAGAGATAGCTTCTGAAACGCAGCCACTCCTCTCCTCTCCAACTCTCGACCGCCAGGTCCATAAGATCCCTTCCCTGACTCTGGGGAATCAAAAGGATCATCCCGTCAAGACGTGATGCCGAAACGGGGTTCATGTCGCGCAGGATCTGCCCTCCCACCAGCATGTACCCGGGGAGTGCCGCCGGCGTGGACATGGAAAGTCTCGGGTCCGGGTCCGCGTCCGGGTAGGCGGCGTAGTAGTCGTCGTTGACCTTGAGCCATGACTCGCCCATGCGGGTATGCCAAGCGTCCGATACAGTCGCCTGGGCGGGCAACTTTTCCGCAGCCATCGTCACGGTGGCGTAGTAACCGTTCCCCGAAGCCTGGCGCATCACGAAGTAGCTGTGGTCGTTCTGGCTCACGAAACGGACCGCGTTGACCGCATCGTTGTCCGTTGTGTACCATCCGTCGTTGCGAAGTTTGAGCCCCTGGTACGCACTTTTCCACGTCCCGTTCACGAAGGACGACATTTCGAGCGTCCGGGCAGTCTGGAAGGAGAGCTTGAACCTGTCGGTCGCGTTCGAGTAGCTTCCGTCAAACTGGGCGATCTCGTTGTCGGAAGGGGGTTGCGTCGGCAGCACCGTGTCCTTGCGGATTACGTCTGGCAACGCTGCGATCCTTCCCCGCTCTACGAGCGCGGAAAGGAGCGTCTTCTCGGCTATCTGTGCCGCACCGCCCGAACTCATGCTGTTCGACACGCCGATCACAACGATCGCCAGATGCTCATTGGGAGCGACGAGGAACGCCGCACCGTAGGAGGAGTAATCCCCACCCTTGAACCATCCCTTGATTCCGGACGCCTTCAGGGCGGGATGCGTGACGGTGTCCCATCCCAGGCCAAAACGCGCCGAGTCGGACGGATAAGGATTAAAGGTACCCAAGGTCTGGTCCACGCCCATGGCCTCGACAACGTTCTCCGACAAGATCCTCATGGATCCGTACGTCCCTTTGTTCAGCAACATGGCCGCTAGCTTGACCATGTCCTCGGCCGTGGAATACAATCCGCCCGATGCATACATGTTGAAATAGGCATGGGGCGAAGGCGTGCTGCCGGTGTGTGGCCGGGCAAAGCTCTTGTCGGGAAAGGTCTCCGTGGCAAAACGGCTGCGTGTCATCCCCAACGGGGTGAAAATCTCGTCCCGGACGAAATCGGGATAGCTCTTGCCCGTGACCGCCCGCACGAGGTTCTCGATCATGGTGAACCCGTCGTTACAGTAGACGCCCATGTACCCCGGCGCGTGCTTAAGCCGCTGGTACTTGAGCCCTTCCATCATCTGGGCCGCAAGGCCGGTGTACGGCGTGACCGTTTTCACGTTGCGCTCATCCGTCCCTGGGAAGCCCGACGTATGATTCAACAGCATGCGTACCGTGACGCTGCGGTACTCTGGTGAGGCCATGATGAAGTCGGGAATGTAGTTGACGAGCGGGGTGTCCAGTGAAACCAGCCCGCGATCCACCAGGATCATCGCGGCAATCGTCGATACCATCTTACTGACGGAGGCAATGCAGAACATCGTGGAGGTACCGGCCGCATTGTTGTCGGTCTTGTCGGTCACACCGAATGCCTCGTTCCATATCGTCCCGTTTCCGTCGGACAGAGCAATCGAGACCGCGGTCGCGTTCGTGTCGTTCATGACCTGTCGTACGATCGAGCGCCCCGCGGAAACGGTAGCGGAATAGGGCGAGGTCTCCGAAGAAGAGCCGCCGCATCCGACAAGCGCCGCGAACACCAGAAAAACGAAGATCGCGATTTGTATGACAAATGACTTTGCACGAGTTCCCATCACCACACCACCACCTCCGGCGGTATCAGCAGACTGACGATGCCCTTGAATATTTCTGGTCATAAAAAATATGTTTCATTTCGTCACCCACCCGGTGAGATCGGCAAATTCGGCCATCTCGCTTTATTTTCTTTTTAAATCCGGCATTTCCTTCAATAGCGACGTTTTGCTGCCTTCAGGAAGTGCGCCTGAACCCTACCTGATCACGAAATGAGCTGTCAAGTTTTTCCATGTTTCATCCCGTACAGCATATAATCCGTCAACGCAACCATCCCTCGTGGTCTACAAAGTCATACCCAGCCATATTGTCACTGAGAATCGATGATATTGCTTTACCTCCTATATCGTTTAAGCTCTGACCAATAGCACAGGCATATGCGACTTACGCAATATCTCGTACACCACGCTACCAAGCAGCATTCTTTTCACGCCAGTATAGCCATGGGTAGCCATGACAATTAGATCTATACTATTTGTCCAAGCATAATCGAGAATAGTATGAGCAGGATTAACGCTTATTATTACAGTGGTTTCGACTTTGATTCCTTCCGCAGTAAGCTGAACTTGCACAGCATCAAGATAATCCTGTAATTCGTTGATTTTTGTCGCCCGAGCTGGCACCAAATCAATCTCTCCTTCTATGATACCATAGGGGGGGTTGAACATCGCTACACTGAGAAGGATAACTTCTTCAATATGGACTCCTTGGGCAAGGTTTCTGACATGAGGTAATGCACATTCCGCCAATTTTGAACCATCAAGGGGAATCAGCACTTTATGGTACATTTTTTATACCTCCAATCAGAAAAATATCGTCGATGTATACATCTTTACTGCTAAATGTGTCCTCACATCTTTTTATCCAGCTATTCCCTTGCCAATGAACAAGCGGCAAGACATTGACATCGAAAAGGAAAACATGAAAACAACAACATGTCAATATAGATTTGACATATAGATATTGTATAATTGAAAATATATATTAAGTCAGGGCAAGCAGGTAGAATCTGAGTTTGGAGTCTTTAGGATTTACGACCGAAATGTGGCAAGTGAAAATATTTTTCAAAATCTTTGCTGATTGGCGATCGTAATCTTGTATTTTCGTCAAGGTTGGCATTTTACTGACTACAGGAAGCTGTCCTCACATCCGCTCCTCCGAAAAAATCCCCCCCCCAAAAAAATGCGCCTTTCAATCCGTTATCACCGAACCGAAGAATAATCCGATTATTTTCCACCAGCGCAGCCCAGCCAGCAACTTCGTTCACTAACTTCATTGAATCTTGAAAAACTCCTTCACTGTATCCCATGCGACCGTTTGCAGATGCTTTGCCACAGAGGGATCTAAGCCAGCGGTATAGTTGTTTCCAATGGGTGATTTCTTGAATAGTGATGCATAAACGACATTGGCAGCGAGGTAAGTGCCCATAAAGCTCGGATGCCGTTTGTCAGGCACATACAAAATAAGATCAGGGCGTATCGTGATGGATTTGGAAAAAGCCAGTCCAGCCGGTATCACCATAGCGTTGTTTGCATTACCAACTTTCACATACGCGTCGGCAAGCTGTTCTGTCATTTCGGGTGCGTCAGCGTATGCCCACAACATGAAAAAAACTGGTTCGGCACCATGCTTGCGCACTGTGTCACTGTGCTTCTTTGCAAACTCCACAAAGAGAGCTTTCAATTCTGGATGGACTGGGCACTGGCTGCAATCCATCATGATGGCGATGTCAAACAGTTTGTCGAGCTTATTGAACTGAACCTTATTGTCGGCAACAAACGAATAGCGACCAATGCCATTCGGTTGGAAATAGGCCTCGACATTGTGCCAGTCCAGGCCAGATCCGCTGATCGTCACTGACGTGCCGCGAAAGGGCTGCTTTTTATCTGCCGCACTGATGATATCGCGCACGTGACCATGCAGGCTGTTGTTGTAATAGAAAAAGCTGTTGCCGATAAAGATGGCCGACTTGGGGTTAAGTGGGTTGGTTTGCGTGACTTTGGGCACGTCGTAGGCAAACACAGCCGTTGCCATGACAAACAACATAGAAAAAAGAAGTGTCACACTGGTTCTGTTGAATTTCATATTGCCTCCAATTGTTTAAAATTTTTGAATCTTGGCATATCATCCAACAAGGCAGTCAATTTGAGTCCACCACTTCCGGTTTCGCGGCAAAGAGGCACCAGACAATGCATTACGTTTCCGCAAGCTCCTCTGAGGACCGGCTGTCAATATCATGATTATCGAAAGAGCAACATCGCTGTTTTCCACTTGAAATAAAGCACTCTTGTCGAGGGCAACGTTTTACTGACTTCAGGAAGGAGAACATACCACCTCCCGCTAAAAAAATCACGTTTAACAATCTGAACCTTCGTCCCGTATGGAGCATATTACCGTTTTAGCTCATCCCGAATGGCTACGCCGATTTTTTCCAGTACGTAGGGCTTCTTGACGTAGGCGCCTGCTCCTAACTTCTGCGCTTCCTCGGTTCGATCAGTTTCAGAGAAACCGCTGACTATAATCGCCTTCTGCTTCGGGCTGATTTCCAGAATCCGCCGATATGTCTCCAGACCATCGATCCCTGGCGTCATAATCATGTCCAGAACAAGAATATCCGCCTTGTCGGTTTTTAGATATTCCACCGCCTCCTCGCCGCTTGATACGCAATGAACCTGATATCCCAGTTTTGTAAGCAATCGGGTGGCAATATCCCGTTGTTCGGCCCTGTCATCCACCACGAGAACCGTTTCCCCTTTGCCCATGTACTGTTCCATTGGAAGCTCCGCTTCCGGCGCAACCAGATCCTCCTGCGTGACCGGAAAGTAGAGCGAAAAAGTTGTCCCTTTTCCCTCCTCCGTCTGCAGATCGATATGCCCGTTGTGATCCTTCACCGTTCCCCAGACAATCGCCAACCCTAGCCCGGTGCCGCTCTTGCCCATCTTTTTTTTCGTGTAGAACGGTTCAAATATCTTTCCTATACTCTCGGCCGGAATGCCCATTCCCGTGTCGGATACAACCAAAACGGTATAATCCCCCTCCTTGACCTCGTCATATCCCCGGATGGGCTTGTCAAGATGGCGGTTCTCCGTGCGGATCGTTACCTCGCCCGGATCGGTGATTGCCTCCGCCGCATTCGATACCAGGTTCATCAACGCCTTTTCCAGATGAACGGAGGAACCTTTGATGTTCAGCAGATTCTCGTCTTTCTCGGTTCGGAAGGTTACATGCGGATGATCGTTCTTGAACTTGTCAAACACCGGAGTTTCAAGAAAGTCGAAAACAATGCTGTTGAGATTGATAATATCCGATACCGTGACACCCCGCCTAGCCAGAGTGAGAAGGTCCTGGATGATCGCGGCGCCCTTTTTTGTGGATTGCAGAATCTTGTCAACGTAACTTCTGGCTGGATTATCCTCAAGTATCTCATCCCGCAACAGTTCCGAATAGCCACTCAGTATTCCCAGCACGTTGTTCAGGTCATGGGCCACGCCGCCCGCTAGTTGACCGAGGGCCTCCATCTTTTCTGCACGATTCAGACGTTCCTCCAGACTTCGGTTTTCCTCCTCCGCACGCTTGCGTTCCGCCAGTTCCAGTTTTATACGATCGTAGAGCTGCGCGTTGTGGATGGCAATCGCCGCCTGCGCGGCGAACATTCTGAGCATTTCCATATCCGCTTCGGTGTATCTATGCGGCGTATATGCAAGCATATTGATAACGCCCAGAAATTCTTCACCCCAGTGAACCGGCATCAACATCAGCGTCCGGGAAGGCAAATGGTCATACTCCCTTTTTCGCCCTGGCCAGGCGTGATAATCATTGATCAGTAACGGTGTGCCCGTCGCCCAGACCTGACCGACAGCTCCTTCGCAGCGTCGACGCATTTTTCCGCTATTCGACAGATTCTCACCGGCGGTCGTGACCAGCTCTATCAGATCCAATTCCGGCCTGTAGATAAAACAATTGCAGGATTCCCCGCCGATGAGGTTCAATGCTTGCTGGGCGATGGAATGGAGCAAGGCGTCAAGGTTTAGTTCGGCAGTGAGCACGATACTCGTATCGTGCAGCATGGACAACTGTAGAGAATAACGATCGCTTTCTTCCTTAATTCGTTTGCGCTCGGTGATGTCCCGCGAAATGGAGAGAGCGACTTGCCTGCCAAGATACCAGAACTTATGAATGTTGCTCTCCACGGGGATCTTCAGCCCATCTTTCGTCAAGTGAATCGTTTCAATTAGAATGTCTCCTCGGGAATCAAGGGCAATTCGCTTGTTGGCAATCCGTTCATATTCCTCCGGCACCGTGATGTCTCGGGGTGTGAGAGAGAGTAATTCCTCCCTTGTGTATCCCATACGGCGACAGGCCACATCATTGACCTGGAGAAAACGCCCGGTCAAACCTTCCTCATCTAGATCGTGCACCAAAACGGCATCGTTAAGGCCCTCAAAAAGGATGCGATACTTCTCCTCGCTTTCCCGCAATGCTTCGCCCGTCCTGCTGACGTCATTGAACAGTTGTGCATTGGCTATCGCCCCGGCAATCTGCATCCCGATACGTTCCGCGAGGCGAAGATCTTGTTCGGTGTATGCCTTTAACTTTTTGGATCGGAAGGTCATGCTCCCGATCACTTCGGCCATGGAAATCAGCGGAACGCTCATCGTCGAACGCAGCCCCGTCTTGAAGGTTTCATAAAGATTGGGATAGAGCTCTTTTATCTCCTCTGCATCATCCGGCTGGATGAGTATGCCGGTTCGTGTATTCATGACAACACCCGTCGTAGTCCCTCGGCTATCATACGAATCCCCAATTTTCCGCTTGGGGTTGTTGGTTCCGGAAACATAGGCGACGACAAATTCGTTATCATTCTTCTTCAGATTCACCAAAAATCGGTCATAGAGGATCAGCTTATGAATCTCGGCGTCAACCAGCTCAAATGCCTGATTGATATCCAGGGTAGAGACGGCAACTCTTCCGATTTCGCCGATAATGGCCATTTCTTCTGCTAATCGCTCGGCTGTCTTCTGGCTTTGACGTATCGCCTCCTCCGCCAGTTTACGTTCACCAATATCCTCGAACAACCCGACAGCGCCCATGAATTTCCCGTCATTGGTTGTTATGCTCTGGTAGATAGCTCGCATGGGCGTGGTTTTCCCTGCCGTTATAGAGACATAATCTCCCTCGTAATATCCCAGACGATCGTCCAGGGCATCCCTGACCGCCATGAGCATCGCCTGATCTTGCAGCTTTTCGAGCATGTTGAACCCGCGAATCTTTTCCCGGGTGCCTCCCATGATTTGAGCAAATTTTTCATTCATGCCAACAATAATGCCATTGGCATCAAAATGCATGATGCCCAGCGGGGAGTTGTCAAAGATCATTCGATACCGCTCCTCGCTTTCGCGTAACGCACTCTCAGCCTGTAAGCGGTCGGAAATATCAATAAAACTTTCAAGATAACAAGGCCTTCCCTTTATGATCACAGGATGAACGGTTTTCAGAATGTCCTTTGGATGTCCATCAGAGCAAAGCAGCTTACGTTCAGAGTGATCAACGCTTTGACCAAGATCTTTGACCGGACATTTGCCTTGCTGGGCAGGGCAGACCAAAGAGTGACAGATCTGTCCGATAATCCTATCTTTGGAAAGCCCGGTCATTTCTATGGCAGTTTGATTAGCTTCAAGAATGACTTGAGTTTCTCTGTCAATGATGAGAATCCCCGTTCCCACGGTATCGAAGATTGCCTGAAGCTTGGTCTCGCTTTCGCGCAGCGCTTCTTCCGCCTGCTTGCGCTCGGTAATGTCTAAAATAAAATTAAGACTACACTGTTTCCTATCGATCTCAATGACTTCACTTGAAACCAGAAAATCTCGGACCTCTCCGTTATGCATTCTATATCTGGTGTCGAAGTTTTTCAGGGAACCGTTTATGGAGAGTTCTTCAATAAACTTGAGCCTTTCTTTAGGATCGACCCATACCCCTAATTCGGTGGATGTATGGCCAATAACTTCATCTCTTTGGAAGCCGGTTGTTTTAAGAAAAACATTGTTAACCTCAATATATCTACCATCCTCCATAGAGGCGATTGTGATAGCCTCCGGACTCGCTTCAAATGCTTTGGAAAATTTCTCCTCACTCTTCTTTATTATCTCTTCTGCGCGCTTGTGCTCGGTGATGTCTTTGGATGAGCAGATCGCAGAAAGTATTTTCCCTGCAGCGTCTTTGATCGGAGAGATAGAGGTTATATAATGCTGGTCACCGTCTGTACGCGGAACGCGTACTTCAATGACCCTTTTCTCACCACTGCGAAAGACTTGGCTGAGCGCAGCAAAGCGCTTAGCTGCCTCATCTTTTGAAAAGACATCCCAAATGCTCTTGCCGATGATCTCATCCGCTGGTTTACCTACCCCGTTGGCGAATGCTTGGTTAGCATATTTGTATTGGCCCTCCGGGGTGAAGGAAAAGATAGGATCGGGTGATTCTGAAAGAAGGACTCGGTGTCTCTCCTCGCTCTCTCGCAGGGCATTCTCCATTTGTTTGCGTGCGGTGATGTCGCGGTGAAAACCGAAGAACAGATTACGTTTAGGTAAATAAGTGATGCTGACGTCCACGTCGATAATGGTGTTGTCTTTGCGTCGGAAGCGCGACTCGAAATGGGCCGAGCCGGCTTGAATGACATGTTGAATCGTGCGCTCAATCTCCTCCGCCGAATCGTTCGCTTCCACTTCCGCTACCGACATTTTCAACATCTCATCGCGGCTGTAACCCAGCATGCGGCACATGGCCTCATTTACGTCAATTATCTGTCCGCCTTGGATATTAGTTACCCAGAAACCATCCTGAAGCTGATTGAGGATGGTGCTAGCTCGCTCTTCGCTCTCATCAAGTTTCTTCCTGGCTTCAATTTCCTTGAGATTTTTCAGACCAGTACTGGTAATAACCTCGATTAATCCCTTGATGAAGAACAGATAACTATTCAATTGTGCCTGGGTCCAGATCGGCACCTTCTTTACCGCTTCAATATACGCCTCTTCATCGAATCCGTATCGCTTTGCCTGCACCCTGAAAAAGTTCAAATCAGGCGACTCTAGAAAGAATTGGCCGGTAAAATAGTTACCGTAATGAACACCTTCGACGATAATCGGCGTGGCATTGTCAATGAGACCGTGAGGGCATCGATAACTAACAGTCGGATTTGCCTCATGGAGATGATCTGCAATATATTGATCGCTCTTGATACACTCTTTTAGGCATTCACTATGTTGCCTATGGAATTTGGTGCAGACATCTTGCCACGCTGTGGCTGTATGAACCTTGCCCTCATTGTCGATGATGGCAGATGGAAACGAATAGATCTCATTCAACCGGTCCTGAAGCATTTGAAACTGTTGAACGTCTATAATATCTTCAAGTTTCATTGGCATAGGGAATATTCTCCGTATTTTCACACGTGATGATATGGGCTGACAAGCGCAGCTTACGCTTACCAAATATAGAAAATGAATGGCAGAATGGCTGAGGCTTGTCAAATATTGAATGTCGTTTGTAATCCAGCATTGTCTTCAGGGATGGCTCTTCATTGATTACAGGAAGGCAACAATACCACCTCCGCCCCGAAAATCACGCTTAAAAATCTGCACATTTCATTTCGTACTTTTGAATATACCTCTATCCGTTCTGATCTAACACTTCCCGCACTTTGGCAGCCAGGTCTCTTCTGGAAAATGGTTTCTGAATGAAATTGACATTCTCATCCAATACGCCATGGTGGGCGATGACGTTGGCCGTATAGCCCGACGTAAACAAGCATTTGAGATGTGGATAGAGGGCCAACAGCTTTTTTGCCAAGTCCCGTCCATTCATTTCAGGCATGACCACATCGGTCATGAGCAGATGAATCTCGCCTGTGTTCTCTCCCGCCAAGCGGATCGCTTCTCCCGGTGAACCGGCAGCCAACACCCGATAGCCCTGGGTTTCCAACAGGAGTTTGCTCAGCTCCAGCAGAGTCGGCTCATCTTCCACCAGCAGGATCGTCTCCTGGCCGCGCCGGAGCGGCTCTACGGCTACTTCCGTCCGCGTCTGTTCGGCCTTACCAATGTACCGGGGCAGATAAATCTTGAAGGTCGTTCCCTGACCCGGTTCGCTGTAGACGTTGATGAAGCCGTTGTTCTGCTTGACGATGCCGTAAACTGTGGCCAGACCAAGGCCCGTGCCTTTCCCAATTCCCTTTGTAGTGAAAAATGGTTCAAATATTTTATCTATGGTCTCCTTGTCCATGCCGCTGCCGTCGTCGCTCACAACCAGCAGGACAAACTCTCCGGGTACAAAGCCCGCATGATCGGCGCAATAGTCCTCATCGAAGCGGATATTCTTTGTTTCGATTGTGAGCTTGCCGACACCGGCGATGGCGTCGCGTGCATTGATGCACAGGTTCGCCAGAATTTGGTCAATCTGGGATGGATCAATCTTGGCTGGCCACAGGCTAACACCCGGCAGCCAGACCAGATGGATGTCCTCACCGATAAGACGTTGCAGCATCTTGAGCATCCCCGAGATGGTATCGTTCATGTCGAGCACTTTGGGGGCAACCACCTGCTTGCGCGCGAAGGCCAGGAGTTGACGGGTGAGGTCAGCGGATCGCTGGGCCGCATTTCTGATTTCCCGGAGGTCGGCATGGAGGGGCTGGGAAGGATCAACCTGATCCATAGCGATCTCCGCATGACCGAGGATTACCCCCAGCATATTGTTGAAATCGTGAGCGACACCCCCAGCTAACCGACCCACCGACTCCATCTTTTGGGACTGCTGAAGTTGGGCTTCGAGTTTGGCATGCTCCTCTTCGGCCAACTTGCGCTCGGTAATGTCCACATGCGTTCCCACCAGCCGGATAGCTCCGCCCCTTTCATCGCGGGCGACACACTTCCCACGTCCCAAGATCCAACACCAGTCACCGTTCTTGGCTTTCATACGGTACTCGATTTCAAAATATTCGCTTCGGCCCTCAATGCAATCACCGTTTGCCTGCAGAACATTTTCGCGATCATCAGGGTGAATCCGTTCCCTCCAGGCATTGCCTGTCGCGGGGAATTCACCGACCTCATAGCCAAGCATGGCATAATACCCCGGACTGAAATACCACTCGTCCAAGTTGACGTTCCAGTCCCACAGGCCGTCATTTGTTGCCTCCATGCTGAGCCTGAACCGCTCATCACTTGCCTGCAGTTCCCCAGTCCTTTCCGCAACCCGCTGCTCCAAAGATTCATTGAGCTGCCGGGTCTCGTTGAACCGTGCCGACAGTGCATCAGCCATCCCCCTGAAATTGTCGATCAGGTTGCTATTATCCTTTATGCCGCTTTCGGGCCACGCGATGGTTGTACCGGACGCCACCTTGACTGGCAGGTCGTGAGTAAGATTGATGAGCTGTTCGTTGGTAGCGGCAATCTGGCGACTCAACATTTCAGCTATCGCGAGCGCCACGAGAAGAATAATGAATAGCAGAATTATCCTGCCCGTATAACGTTCGTAAAGCACTTTCTGGAACGGCGCCACCGGTTGCTCAAGAACAAGTTTCCATTCGGCCATGTTTCCTATGGGAGATTCCGCAACATAGAAAGATTTCCCCCAGAGGGCAATGGTCGAGGTATTGGGGGGCAGCACGGGCACCCATTGAGAAAGTCCTGCTTCAGGCCGACTCATTGTTCCTTTGCTGCGCGAAAATGGCGTCATGATCTTTTGGTCACTGCGGTTGCTTACAATCACGTTGCCGTTTTTGTCCAGCAGAGAGTATAGCATGTTCGTTCCCTCGGTGTTTGTCTTCAGGATGGCCTGTATTCTGTCGAAATTCAGGATGCCCGAGACGCACCCGTCGTATTCTCCGCGTGCCAGCACGGGGACAATCATTATGGCAATGGGAACGGTACGTCCGATTTTTGATAAAACCACTTCCGAGAGCATCGGTTGGAGCGTGCGTTTGAGCGTCGGGATGAAGGGGCGATCGGCATAGCTCCAGCCGATTGTGCTACGGCCCTGTTCATCAACCGGTGGAGCATGAGCGGTACTGAATGATTCTTTGTTAAGAAGCACGATCCGCACAAAATTGATGTCCGATGTCCTCTGCTGTTCCAGGCGAGGCTGCATCTGCGACGATGAAAGCGTCTCCGCCATCCGGGCCAGGTTGACGATAGGAAGTTTTCTGTTCTCTACCCAGTTTTCAAGATTCTCGGCCACACGGCGACTATCCTGAGTCAGGGAACTGCGAATATGATGGTCTGTCTCGGCAAAGTCGGCACTGCTGGTAACAGCCAGCATGATCAGCGCCGTGCATATTACGAAAAATGCCAGCAGGTTTGACAAAATCTCGCGGAATGATATCTGCGAAGAATTCGAACGGAGTGCATATCCGGTAAAGATCAGCCGGGCAACCAGGGCATTGGCGATGCCATTTATTGCCTGCTTCGTCATTAGGAAAATACTGTTCCCTGCGGGTAAATTAGTGATGATATGAAAGCAAAAATATCCCAACGGTATGCCGATGAAGCACCAATAGAGCGCGTCGGCCGTGAGCAGATTGATCTTCAGCCGGTTTATCAAATAGCCGACAACTGCCACTTCGGCGGTCATGGTGATAATGCCGTAGGGGTGGTTCCATGCGAAATAGGTGTAGGAGGCGATTATGGCTGCCGCAGCAATACCCCGGCCAAGACCGAAGAACTGCAGCGCCAGCATGGCAAAAATACTGCCAAAGATGAAGTCTGCGTTTAAGATGGGAAACTTGAAATAATTGCCGACCAAACCGGCGGCGATTAGTGATAGGTATAGCGGGATGGCATATTTTCTGGTTTCGGCTATCTTTTCTAAGTGTATAGACACTACACCTCACCCCTCTGCGCTTGTTCAAAAGTCTTCAACACTGCTGCAATCCATTGTGCGGAGAATTGTTTTGCATCCGTAAGCCACGGTAACTGGCTATTCACACCCTCGTTAACGCCAGCCTATGATGATTGTAGGCCGAGATGGTGTCATTTATTTCTGTTTGAAATAAAGCATTTTCATCAAGGGAGGCGTTTTACTGATTTCAGGAAGCACTTCGACGCTCCGGCTGGCTCCATCAAAAAAATGTCTCCGATGAAAAATTCAGTATATCGATGAAAAATTCAGTATATCGATGAATATCCTCTATTTCCTCTGGTTCTGAACGTTTATCGTCTAGACTTCCAATAGTCCGGGTGCCGATGAAGATGCATGACCGCAAGGATGTAGATGCGATCGGACTCAATGCTGTATAGAACGCCGTACGGAAAGCGACTTGTCAGGCATCTGCGAACATCATCTTCAACAATCGGCCACGCGTACATATAGGATAGGATGTTGTGTACGGTGGAATTGACCTCCAGAGAAAAATCCTCTCCAAGTCCCGTTGAGCAGCTCTCGTAATATTCGACGGCTTCAAGAAATTCCGTTTCTGCTTCCGGATGAAAATCGAACGTCATCGTCCGAACCGCTCTCTGATTCGAGCAAAAACCTGATCCCCTGGAACGGGTTTGACACGTCCTGACCGGAGTTCGGTAAGCCGACGCTTGGCAACCACTGCCCATTCCTTATCAAGGTCCGGGTCCGGCATATTCAAGGTACGAAGGAGGGAGTCAACCACTATAACGCGCTCTTCCACAGGGAGCGAGGCGGCCTCTTGAATGATGTCCTGCGTATTGTGCATAAAACACCTCCATAATTTCAATACAAGCATACCACGAGATTTTATATTCTGCAATTTTCAAAGGCGACGGGGGTAACAAGCTAATGATAACCAATTGAAGTCTTGCATTTTCGCCAAGGTCGATATTTTACTGACTTCAGGAAGGACATCTCAACTCCAATCATCCCCCCAAAATGCCGCCTTTCATCCCGTACTCGTTAATATACCGTGCTGAGAAAAAAAGCAACTTTGAAAACCGGATTTATTGAACCAGTGCTCTGGGGGCAACCGCCGCGTCGCCTTGGCCGCTTTTATCAAGTCTCCTGGTGACGAAGCCCGATGCCTTGATCTCCTCCACGAACTCGCGAAGGTAGAGCGCACCAGCCTCCCGGCCCTTTGGCGTGCCCATCGCCTGTTCGATGACCATGAAACGACCATCCATTACGCGCACGTTGGGATTGGTTTTAGCGAGCTGAATGAGCGGCTGTTTCACCCCTGCTGCGACTTCAAGTTTATCCTTCAGAAAAACATCTACCGCCTCGGGCGAGGTCGGTACGCGGATCAATTGCGCGTACTTCAGCGTGCGAGTCAGGTAGAGGTCGTAGGCGCTATTGTTGCCCACTGCGACGCGGACCCCATTGCGATCAACGTCCTGGTTTGTGTCCAGCGCCAAGTCTGTCGGCACGAGATAGGCTCCCTCGATCACCGCATACGGTGCCGTGAAGACGATTTCGGTAGCGCGTGCCGGATCGCAACGTCCCATGCGCCCCTCTTGAGCGCGTCGAACACCTTCCCGGCGGCGTCATAGGTTATGAGTTCAACGGGAACAGCCATGCGACGGCCCAACTCGTGTGCCAAGTCCACCGACACCCCGCGTGGCTCGACACTCACCGCGTCCTTCTGCGCGAGGACTGGGTTGCTTCTCTGTTCGAGGAAGCAGCTTACTCCACTTCCAACGAAAGGCGAGTAAGGCAACGACGCGAGAAAAACAAACACGAAAACAACAGATTGTTAATATAGATCAGATATATAGATAATGATACAAATAAATATATCTTATCTCCGGAAAAGCAATCTGGATATGAGTTTGGTGTCATTGTAACTTTCGATCTGGATCTGCATAGGCGAAAATATTTTCAACTTATTCCACCATATTTTGGCATACTTGTTTATTGGCGGTTGATATCTCACAATCATAGAAACATAAGCCATTAAATTAACAGGAATGTCAATGTAACAAATTGATACTATACAATATATTCCGATTGCTTAATCATTGATCAATCAGCTAAAAAATGCCCTGTGTTCAAAGGTTAGGAAATTTATCAACAAAGTTATAAACAGTTATTTCACAATTTTGTTGATGCCTGCTCAGGCTCAAAATACATTGTGAAACTATATTGGCCAATGGATACTTCGAATATGGCGTGGGGGCGGATATCCACCCCCTACCGTCTGGTATGACAATCTTTTCCCCTTGACAAACAGAACGATTGTTCTATAAATACCAATCACGCATGGTCAGTGCCGAAACACGGGGCCATCGTCACCGCCGTTATCCCATTATCGAGGCAGTATCAACATGAGCGACACCATATTCAGCCTGCATTCCTGGCCACAAGCGATTGTGCATATCGACGGCGATGCTTTTTTCACGTTCTGCGAGGAGGCCATCCATCCGGAACTCAGAGGCAAGCATACCCTGCATCTTGGTGGATCAGATGCTATCGAAACAAGTGGTCAGGGCAAAAGAGGGGTGCCGACTGTCAGGGAGGATACACGTCTATTCGGCGAAACAAAGCGGCAGCACCTGGGCCTACCGATTCTTCACGTGAAAAAGTTAGAATGATGTTAAGAGGTAATACATTATTCCTGTAAAGACGCCATCGGGCAATGTTTGATTATTGGAACAAGAAAGGGTAAAGTGCGGCCATGTCAAAGCTGACCTTGGAAGAGTGGCTCGCGAGGGCCGAAAAAAACCGGCGGTTCATGGAGAATGTCCGGGCGATACGCAAGATTCCTGCCCGGCAGGGTCAATTTGCGGAATATCCGGAATGGGTTCATCCTTCTTTGCTGAATGTCCTCGCGACGCGGGGGATGAGTCAGCTCTATAGTCACCAAGCAAAGGCGGTGAATCTGGTCCGCCAAGGCCAAAGCATTGTCCTCGTTACTCCGACGGCAAGCGGCAAGACGCTCTGTTACAATCTGCCAGTCCTGCAGAAGATCCTCGAAGAGCCGGAAACCCGAGCCCTATACCTCTTCCCGACCAAGGCCTTGGCCCAGGATCAGATGCACGAGATCCACGGCCTGATCGGTGAGATGAAGGCCGACATCAAGACCTTCACCTATGATGGTGACACCCCCGACGACGCACGACAGGCAATCCGCCGGCAGGGGCATGTGGTCGTTACGAACCCCGACATGCTACATGCCGGTATCCTTCCCCACCATACAAAGTGGCAGAAGCTCTTTGCGAACCTCCAATACGTGGTAATCGATGAACTTCACGTCTATCGAGGAGTCTTCGGCTCCCATTTGACGAACGTACTGCGTCGCCTTGTCCGGATCTGCCGCTTCTACGGACGCGACCCAATATTCATCTGCTGTTCGGCAACGGTTGCCAATCCAAAAGAGCACGCTGAACGGCTCCTGGAACGTCCGGTTGAACTCATCACCGAGAGTGGGGCGCCGACGGCAGCCAAGACATTCATCCTCTATAACCCGCCCATCATTAACCGGGAGCTTGGAATTCGACAGTCAGCCATGACGCCAGTTCGGAAGATGGCCGCCGAACTGATCGAGAACGGCATTCAGACGATTGTCTTTGCCACGAGTCGCCTGAGCGTCGAGGTCCTTACGAAATACCTCAAGGATCAATTCTCCAAGGGAAAACCGAGGGACACACAGTTCGTCACCGGGTATCGCAGGGGGTATCTCCCCAACCTTCGCCGGCAGATCGAAGCAGGTCTGAGAAGCCGGGACGTGATGGGGGTTGTCGCGACCAATGCCCTGGAGCTGGGGATCGACATCGGGGATCTGGAGGCTGCTATCCTCTGCGGCTACCCCGGTTCGATAGCCAGCACCTGGCAGCAGGCGGGACGCGCCGGGAGACGCACAGGTCAGAGCCTGGCGCTCCTCATTGCCCGAAGCTCCCCGCTCGATCAGTTCATCGTGGAGAACCCCGATTACTTCTTCTCGCGCTCACCGGAGTTCTGCCGGGTCAACCCGGACAACCTGCTGATCCTGATGCACCATATCAAGAGCGCCGCTTTCGAGCTCCCTTTCGAGAAGGGTGAGAAATTTGGCGGAGAAAATCTTGAAGAACTACTCAATTATCTGGAAGAGAAAGGGGTACTGCACCGCGTCGATACCCGTTGGCACTGGTCTGCGGAAAGCTATCCTGCGGACGAGGTGAGCCTCCGGAGCATCAACCCCGAAAACGTCGTTGTCGTGGATGCGACAGAAGCGGGGAATCATCGGGTGATCGCTGAAGTGGACTGGGACAGCGCCTTCACCGCCGTCCATACCGACGCGATCTACATGATGGAATCCCAGCAATACTACGTGGACAAGCTCGATCTGGAACGGAAGACCGCCTACGTCCACAAGGTCGAGGCCGAATACTACACCGACGCGATGACCTACACCAACGTCCGTGTGATCGACGCCTTTGCCAAGAAACCGGGAATGGAGATCCTTGTCGAACACGGCGAGGTCCAAGTCGTCAGCAAGGTCGTCGGTTACAAGAAGATTAAGTTCTACACCTCGGAGAACCTGGGTTACGGTGAAGTGAACCTGCCGGAGAAGGACATGCACACGACGAGCTACTGGTTCACGATCCCCCGTCACCGCCTTGCCGATCTTTCCTACAACCAGGAGGAGATCATTGACGGCCTTGCAGGGCTTTCTTACAGCCTCCACCACTTGGCCGCAATGATGCTGATGGCGGACCTCCACGACATCGACCGAGCGATCGGAGACAAAAGCGGTGAGTGGTTTGTGCGAAAGGACCGAAACTCGCGGACGATCACGACCACGTCGACGGGGGGCGTGGATGCCACCCAGACGACTGACGCCTTCGACCCGACCATCTTTCTTTACGACGCCTATCCTGGCGGGATCGGTTTCTCGGATCTCCTGTTTGAGCGCCATGACGCCCTGCTGAACTCGGCCAGGCAGCTTATCAGCGCCTGCCCATGCACCTGCGGCTGCCCGTCCTGTGTCGGTCCAACGCTTGAAGTGGGACCACGGGCGAAAGAGACGGCACTGGCGATCCTTGGCCTCCTCCAAGGGAGATAAACAGGGAAACCTATGAGTGTCATTACTCGATTACAGCGCCTGACCGGCGAAGCGTCTAAAGAACCCGCAAAAGAGGACGGCACAAAAGCTAAGGAAGAAGAACTTGTGCGCCTTCGAGCACGGATCGACGCAGTTCTCTCCCGGCGGCCGGAGGGGCAAAAAACGTCAATGCCGCAGCCTGTGCGGGGCTGGGGCGTCCCACTGGAGGAACTTGTCTCTGGAGAAGAGACGACCAATGAGGCTGGAACTTTCTTCTGCGCCTCGCACCTGGCCAGTGGCTCCGTGCGCCATGGCCGGTTTTGCATCCGGGATCTGACGCCACTCGACATGGACAGATTGGCCGTCCTGGGCAACGATCCAGCTCTGCGAGGACTGGATTACCGGGATGCCCTCTTCTTCGATACTGAAACAACCGGACTTGCCGGGGGAACGGGGACAGTCGCGTTTCTAATCGGCCTGGGCTGGTTCGAAGGGGATTCCTTCATCACACGGCAGCTCTTTGCCCGGGATTACGGAGAGGAGCAGGCGACACTTCTCGGTCTTCGTGAACTGGCAAAAGGGAAACGCTTCCTCGTGAGCTTCAACGGCAAGTCATTCGACGCCAATCTCCTCGCTTCCCGCTTCATCATGAACCGCATGCCCGATCCCCTTGCCGACCTGCCTCATCTCGATCTCCTCCATCCTGCCCGGCGGCTCCTGAGCCATCGTCTTGCCGACCGCCGCATGGGATCACTTGAGTCGGCTATCCTTGGGTTTGAACGCGAAGGGGACGTCCCCGGGAGTGAGATTCCCCAGCGGTATTTCGACTGGCTTCGCCGCCGCGACGGACGTCTCATGGTAGATGTGTTTGAGCACAACCGCCTGGACATCCTTTCCCTCGCAGCCTTGGCCGCCCATCTGGCTGAATTGATCGATCCTGACGGTGAGAATGCACAGTACCATCCCGGTGATCGCCTTGCCGCAGCAAGGCTGTTTCTGGCTCGGGAATGCCCTGACGAGGCCGTTCAGATTCTCGCACCCCTGACCGGCTGCAACGGTCATAATACGGCCAGGGATGCAGCATGCGAGCTTTCTCTCTATTACAAGCGGTCAGGGCAATGGCCGGAGGCAGTAGCGATTTGGGAGCAAATGGCTGCAAGGGATGGGAATGATTTTTTTGCTCTTATTGAGCTTGCCAAGTGGTGCGAACACAGGAGGCGTGATTTTGAGCGAGCCTTAGCTTTGACGGAGCACGCTTGCGCCTGTAAAGAACGCCTGTCGTTAGATGAACAAACTGAACTTCTCCGTCGCCGTGAGCGCCTGGAGAGAAAGGTTGCCGTCCGTTAGATTTCCCCGTAAAATGGCTATTTTACTTACTCAAATATAATCGCTGTGCCGTAATGATTTTGGTATCTTGCTCGGCCTGGACATCAGAACACCCCCGTTTTTTGTTCCAGAGCAAGCCCCTGCATGCCCTTCAGCGATAAAACGATCAAAGGTGCGAAAGGAACATGGGTCCGGGAGGATCGCCGATTCTAGCCGCAGAATAGTAAGCTCCCCGGCTGAATCCCGGCATTATCGTGGCGGGATTCGATGCCCGTAGGGCCCCAGGCCACCTGACCCGTCGAGCTGGAATTTTGAGTCCTCATCGGATAGAATCACCCCGCGGGGGTCCGGATTTCGTTGGAGAACTGGGTGCAGCGAGATCGGCGATCAGGGGGCGGTAGGGACA
>Ga0247840_10003385_pt1 | contig 26982 bp, 30 predicted proteins | sample LaCruzMarch2015__FD_192404 | JGI IMG/M metagenome (GOLD analysis project Ga0247840, IMG submission 192404) | Freshwater microbial communities from meromictic Lake La Cruz, Castile-La Mancha, Spain - LaCruzMarch2015_17m | ecosystem: Environmental > Aquatic > Freshwater > Lake | place: Spain...
TTTGATTACGGACATTGCCGCTTCAAATTTTTGCGCGGCGGAATACTTTTTCTTTACTCTCATATTCGTTTGATTATACCAGACAAACGAGGGATGTGTGCTTTTCCCTGTTAGGGGGTCGGTTCAATTGCCAGCAGTGAAAGATTATGAAGATATCACTCTGGTATTCACTAATCTAATGAATGCTTCACAGGATAAACATCTTCCTGCTTTTGAGAAGTGTAATTAATGGTTTTGATTTGTTCTGTTGACTATAATTGGTAGTGGGTATATATTTATTATATACAGTGATTGTTATGGCTACCAACCATAATTTATGAGAATAAATCATTTAATGACTAAACTGTTTATAGATTTTAATTAAGAGCTCCAATTTTTTTGGAGAAACTAGGTGGAACCACGGACTTAACCCCGCCCTAGTGTAGTATTTTTACTACACTAGGGCGGTTTTTATTTTATAAATTAATTTTAATAAATTTATGGACAACAATCAAAAAATAGAAAGTATTTGTAAAAGTATTTCGCTTGTGTTAATGAAATTTCTTTCAGAAAACCACAGTGCTTTATTTATAGCTCAATCGAATAACAAAAATGGATTTTATCTTGATTTTGATTCTGAGCAAAGAATCAGTGAAAAAGATTTAGAAAGTATTGAAGAGAAAATTAAATCCGTTATGAAAGAAAAAGATATATCTATAGATATAAATGCTTTTAAATTGTTAAATATTTCAGGTGTGTATATTGGAGATGATGATAAGAATAAAATGGTACAAAGAATTAATGTAGCTGTTTTTCAAACAAAAGAAGAATTAACTGAATATAATAAATTTATATTAGAAGCAGAAAAAAGAGATCATCGAAAATTAGGTAAGGAATTAGATCTTTTCCATATAGACGATATAGTTGGATCTGGGCTACCTCTTTGGCATCCTAAAGGTGCTATTTTATGGAGGGTTATTGAGGATTTCTGGTATAGGGAGCATTTAAAAAATGGATATCAACTTGTAAGAACTCCTCACATTGGAAATAAGAAATTATGGGAAACTTCTGGGCATTGGGGCTTTTATAATGAAAGTATGTATCCTCCAATAGAAGTTGGTCAGACATTAAAAGAAAACCAAAATAAAGAAAAAACCAAAGAATCAGAACAATTTTTATTAAAACCAATGAATTGTCCTTTTCATATACAAATTTTTAAAAATAGACCCCATTCATATCGTGAACTTCCTTTAAGGTGGGCAGAATGTGGAACTGTTTATCGTTACGAGAAAAAAGGAGAACTTTCAGGATTGACTAGGGTAAGAGGTTTTACTCAAGATGATGCACATATCATATGTACACCAGAACAAGTAGAAGCAGAACTTAAAAAAGTTGTTGATTTTATTTTATTTATTTACAAATCTTTTGGTTTCGAGATGGAAAGTATAAATGTATATTTATCTGTCAGAGATAAAGAGCTGAAAAAATATGCGGGTAATGATGAGGGCTGGGACTTCACAGAGAAAATACTAGAAAGAGTAGCTTTAGATAAAAAATTGAATATTACTAAAGATGTAGGTGGTGCCGTATTTTATGGTCCAAAACTTGATTTCAAAATTAAGGATGCAATAGGTAGAGAATGGCAATGTTCAACTTTGCAATTTGATTTTAACTTACCAGAAAGATTTGACATGACTTTTATTAATGATAAAGGATTAGAACAAAGACCTTATATGCTCCATAGGGCTCTATTTGGCTCGTTTGAGCGGTTTATCGGGGTATTAATAGAACACTATGCTGGTGCTTTACCTGCATGGCTTTCTCCCGTACAAGTAAAGATAATTCCTGTCGCTGAAAGACATATTGAATATTGTCAGCAATTATCAGATGAATTTATAAAAAGAGAAATAAGAGTTGAATTAGATCTATCTGGAGAAACTGTGGGTAACAGAATAAGAAAAGTAATACAAGAAAAAATACCTTATGTCTTAGTGATAGGAGATAAGGAAATTGAATCAAATAAATTAAATGTTAGAGATAGAGGTTCTGATAATATTAGAGAAATAAATAAGAAAGAATTTATTAATGAGATTAAGGGTTTATCTGCCTATAAATAATACTTGACGAGATATCGTAGTGGGTATATACTCATAATAGATAGTAGATGTTTGGTCGAGCTATCTATTAAAAACTAATAAATTATATAAATATTATGCCTAATTTAGATGGAACAGGACCTAATGGTCAAGGGCCAAGAACAGGTCGTGGAATGGGACGAGGATGGGGTTGTTGTGGTGGATGTAGATGCGGGAGAGGTTTTGGATTTAGAAGATTCTTTTCTCGTAAAAACGATTTAGCCACATTAGAAGATCAAGAGAAAATGCTTGTCGAAGAACTAAATGCTATTCGTGAAGAAAAAGCATCTTTGGCAAATGGAGGTAAATAATACAAACCGACTTATTTGTACAGATAAGTCGGTTTGTGAGATTTATATTTTATTAATTATTTAATTATATATGGTAGAAATAGTTCAAGAAGGAAATAAAACATTAAGAGAAATTGCAAAAGAAGTTCCTGTATCTAGAATTAAAAGTGATGAGATACAGAAAATTTTAAAAGATATGAATGAGGCACTTGATAGCCAAAATGATGGTGTTGCTATCGCCGCTCCGCAAATAGGTGTATCTTTGCGGATCTTCATCGTTTCTGGAAAGATATTTGATAAAGAATTTATGGACGGTTCTAGTAATTTCCAAAGTATTAAAACTCATAAAAATTTATGTTTTATAAATCCTATAATTACAAAGATATCAAAAGATAAAAAAGTAATGGATGAGGGATGTTTATCTGTTCGTCCTTTGTTTGGAAAAGTCAGAAGAGCTACACGAGCTACCGCTGAAGCTTATAATGAAAAAGGAGAGAAGTTTAAAATGAATGGCTCTGGTCTTTTAGCTCATATTTTCCAACACGAAACAGATCATCTAGAAGGAATTTTATTTACAGACAAGGCTAAAGACTTAAGAGAAATCTTACTATAATATATAATAATACTATGCCAAGACCACAAAATTGTTTTTGCAAAAATATAAAATTTGAACCAAATGTCGTTTACTTTAAACCACAAGGTGTTCCTATGCGAGAATTAGAAATAGTAGAAATATCTATGGAAGAAATTGAAGCTTATCGTTTACGCCATGTGGATAAATTAGAACAAATAGAAGCAGGAGAAAAAATGAATACATCTACTAGTACATATCAAAGAATTCTTTATTCTGCATATGAGAAAATAGGAGATGCTTTAATAAACGGAAAAGCTATTAAAATTATCAAACATAAGTAATATATGAATAAAAAATTAACTATAGTTTCAAAATTGTTTGTTTTGTTTTCGATGTTAACCTTAGTTGTATCAGTAACATCTATTTTTAGTCCAAAAGTATCATACGCAGATGAGAAAATACAGGTGAACTTCTTTTACGGCGATGGGTGTCCTCATTGTGCGAAAGTTGAGCCTGTAATTGATGTTCTTAAAACTAAATTCCCACAAGTTGTATTTAATAGTTATGAGATATACCACAATCAAGATAATGCATTATCACTATATAAATTATACGATCAATACAAAGTTCCCAAAGAAGATCAAGGAGGAGTGCCAATAGTATTTATTGGTAATGAATACTTTATGGGGGATAGTCCAATAATAGATAATTTAGAAAATAAAATTATTGAAAATTTATCACTCATCTCAAATAAAACAGATACAGAAGTATCAACAACACCAGTTGTTTCATCTCTAGATACAAAAATACCTGATACAGATCAATCAAACACTCCTGTAAAAAAATCATATTCACTCTGGGCTATTGCGGGAGCTGCGGTTGTTGACTCAATTAATCCATGTGCAATTGCTGTATTATTGATACTACTTACGGCATTAATGGTTGCTTCAGGTGATAAGAAAAGGGCTTTGTATGGAGGTCTTGCTTTCACTCTTTCTATTTATATTACATACTTTTTATTTGGATTGGGATTATTAAAACTCATCTCGGTTGCACATATTGCTGGTATTATCGCAAAAATCGTAGGAGTAATAGCTTTGATTATTGGATTAGCTAATATTAAAGATTTTTTCTTCTATGGAGGAGGCGGTTTCGTAATGGAGATACCAAGAAACTGGAGACCAGCTTTAAAGAAAATTTTAAATGGAGTTACTTCTCCTCTTGGTGCGTTCTTTGCAGGGTTTGTGGTTACTCTCTTTGAATTACCATGCACGGGTGGACCATACTTCTTTGTAATTGGACTACTTGCACAAGCAGAGAATATTACAAGTATTATCCCAACCCTATTATTTTACAATGTAGTATTTATTCTCCCTCTGTTCTTTATAGTATTTGCTGTTTACTTTGGAGTTTCATCAATTCAAAATGCCGAAGCATGGAAAGAAAAAAACTTAAAAGTACTTCATTTAGTGGCAGGTATAATAATGATTGCATTAGGTGTTTGGGTATTCTTTATTTAACGTATTATTTTGATAATTAAAAAGCACCCAAATGGGTGCTTTTTAATATGATACGTTCCTTATTAAATACTCTACGTATCTCGTGCTATCACGACTCTGCGGAGGGTAAGAGATTCGAACTCTTGGTGGTGTGACCCACACACGCTTTCCAAGCGTGCGCACTAGACCGCTATGCGAACCCTCCATTTTTCTGTTTCCAATTTTTGGTTTTTCAAACCTGAGAGCACGCTTTCCAAGTCTAAAGTCCTTTCGGCACTAGACCGCTATGCGAACCCTCAATTTTTCTGTTTCCAATTTTTGGTTTTTCAAACCTGAGAGCACGCTTTCCAAGTCTAAAGTCCTTTCGGCACTAGACCGCTATGCGAACCCTCCAGAAACTCTACTTTTTAAACGTGAAAACACTATACCAAAAAACTTTATTTTTTGCACGTTTTAATACCTCTCAATTAAAACCCTTTAATTCGGATGAGATTTGCGCGCGCGGACGCGAAGCGAGCGGAGACGTATAGCAATACGGCGAAGCGAGCGACCTAGAAAATAATGAGCGAAGCGAATATTTTTTCGGAAGTACCCTTGCGGTGCCTCGCAAGCACGCAAACGCAAAGATCGCCGAATTTGAGGGTTTTACCCCTAAGCCATTGAGCGAAGAATTCTAATCCGCTGCTCCACCGGCGGATGGGTCATAAAAAGAGATGCGGCTTTTTTGCCGAGCCCGCGACCGCCACCAAAGGGGCTCGCGATGAACATGTGTGCGGTGGCACGGTTTACATTTTGCATCGGGCGACCATAGCCGGAAATCTTTTCAAGTGCGCTTGCTAGCCCTTCTGGATATCGCGTCAAAAGAGCGCCGGATGCATCGGCGAGAAATTCGCGTTTACGGGAAATGGCAAGTTGAATAAGTTGAGCAAACAGTGGAGCGAGAATCGCCAAGACAATGCCGATAATTACCAAAATACCACCGCCTTTTTCGTCACGGTCACGTCCACCCATTCCCCACATCGAAGAACGAAGAAAGAAATCCGCAAGAAGCGTAACAAAACCGACCAACACGACGACGACGGTTCCGAGCAGAATATCTTTATTCCCGATATGCGAAAGTTCGTGTGCAATAACCCCCTCAAGTTCGTTTCTATCCAACATATCCAAAAGTCCCGAGGTGACCGCCACTGCTGCGTGATCTTTATTCCTCCCTGTTGCGAAAGCGTTCGGTGCAGAGTCGTTCACAACATATAATTTTGGCATCGGAAGACCTGCCGTTATACAAAGATTCTCTACGACATGCCAAAGATCCTGTTCGTCTTTTTCCTCCACCTGCCGGGCGTGGTACATCGAGAGAACGATCTTGTCCGAGAACCAATAGCTGAAAATATTCATGAAAATACTGAAGCCGACGGCGAAATACAAAATAGCCGACGAGCGATAGTACCAGCTTGCCGCATATCCGAGAAAAATGATTACCAAGCAAAAAACGGCCATGAGCGTCCAGGTCTTTCTGTTGTTTATCGATTGAAGCGTATAGAGTGTTGCCATGCGTTTGATTGTACCATGAAAATTACAAAAATACAGACCCTGAGGCCAAGAAATTCTTTAACAAAAACACCCTTTGGGGGGGTGTTTCTTGTAAAAAGATCATTTGTTCTTTCGTAGCGCGCTCAGCACAAAATCGGAACGATGTCGCGGCAAATGCATTGAGCAACCATGGACCGAATACCGGTAAAGGACCAGACGAAGTATGGAATGCATTGCAAAGATAAAAGAGAAGAAAAGGATCGCGACCAATATCAATGCAAGCAAAAGCGCCGGAAGTATCGGGGAAGCAGCCCACACAGAGCCAAGCATTCCGACAAAGAAAGCAAAAACCAGTACAAAGAGAGCGATAGCGCCGAAGGAAATGATCATGGACAACAGACCCAAAATAATACCTGCGACGACGGTCTCGACCCAAACATTTTTCATCGCGCGGAATGAACACACTAACGCATTGGGCAGATTCGTTCTTTCTGTGGCAATCGCCGGAACCACAAGGAATACTCCAATCACCCATATAATGAACAGCATTAATGTGGCGCTGGTCAGCCACCCCTTCGAAACATCGGATAAAAGCGAGAATACGGTCATAACGATCGAAGAGACAATGGCCCACTCCAAGATGATCGCCCCGCGATCTTCGGCATATTCCATGGCTGCGCGAACGGTTACGGTTTTCCCTTCGATCCGAGATGATACCATATGCATTATTACGGTCTGATACAGAACATTAATGAGCACGAACACGAATCCGGTAACAAGAGCCAAACTGTATGGAGTTTCAAAGTTGGGAATATCTAACCGCGCAAGGAATCTTTCGGCGCCGACCGCACTGACGTTTATCCACAGATACAGCAAGAATATTACCGTCGTGAAGACAAAAGACAAAACATTTGCAAAGAGCGCAAGGGACAATATTTTAGGATCCTTTCTGAGCAGATCGAGACCTTCAACAAAAAGATAGTAACTTGCCCGGAGCTTGCCTACCCTTCCGGCAGACTCTTCGTTCTTAGAAGAAACATTTCCCATGATAAAAATTTTAAACTTTTTAATTTTTTAGAATTTAACCTCGACCGGCTTCTTTGCTGCCGTGTCTCCTTCTTCAAGCTGGAAGAAATCCATCTTTTTAAATTGGGGGAATGCCCCGACGATAAGATTCCCCGGAAACATTGCTATTGCCGTATTCAGATCGCGTACATTTCCATTATAAAAACGCCGAGCGGCCTGAAGTTTGTTCTCCGTATCGGAAAGTTCGTTCTGAAGTGCGAGAAAGTTCTGATTTGCCTTAAGCTCTGGATACGCTTCGGAAACGGCAAAGAGACTTTTCAATGTGTCGGAAAGTGCGTTCTCGGCGGCGCCTTTTTCAGCCGGAGCACTTGCTTGCATTGCGCGGCTCCTCGCTTCTGTGACCTTTTCGAATGCGGTATTTTCGTGCGTAGCATAACCCTTTACGGTATTAACAAGGTTCGGAATAAGATCATACCGACGCTTTAATTGCACATCGATATCCGCCCACGCTTCTTTAGTATTGACGTCAAGCCGAACAAAACGATTGAAGGCGAATACTGCCCATAAAAGGACAACGAGAACGACTGCGAGTACGATAAGTCCTATGCTCATATTAGTGAAAAATTAACTTATTAATTAGCCGATAGACTTGCGTATTTTTTTATACACATACTTCCCTGCCGCAATACATGACCAGAGCAGTAAACCGATAATGCCCACACAAAGCACAAAGATCGGGATAAGAAGAAGGACAGAAAAGATAACGGCGTCCAAAAGTCCATAAAAGACCAAAAGGAAACCCTTTATCGCCTTTTCGATCGTCGACATCGGGTGCCAAATAACGCCGCCAACCTCAGATTCCGAAGTAAGATAGACCGAGACTGAGGCCATATCTACTTCTCGAGAAAGATAATTCATCTCTCCCTGCAACCGATCTATTTGTTCGCGCACCTGAGAAAGCTGCTCCGTTATCGTTAAGATATCACTTATTTTAACCGCTTTTTGGAGGATGACCTGATATTGCACCTCCACCGCTTTCAGGTTCTTCATCGCAGCTTGCATATCTATATACTGCGTCGTAACATCGTTCGTTTCGACGTTCTCTGATCTAACATCGATCGCGATCGCCTTGGTTTCCGTCATTGCTTGATCGAAATTCACCGCCGGTACACGGAATATCACTTCGGCATTTTTATCCGAACTGCCTCTCTCGTTCGAGTATCGTACAAGGTCGACGTTCCCACCGAGACCGCTCGCGATCTTTGACAGTTCGCCGATGCTTTCTTGCACTTCTCCGACGATAAGCGAAAGATATCCATTCTGAGTGACCTTTTTCTCAACAATGCCGTTCGCAGAAGCGTCGGAATCAGGTGCGCCAGCCACCCCTTCACCACCTTCCCTGAGCGACACAGGAGCGATCGACGATACGGCGTCTTCAGCATTAATGAAACCACCATAAAGCCTCGCGGGCATTTTAACCGACAACGCAGACACCCCGACGGTCTGTGTATAAGAGGGGCTATCCGATTTTGTCGCAAAATAGATGACGAGGATAACAAAAAGCAGCGCAAAAGCAACGGCTACAAGGAAGAGAACCCTGAGCGCCTTTTTTATTTTAAGTAAAAGATCATGCTTCATATCAAAAAATATTTATTGAATAAAAGCTATTCGCCTCGGACAAAAAAGAGAATGCATAACTATTCCCTAATTATAGAACGAGAGGAAGATACACACAATGTAAAACTTTCCACATCCTTTCAACGCGACGAATATCGGTTCTCTTTTTGCGGAAAATCGTTTGCGATCCGTAGAAACAAATTTGGCAAAACAAAGAGAGAGTTGACAAAATAAAAATATCGTGTATATTATAAAAAACACCGAGACGCGGAAACTAAAATGAACATTGAAAGAGTAGAGACAAAACCGCTCAACTGGGCGGTGATAACATACGTAACATGGGCAGTGTTAGATTTTGGTCTGGTGCTGCTCATCGCCATAATCATATTGACCGGGTTTACCGCCCATAGTGCGGGCACCCGGGAAATAACGGTTTATCTGAGCTCCGGGATCCTTGCTCTTTTTGCGGTCTCGATCCTCTCGAAGATCGCATACGGTCTTCGTCTTGAAATGAAGTTCCGGCAAAAAAAGAAAGAGGAACGTTTGGAAGCGCTCCAACAGGCGTTGGAGGTGTGCGATCCCGACCGGACAGCAAGAGAGACCGCTCTGGCAAAGCTCACCGCGGCAGAGCGGAAGATCCTTGGGCTTTAAGCCCGTCGAAACATAGTCTCGAAACTCCCCTTGCGTTTCGAGACTTTTTAATGGACAAAACGAGGTGAACGTCAAAGCCCTATTCGACAAATTTTCGGGAAAGTTCGGCCATTTTTTGATAGCCGGCCTCGTCCATATTGTAAACAAAATTCTCTGCGCGTACCCCGCCGCGAATATTCTCTCCGGCGCTGAAAACATGATAGCTTTTCTTAAACTCATCAAAAGGAACCAATACCCCGTCACGATAAGCATACCCGTAAAAGTCCCGGAAAGCTGCCACAGCATCGCCGCCGTTCTTCACTATCCAGTTTTCCACGCCGATCCCGCCAAGGCCACCTTGCTGTTCTCCTTTTCCCGTCAATCCTTTTTTATAGCAACCGGCTTTTTTCAGTTCTTTTTTGGCAAATCTGATATTCGTCAGAACACCCAAAAGACCTGCTGTACCGCCCGTCTGCCGAATGGCGTCATATTTTTGGGCTATGGCCTCGTTGGCATCCAGTTCCTCGCTATCAGATTTTTTAACAAAACTGATATCCAGATCAATGGTATTTCCGTCTCTTTCAAAGCTTTTGAATCTGAATGTTCTCATCCCCGTATTCTCATAATCCTCGCTGTAAGGATATATACTCTTCAACATTTCGCCGATGCGGCCGACCTTGTCATAATCGGAATCGTCCATCTTTACGACAAAGTCAAAATCGTATCCCTGATCCAAAGCGGCGCCGCGACCGGTCGACCCGGTATCGATTATTTTCGCACCGGCAACACTATCGTCATAACGCCCCTTATGAAGGGCGACACCAAAAGAACTGAGAACATCTTGCATATCCGAGTAGAGGCCATCGCGGAGCTGTCCTATTTTTCTGAGGTTGTCTTCTGTCTGAGAGAATTCTCTTATTTCATCACCGAATCGCGAACTTTTCCATTCCTCGTTGACGCCAATCGGCTCACCGTGATACTTACCAACCCCACTAAAAATCTTTCTATATTCTTCAAATTCCGCGGGTGTAAAAATGACCTTCCCTTCTTTGTCGCAGATCGGAATATAAAATCCCTTCTTAGCGATAGAGAACTTCAAAGAGTCCAATTGTCCTCGTCCCTGCAAAAATTCGTCCTTAACTAGCAGGGCATCCACCTCGGTCGAACCAAAACCTGTTCGAATACCATAACGGTCTTCTCTCTCTATCGTCCCGGTATTAAACAACTCAAGTTTGCTCTGATCACTTGTTAAGGGCTGCCCGTTCTCTGTTTTGTGAAATTGCCCGCGATCGCGTATCACAACAACGATATCTCCGTATTTCGATGCGACAGAATCTCTGACAACTTCCAAGGGGCCGCGGTTGCCAACCTTCACGACATCGGTATCCCATGGAGTGGAGTCACTCGTCTTAGCTTTGTCTTTAGAGAGAACCGTTTCTGCTCCAATGAACTCGGGCGAATAAAAACCACGGTCTAAATTTGAATCGAAGAAATCCGCTTTGACTCCTTTGATCAGATCATCTCCACCCAAAGCTATCTGTCCGGCGTCCGCAAATTCTCTGTTCCGAAGATCGGTTCTCTTTCTTAGTTCCTCATAATAACTCAAGGCCTCGGAGAAGCTACCGATGCCGACTCTCTGAAGGAAAGCCGACTCGAACCGTCCGGTTATGGTCTGCCCCTCGCGAACGCCAAAATTGTGTTTTAACGCCTGTAAATTCTCCCCCAAGCTCATACCCTCCAGATCGAACTTGTTGAACTTGTCGGTCTTCCTGGTATTCTCGGATAAAGCGTTCACCTTTCTAAAGAAACGCCTCAGTTCCTCTTCTTCTTCGCTGCTGAGCTGTTCGCCCGCCTCATATTTATCGAGAACTTTTTGCCCGCCTTGGAACACGGTCAGATATTGCTCCAAATTAAAGTTCAAACTGTTAAAGCTAGAACTTAAAAGATCTTTGAATACCAACAGTCTCCTGGCGTTTTCGCTATGAAGAGCCCGAAGCTCGGGGCTGGAATTGCTTTGGACGTCGATATGCGGATGAAGTGCCTCACACGTTTTTTCTTGCTTGCCGACAAAGGGAATATTATTCTCAACAAAAATATTCTCGACCTTTTCGTAGCGTTCATCGATGGTCGATAGTTCGCCACCATACACCAGCTGAAGGGTCAACTCAAGCGCCATATTCTTCATTTCAGGCGAGGCGGAAGCATTTATCTTGGCGAAAATATCGATAACTTTCCGCTGTTCAGGAGAAAAAGGAAAATTGCTTTTATTCAAGAAAAGTTCTGGATGATTCCGTAAAGTATGATCGAATACCGAATCCAGTTCCGGCTGATCAAAGCTCTGTCCGCGTGTCTGTAATATCTTTACCGCATTATCATAGTTCCCAAAAACCCCTTCCGGATTATCTGAGAAATACTTTCCCGGATCCTCTTTGAAAAGCTCAACACTTCGCAAAACATCAGGAAGGGTACTGTCTCTTTTGGCGATAAATCCAAAGACCAAGAGCTCGGCGTCGGGCTCGCTTCTGTAAAAACGGGATAGCGCGGAAAAGCTCTCTTTCTCGCGGAGCACCTCTTCCATCGGTACAAAAAAACCATATATACCGCCATCGGCACTCATTTTCCGGCTTTGCCAGCGGTAAAAAAGATCGAGATCCTCGGGAGAGACCGATCGAACATCTTCCAAATATTTTTCGATCTTCGCTTTGTCTCCGCCTAAAAGCACACGGGGCGCTCTTTCGCCCATTTCCCGGCGAGCAGCAACATCTTGCGCGTTCAGTGTTCCGTCCTTTTCCAAGAGGCCGAATCCGGCATCGAGGTCTTTTCCTGTTCTCACCGCAAGCTCAATATCCTCTTCGCTTGAGGAAACGATCTTTTCCAGGTCCGAAACCTGATAAAAACTTTTTAACAATCCGCCCTCATAACACGTTTTTATTTTATGAAAATTTACATCGTTCGCGATCATTTGAAAAAAAGTCCGATCGCCGATCTCGCTAAAACGACCGTCAAGATGCTTTTCTGTATATGCCCTTTTACAGAGTTCTTTTCTATCATCAGGCAGACCTTCGATCCGTTCATGATACTCGAGGATCTCACCGATCGAGAGTCCGCTGCAATCTCCCGAAAACTCGTGAATCTCCCGAAGTCTCTCTTCTGTGATCAGCCCCACACCACGAGCTGTCGCAAGATCGCCGCTGATATGGAAATACTGATTATTTTCCGCCAATTTCAAGGAGTGAAGAGGCATCGCCCGAAGGTCTGCAAATCTCGTATATTGATCTGCTATGCCGAAAGCGCCGCTCGCACCAAAAAGTCCCAAAGACAGGTCGAGCCCGCCGGCGTTTATCACATCAATCTTTTCCAACAACTCAGGTTCGGTATCGAGGAGACGAATCACATCTTCAGTATCAAAAAGACTGTCTTTCTTTTTTGGAGAATCTTTAAAAACAAATTTATCAAAAACCTTTTCCCTGCCCTTCGACAATCTTCTATATGAATTTAAAAAGTCGACAAGGCTCTTCATATCATAGTCCTGTACAGCAACCTTTTCCTGGACCTTGTTAATATCCGTTAAAAGCTCGGGATCTTCTTCTCCTTCTAGGCGCGGTAGTACGAGCTCTTCAATCATGGTCTTGGCGTCTCTTTTGATTTCATCAATGGACCCATCTTTAAATCCAGGTTCCTCGAGCGCACCATCAAGGCTCCGTATTTGTCCCTCAAAAAAATCTTCAATATCCAAAGATTTTTCCGACCCGTCCGTCGACGCAAACCTGAAATTATCAAACAGCAACCGGAGATCACCTCGGTCTTTTTGAGACTGAAGTGTCTCTTTCAGCACAGAGAGAACGTCATCAACCGTATGCACCTCTTCGAGTTTTGTTTCAACCTCGGACAAAAAGCCGGCACGGTCGAACGGCTTCGCCTCCTCAGTCTCGGCAACGACCTCTTGTACCTCATTCTGTCGAGCGGCGGATAACCGGCCGATCTCTCCATTCACCACACCCAACGCCTCTTTCGCTTGAGCCACCTCTCCAGGTTCCGCCCTTAAGTTTCCGAGAGAACTTTCAAGCAAAGAAACTCCTTCCTCGGTGACCTCATCCGCCCTTGTTCTTATATCTTCGATGGTTCGTTCGGCAAGTTTCGCCAATTTTTCCCCGTCCAAAACGGCTTCGGGTGTTTGCGGAGCCTTTATCGCCTCTTCAGTCCCCTGTTCTTTAGCGACTTTCTGGTCTTTAATTTCGTTAGACATAAAAATTATTCCGCTTTTAATTTATTTCTTATTTCATCGATCTTTCTCTCCTCTACGTCCTTAATGTGCTCCTTGATCACCCCACGTTGTTTTTCTTTCAATTCATCTAATTCACTCAGATATCCGTGGTAGATAGCCTTGATCTTCTTCATTTTTTGGATCATTTTTTTTGTCTCTTGGTCATCCATGATCTTTACATCATATCATTTTAAATACGTTTGAAAATCAAAAACTCCGGTTGACCCGGAGTTTTTAAACGAAAGAATTTTTTGACGCTTATCCCTTGCATTTCACACACATATCCCGAGGCGCGCCAGCAGGAACCATGTCACATGACGGCACCTTGTCGAATATCGAGCAATCGATCTTCGGCATGGTCGGTATAGGAATTTCCGGGACATTTTTCGGGGCAGCTACGGTTCCACTTATTCCCATGCTCCCATCGGACCCAGAAGAAGCGGGCGGCGGCGGAGGCGGCACCATGGGGCTCCCCGCCGACGAGGGGACACCGGCAGGCATACCGCTCTTCATTTGCGATTCTATCTGCTGTTCTATTTGAGCCCTCATATCCGGGGGAATGTTATCGGGAAGATTCTTCAGAACATCTTCTTTGTTCGGTATCATTCCCGACGGAACAGCGCCAGAGGGAGCTCCACCGCCTTGCATCATCTTGGCCTGCATCTTTTCGGCGATCCCCGCAAAACACCCCTGGATTGAGCTACCCTGCGCTTGCGTGAGCATTGCTTGTTTTGCCAATACTTTTTGGAATTTATCTTTGCCGATCTTTTCTTCAAGACACGCAACAACATCACCCTTAACTTCCTCTGGGATCTGTGCCAATCCGTCGATCAATCGATCGATCCCGGTTGAGACCATTTCTTGCTGTTCCGTGGTAAGCAATCCTTTTTCTTGTGCAAACACGGCGCATTCATCGGCATGTTCATCTTGATTACAGTAGTTCATGCATTCATCCTTACTCTTACAACCGCCAGGACCCTTCCCGCCCACCTTCTTTGCCATAGCGGCATCCTCGGACGAGATGAAACCGACTTTTTCCGCAAAGCCGACGCACTCGTTAAAATTCGCATCATCGGTACAGTATGCATCGCACGTCGCTTTAGTCTTACATGCTCCGGGTGTCTCTCCATTCTTAAGAAATGGCGCGACCTTTCTCGCCTGAGCTAACTCTTCCGCGGGGATGATACCGGATGCTTCCGCAAAGTTCAGACATTCATCGATATGAGCACCCTCGGAGCAATAATTCTCGCAGTCTTGTTTTGTCTTACACGATCCCGGCATCTGGGCACCGCTGTGAAGCGCCACCGCGATCTTTTTTGCCTCAGCAAGGTCGGAAGCGGATATCACTCCGAGTTCTTCGCCAAAAGAGATACATTCGTCCAAACGTTCAACATTTCCCTGACAATAAGACTCGCATGAATCTTTCGTAGAACAGCCGCCGGGGGTTGCCTTGGCCGCAACCTTCTCCGCAACGATTTTTGAAACGCGAAGTTCTTCACCCGAAAGCATTCCGTTTTGCCCCGCGAAATTCACACAAGCAAGCATGTTCGCGGGCGCGGCGCAAAATGTTTTACAATCCGCCTGGTCTTTGCAATTACCAAGCACAGCGATCGGATATTTAACGAGAGCAAGTCCGGAAACTTGCGCGAGAGCCGTAAAGGCGAGCGAAGCCGCAATCACCATACCGGAGACAGCGATCGCCGCAAAAATGTTTTTGTGTTTCTTCATATTTTTTATTGAAAAGGGTTCTTATATCCGCTTAAGGGATTCACGTCGGCACTAAAAGGATTGACTTTATCAACTGACGCTCCGGCGGCCGATTGTACAACTTGAGCAGTCTCGACCACCTGCACCGTCGAACTTGTTTCTGTCTCTTCTCCATACTTATCGATCGTTCCCAGTTCTATGTTATTTTTATAATATATCACCCCGCCGAAAACTATCGCGACAAGAACAACAACACCCACAATAGAAAATGCTATTTTTTTCATGTTCGTTGTTAATTATTAGTAAACGCTTTTTTATGCCACCCGACCAACGGCGGCAAAGTGAAAGTTAAGAAATAATAGAGATAAACATCGAATTTGTAATATCCGTCAGCGGGTTTGAATATTTGCACAAGAAAAAGATAATCAAGTGCAACCGCCAAAAGCGTCCAGACTACTGCGATGCCCGCATAATGTCCGATCGAACCGGCTTTTATTTTTTTAAGCAACACCCATAACGTAATACCAACTCCGAATGGAGTGATGACCCAACCGATTGCGACCGGCGGTACAAGGGCAAAAAGAAGTATGCCGAGTATGTAGCCGATAAGCCAAAGCGCAAAACCCCACCCAAAAGCCTCTTTTAAAAATTGTTTGTCCATGTTCTTTATTTTTTATTCTTTCTTCGAAACAACGGCTTGTATTGCTTGCCCAGTTTAAACTCCTCTGGAGACAGGACGAGCATCCAACCTTTGTTTCTGATGGCGTCTTCGTACCAATGTTTTTCCAATTCACTTTCTTCCATTTCTCTTTTTCCATCGAGCGGGTCGGCGACGAAAAAGGTCTTACCCCGAAAACCATAGACCACAGAATAATGATCTTCTTGTTCGGACAGATCAACCCGGTACCACACAACAACAGGCAGCCCTCTTGAAAGGAAATATCGTATTTCCGCCGACGTACCTTTTGCGTTCGCATAACAATAAAAACCCTGGCGTCGACCCTCGCGAATCATCTCTTCCGCCTCGGTTCCGCCACCGGGGTCATCATTCGTCTTCATCCTTTTTGCCAATCGATCTTGTTCTTCGCTTTTCTTAAAATACTCAAGTATCATCTGCAAAGACGCCGGACCGCAATTGATCTGGTTCGTTTGATATTTATGGACGAGAGGAATTTCAATACTCATATGTTTACTCCTTTAGAATTATAATGGATACCGATCGCATTGTCCTATCATTAGATAGTATCTTTGTTTTAGAAAACGCGGAAGTTCTTGAACTGCCACGGATCCGAGAGGTCGAGGTCTTTTTCCGGGAAAAGCGGCTTGTCCTCGGGACGGCGACCGTCGAGAGGAGTCCATTCGCTGTATTGTCCGACGACGGGTCCGAGATACGGGCGCATAATTTCGAGCATGCGCGCATAATCGATCTCATCAGCTTCGAGAATTCCGCGATTCGGGTTCTCAATCGCCCAAACAAGTCCTGCGAGCGCCGCAACGGTAACTTGCAAACTCGTGGCCGTATTGTACGGTATCAGGGTTCGCGCTTCATCAATGGAGAGATGCGAACCGTACCAGTAAACCCCCCTTTTGTTCCCCACCAAGAGAACGCCGAGCTCGTCGATTCCGCCGGGTAATATTTCGTCCCGCATTAAACGCTGCTTTGAATGCAATTTACCCACCCGCGCATCGAGTTCGCGTAATGAAATTACCGCATCATTGCAAGGATGATAAACATAATGTACCGTCGGCCGATAGAGCGTACCGCCTTGGCTTGTGGTGAAATAATCGGCGATTGAGATCGATTCGTTGTGCGTGATAATGTCGCCAATATACGGACCGGCGAGAGGCGTCCAGCTTCGGGCGTGTGTTTTATAGCCTTGTCGGCTAAGGTAAATGGAACTGCCACAACCAAAACCATGCTGTGCGCCATCCGGGGGGAGTTCTTTCTCGTGCGTTCCCCACCCAATTTCAGAGGTCATGGAACTTTCATCATAAAAACCGTCAATAGACCAAGTATTAACGAACTCATCCATCGCCTTTGGGATCGAAGATATCTGAGTATCGCGTTCGGCGACATGTATCACTTTGATACCGAGATCCCGCGCAAGCAAAGCCCAATCTTCACGCGTTTTTGGAGCTTCGACTTTGAAACCGGTATCGCGTGCCAAATTCACAAGCGCTTCTTTTAGGATATACGAAATGAGTCCGGGATTGGCGCCGTGGCACACGATCGCGGTCGGATCATTCTCTCCACCCGTCCTTCGCAGAGCGAGGACATCCTCGCGAAACTTATAATTAGACCTCTCAGACAAAGAAAGAGAAGGATCTACTCCTTCACCCGGCCATGATTCGATAGAAGTATCAAGGTAACACACGCCGTGTTCGCGACACCATTCAATAAGAACGTCCGAACGAACATCCACGGCAAGGTTAAGCAAAAAATCTCCTTTATGAAGCAAAGACTCCAAGATGCTTCGATAGTTCCCTTTCGTAAGAGGATTAATGGTAAAGGTCACTCCGAGCGCATCAGCGACGTCATGCCCGCGTTCGTCGGCGGTAACTATCGTTATATTCTCTTTCAGTAATTCAACGTGCCGAAGAATAAGCGGCAGCACACCTTGTCCGACACTGCCGAAACCCACGATTACTAATTTCCCGTCAAGGGTGGCAAGCTTTTTGTTTAAATTTTCCATTTCTTATACACATAAAGAGAGATTTTCTCAATTAGCTGCTAAGTGAGCGACTGGCGACAGAGACCGCGGAAAATGAACGGACCCGCAACGCACAAGTCGAGTTTAATAATACACATGGTACCACAACATAAGACTTATCGCATCGTTTTTGGGTCCTGCAAAATGGAGTAAAAAGAAAAAGACCTTCTTTGGGAGGTCTTTTTCTTTTTCTGCCGTATCTTTGTTTTAGGAAACGCGGAAGTTCTTGAACTGCCACGGATCGGAAAGATCAAGGTCTTTTTCCGGAAAAAGCGGCTTGTCCTCAGGACGACGACCATCAAGAGGTGTCCATTCACTGTACTGCCCAACAATCGGGCCGAGATACGGGCGTATAATTTCAAGCATACGAGCATAATCAATTTCGTCCGCTTCAAGAATTCCCCGATTAGGGTTCTCGATTACCCAGACGAGTCCGGCAAGCACGGTAGCGGTAACCTGTAGACTGGTCGCGGTATTATACGGTATCAGCGTGCGCGCTTCGTCAATCGAAAGTTGCGAACCGTACCAATAAACACCCTTCTTGTTCCCCACCAAAAGTACGCCGAGTTCATCGACTCCTCCGGGGAAAATTTCGTCCCGTATCAGGCGTTGTTTTTTATGTAACTGTCCGTTGTTCGCGGCAACCTCACGAAGTGAAATGATCGCATCGTTACACGGGTGATAAACGTAATGTACTGTCGGACGATAAAGTACACCGCCTTCGTTCGTTGTAAAATAGTCGGCAATCGAGATTGCCTCGTTGTGTGTGATGATATTTCCGATATACGGCCCAGCGAGTGGTGTCCAACTTCGCGCCTCCGTCTTATAGCCTTCTTGATTGAGATAGATAGAACAGTTATTGCCGAAATCGTGCTCGGAACCGTCCGAGGGCAATTCTTTTTCATGTGTACCCCAGCCCATTTCTGACGGCTGACAGCCTTCACTGTAAAAACCGTCGATAGACCAAGTGTTCACGAACTCGTCCATTGCTTTTGGAATAGACGATGTCTGAGTGTCACGCTCGGCAATATGAATAACTTTGATACCAAGATTACGCGCGAGCACTCCCCATTCATCGCGGGTCTTGGGAACATCAGTCTTATACTCCGTATCACGAGCCATGTTCAAGAGCGCTTCTTTGACAAAATAGGAAACGAGGCCCGGATTAGCTCCATGAGCGATGACTGCAGTTGGTGCATTTTCGCCTTGCTTTTTACGCGATTCAAGCGCCGTTTCGCGCAATGCATAATTTGAGCGTTTGGAGGGCGTGAGTGAAGGATCGGTATACGCCCCAACCCACGGTTCGATGCATGTATCGAGATAGAGCACGCCGTGTTCGCGGCACCACTCGATAAGAGCAACGGAAGAAACATCCACAGAGAGATTAAGCAGAAAATCACCCTTACCAAGCATCGATTCGAGTATGCCTTTGTAGTTCTCTTTAGTAAGAGGATTGATGATAAACGTAACACCGAGCGCATTGGCCACATCGTGCCCGCGTTCGTCAGCCGTGATGATCGTTATGTTCTCTTTTGGTATTTCAATATGACGCAAAATAAGAGGAAGCGTCCCCTGTCCAATACTACCAAAACCAACGATCACCAACTTCCCGTCAAGAGCGACGAGCTTTTTGTTGAAGTTTTCCATTTCTTATATTCATAAAGAGAGATATTTTCTCAATTAATCTGCTAAGTTTTATTAACACGTAGTATACTACACTATAGCGTAACTATTGTCAAGAGTTAGTGTGTGGAAAAACAAGAAAAGGCGCGACGATTCAAAGAGGTGAGGCAAAATGGTCCCTGCGAGCTCATTTTTGAAAGCACAGAGAGAGGAAATGGAAATAGAGTCAGTATCCTCTCACCATTATAAAAATCTCATATTTACAAAACTATGAACTTATGCTAACGTGTACACAGATTATTCGTGACAGGAGAAGATCATGACCTGGGATTAGTGCCATAAGGCACGGACACCAGAGGACGCAAATATGCGTTTTTCTCGCTACCTCCATGAGTTTGGCCGCCGGGCCGTCCCGTCCCGATGGAAAGAACGGAACCCGAAACAAGTTTCGCCTTTCCACGTTTCTCGCGATTCCGTCACTCACGAGCGTCGCGCGGAACTTCGGAAGCACCGCAGCCTGGAAAAACAAGAGCTCCGTAACTTCCGCGGAGACTGGGAAGACTTCCTTCCCTTCGCCGAAAAGCACGGTTACCTCGACTAGACGGAACGCCGCTCACACTTGTGAGCGGCGTGTTTTTTATGGGGGGGGGTGGAATTCAGTCACAAATCTTTTCGACTTCTGCCGAAAAGTCACCCATAGTGTTCGTTCGATAGAAATTTTTTATGTCAGACCATGCTCGTGAAAACATTCGACGTACTTTTTGTCGTACACCTCCAAATGATTTATAAGCCAATCTTCAAGAAAAGCGATGAATTCGGAGACGATACCACTCCCCTCTTTTGCATACCTTTCGTTGAAAGCTTTTGCCTTCAAAAGAAGTTCCCGGTGTTGTTCTTTATGCTCCTCAGCAAGAGGATAATGAAATTCATCGAAATATTTTTCTTCCGTATCAAAATGAAGGACGGCATAATCTTCCAATTCTTTGACAATCTGTCTGAGCTCTTCCTCTGGCTGAAGCGCGTTCGCTATCGCATAGGTCTTGTTAAGAATATTGATAAAATGATGATGTTGTTCATCGATCACTTTTATTCCAAGCACAAGGTTTTGTGACCACGGTAAGAGTTTGTATTCCATATTCTTAGTATAAAAAAGATAAACATTAAGTAATTAATAGTATATCATATAACAAAACAAATAAACACCGAAGGGTATTTATTTTTTGAGGGAATTTCTCGGTCTACAGGAGCATCCACGAATTTGGCCGCCCCCAAATGGAAAGAGCGGAATCCAAAACAAGTTTCGCCTTTCCACGTTTCTCGCGAGTCCGTCACTCACGAGCGTCGCGCGGAACTTCGGAAGCACCGCAGCCTGGAAAAACAAGAGCTCCGTAACTTCCGCGGAGACTGGGGAAATTTCATCCCCGCCGCCAAAAAACACGGCCGGCTCGACTAAACAGAACGCCGCTCAAACGAGCGGCGTGTTTTTTAATAACTGTTCTTAACGGACTACTCAAGGGCGTCGGACAATGCGGTTTTTATTTTCTGCAATATTTCTTCGGAAACCACGAAGTCGTGATCGGTTTTGTAATTGTGACCGTAGAGTTTGTCCTCAAAGGTCATTCCTTCAAATTTTTTCGGCTGAGCATACCGCGGGAGAAAATGCCCATGCAGATGCCGAGTTTCATTTCCCAAGAAAGCATAGTTCATCCAATCGGGATTAAAACACTTTTTTGAGGCTTTTCTCAGGTCGTTCAATATAAAGAAGAGTTCTTTTTGTTCTTCCGGTGTAGCATCGGCGAGGTCAAGCGCGTTTTCCCGTTTACACCAAACGACACACCGCCCTAAATAACTTTGGTTTTCGTGTACATACACACCCCAATATTGATAATCCCTAACGAGGTATTTTGAAAAATCTTTTTCCATAATGAAAGGCGGAGAAATACGATTAAACACCTTTTCTCTGAGAGATTATATCACGATTTTACAGAAACCGGAGACGGGGGGGGTGTAGTACCCGTTTCCCGATTTTCCCCCAAATAGCGAGCAATGCTCGCGGTCAATAAATAGTACGGCTTCGAATCCCTCACGCGAGACAAGCAGTTGTCTCGCTCCTCTCCGTCAAATAAAAAGCCCCTCAAGGGCTTTTGGTTTGGCGGAGAGGGAGGGAATTTCTCGGCTTACAGCCGCAGTACACCTTTCCGATTTGTTCACCGGGGCCCCTACCCCGGCTCGCAAATAACGGAGAAGGTTTTCGAATCCCTCACGCGAGACAAGCAGTTGTCTCGCTCCTCTCCGTCAAATAAAAAGCCCCTCAAGGGCTTTTGGTTTGGCGGAGAGGGAGGGAATTTCTCGGCTTACAGCCGCAGTACACCTTTCCGATTTGTTCACCGGGGCCCCTACCCCGGCTCGCAAATAACGGAGAAGGTTTTCGAATCCCTCACGCGAGACAAGCAGTTGTCTCGCTCCTCTCCGTCAAATAAAAAGCCCCTCAAGGGCTTTTGGTTTGGCGGAGGTCTTCGGGTTCCGACCTTTCGAGATCAAGCCCCCTAACGCTATTTTGATACTTTTTATCATACCACAAGGACGATCTTCGAGTGAGGTCATGACTGCATAAACTTTGAAGAATAAGCGTTCGTAACACTATTTTTTACGAGTATTCTCTTTTTGAATTTCCAGCCATCGACCAAAAACAAGAGAAACGGAACCGATAAGCATAAGAAACACAAAAATAGAGTTGTAAGTATTCTTTTGCTTTTCAAGTAATTCAGTATTATCAATCCAATTATTAAAATTTGATTGCAGGTCATACGCCTCTTCAGAAGTGCTACTCGATTGATTTAATTTGAACCAAATTAAATCAATTTTTTGATTTATATTAATAATTGTCGCGTTATTTGCTACGTCTGTAATTTCCGATAAAAATAGCAATTGAAATGATGTAGCAAAAAGCACAATAACAAGACCGGATAACTCAAAATAATGGTGGATTTTCATATACTATGCTTTTAAGTAAAATTCATGGTCGCAAATAAAATCTTTGAAAATCTTATCTTTTTTCTTGAATATACTCAATCCAAGAAAAAATAGCGCGATCAATAAAAATACTTGCGACGGGAATAATAATACCTACAAAAAAAGCAATCGATAGCCAACCGTAGCTTAAAGTGCTTTCGTACGACCAGCACCCGCCAACAATCAAAAAAACAATCAGAGCGAGCACATTTAACAAAGCGTCAGAATGTATATTTTCTTCAGTACTCTCTACCCCTTCTTCCTCCCATGAAGATATCGTATTACCATCTTGCTCTCTTTTTGATACGCTTGTTTTGTAGTAATCGTCATGTATTGGAAGATAGTGATAACACCAATCCCTCTTACTTCTGCCATACTTCTCATGCTTCCATATAATTCTATTCGCCAAAATACTCAAAGGAGCGACAAAAAGTATTAAACCGGACCCAATGTAAAGCCAGCGATATTCCGGCAGAATAATTACGAAATCTATAAATCTGCTAAAGGTACCGAGAACGACAACGAGAAGCGCAAGAGATAGAAAAGTTCGATTTATCTTTGACGCATGCTCTTGCGGTTTGAAGTATATATACCGACCGAGTGCCTTGTAGATAACATATGTCAAAATATAAACAAGCGCCATATGGTATATGGTCAACTCAAAAAACGTGGTTTTTAATTCGTTCAGAGAAAGAAAAAATAACGATTCGTTCAACATAAAATTTTATTTCAAAGGATGTTGAGGACATCCGTTTTTATTGTATTTTTCGTATTCTGCCCAAGTAATCGGACTCTGGTTAGATATGTGTTTTTCAATCAAAATCAGATCACTCGTTGATAACTGACCGATTTTTTTATACGGTCCCCATTCAGCCAGTTTTTCAATTAGATGTGCGACAAAATAAGATGACTCCAACCCGTATTTCCCGGATAGTTTGATATTACACGGAAATTTAGCGGAATGAGTCAATATTACAGCCGAAGGAGCAAAAACAGGTCCATTAATAAAAACAATCGGATGGTATGCTTCTTCAAAATTTCTCTTTTGACCAAGGAGAACATCTCCTTTTTTAAATGGATTCATAATATTTAAAAGTGACAAAAGTGACAGTTTTTATTGAAATCGAGGTTTTTGTAAAGATTCATTTCTTGATGTGGGCCTATTTTGTTTTTGCTGCTTTTTGCTTAGCTAACACGATCATTCCTACTTTCTTTTTCCAGTTATCCTTATGAACAACTCGTTCAAAAGAATCTCCAAATTTTCCAGACAGTAAGTCCAATCGGCTAAGCTTACTTAATTCTTCCCATTTATCGAAAAGAACATAGACGGCGTTACCGTATTCTATATTTTCAAAGACCACCAGATCGTCTTCAATAAGAGCGCCAAAATATCGCCTGAAACCGCTCTCTCCAAAAACGAAACTTTTTGGTTTTAAAGATCGAAAGAAATTATACCTCTCTGTTGTAACGTCTTTCTGCTGTTGCGTTGGGGATTTTCCGCGAAAAACTCGTTCAATGGTTTCATCTAAAGTACCCGGGGGTAAAATTTCCCATGACAAGTGAAGTGATTTGGAGTATTCAGAAAACGGCATACTTGCTGCTTCTGCCCCGCAAGCGCCGATATTTTCCTGAAGGAGATTGAGGTTTTCAAGCAAATGCTCCTCAAAATATTTATTGTGTTTATCAAGAACCTCTTGAATTTGAAAAGAAATAACGTACACAGAAAGACCCGACCGTACATCTTTGCAAGACATTATAATTTCCAACTCGCGCGGCGGGCGAAAATCCCGGGGATATTTCTCATATGGAAGATCTACGGTATGCGTGCCATTATATGAATCGCCCCAATTTGGCGATTCTATACTGTTGTAATGAGTTTCTTTTGGGAGATCTTTACGAATGACTTCCAAACCATTGATATTTCTATCCGAATATTTTCCTTGTGTTGCGGGTGGAATAATAGATGAAAGGATTTTCAGTCCTTCATTCGTTAAAGAAATACCGAGATGTTTTAATCTCCCTGAAGATAAATCTTGAGCCTTAAATTTTACCGCACATCCCGCGACAATTTCGTTGCTCTTGATTATCTCAATCTTTTTAAGGATATTTTTCGGTATTTTATAAATATTATGTTTTGCCATGTTAAATTTTCTTACTACGATTATACGGCGATTTGTTCACCGGCTTGAGGGAAATATGTTTTTCTTGGGCCTTTGCTTCGACCCCGCCAACAGGGCGACCCAGCTTAAGTCCAATAACCCTCGTAGGAGTATTATCTCTTGCCAATTCTTTTAAGTGCTTAACGTCTGCCGGTGTCCATTGTTTTCCGGCGTTGCGAATATATTTTGGTGCCATATATTTTATTTTTCTTTTTGGTTATTAATAATACTAACCACAACCCCCTGAATGAAGAAATCGCGGTCAAGGATAATATCTTTATATTCTTTTTTTGTTGATTTTGGGCAGAGAACTATGTGTTCAGTAGTTTTATGAAATTCTTTAAGTGTTGCCTTTCCGTCAATAAGAGCGACTACAATTTGCCCATCGTCGGCAACGGGCTGTTGTCTCACGATTACGAGATCACCATTTTGAATAACTTTATTCATCGATTCTCCGTCAGCCCGAAGAATAAAATAATTTGCACCCGGACGAGCGATCTTTTGAGATACGAAGATCATCGCCTCAACGTTTTCCTCGGCTAAAAACGGAGCACCGCAGGCTACACTTCCTACAAGAGGAAGCTCGATCGTCCTTTCCGAAAATTCCTTTCCTGTGATATCCTTAATTAATTGCAAATTTCCTAATTCCTTTGATCGTTTCAAATACCCAAGTTCAATCAGAGAATCAACGACCAAAGAAGCGGATCTGGGGGATTTGAATCCTAAATGAGCAGAAATATCGCGCAACGAAGGAGCTTGCCCTCGATAGACAATACCGTCGCGGATTAAAAAGAGTGTTTTTAACTGTTTTGGGGTTAAATTATCATTCATGATATACACATTATACACCCCGTTTACTTTAAAAGCAAGCTAGTTTTTTTGATGCAAAAAATGATGACGTAAAAAAGCTTGTGATATAATGATAGTTATGCGAATAAACCTTCAAGACATTATTGCGAGCACGGAACGCTCTGTACAGATGTATAATTCCCTGCTCTCCAAGGCTGAATTGGAGAGGCTTTCACAAAGAAACGAAACTGTTACAAAAAGCTTCAAGCCGGTGATCCAAATGATGCAAAGTCCGGCATTTCAACGTCAAATGCAAGAAATTAACCGCATTGCGGAGAATATCAGAAAGTCCGTTGAGCAATCGCACGCTCTCACTCTCCCTGTTATCCGCGAAATGGAAGAACTATACGGCACTATTGATAAAGTGTCCGAAGATATTGCGCCTGTATATTCGATTCCGGAATCTAAACGAGAGGAAGTAATCACCCAGTCCATATTCCGCCAGACAAAATTAAAAATACGAAAAGGTGTTCCATCTGTAAGAGAAATTATCCCTCTTTCCTTGCCAAAGGATACCTGCTGGGAAGATGTTCAAATGAGATTTAATGATCCGCACACCGTATTTATAAAAATTCCGAAATATAAAGTAAAAATTACACAGAGCTACGAAGAAATGGGGATGGAGGATATGCGCTCGCATTTACCGAACGCTCAATGGAAAGTTCTTCAAACGCTTGCGCGATACAACGATGGCATATCATGGAAAACACCAGTCGCTTCACCGTCTATCAAAAAGAATAAGCAATTGCTCGCGGAGGCGTTAAAAAGATTTTTTAACATCGAAGACGATCCATTTTTTCTTTACAAAAAAGCAAAATCGTACCGCTTAAAAATGAGATTGATACCTGATGAAGTCCCGCAAGAAAAAGACCGTTTTGGAGTTCGTGAATACTTTGATGATAAAGCTCCGCAAGTTTACGACCCATGGGAATTTTTCAAGGATGATTAACGTAAAGTGAAAACTGCAACAACATTTCCTCCGTAAAATCGGGGGATTTTTTGTGTCCGGTGAACGTTCGCCAGTTGTTTAGAGAGGGCTTAATAAAACACCTTCTCAAAAATTTATGGCAAAGAACACCATTGAGGTCGTATACCGACCTATTACCAGCCTCAATCCTGCGGAATACAATCCGAGAAAGCATACGAAGGAGCAAGCCGAACAGCTCAAAAAGAGTATCGAGCGATTCGGATTTGTGGATCCTGTGATCTGTAATTCTGCAAAAGAGCGAGAAAACGTAATCATCGGCGGTCATTTCCGTTTCGAGATCGCGAAAGAACTCGGAATGACCGATGTCCCGGTCGTATTCGTGGACATTCCGGATATCGAGAAAGAAAAAGAGCTGAATCTCCGTTTAAATAAAAACACCGGAGAATTCG
>Ga0247840_10003391_pt1 | contig 26969 bp, 25 predicted proteins | sample LaCruzMarch2015__FD_192404 | JGI IMG/M metagenome (GOLD analysis project Ga0247840, IMG submission 192404) | Freshwater microbial communities from meromictic Lake La Cruz, Castile-La Mancha, Spain - LaCruzMarch2015_17m | ecosystem: Environmental > Aquatic > Freshwater > Lake | place: Spain...
GGGGGGGTACGAGTTCGTCGGTCACGTGCACGGGAAAAAATCCGTGAATGTTGGAGCTGATTTCGCCCGCCAGTGGGCGGAGTTCCTATACGAGAACCTTCTCGGCGGACAATTTTCCATGATGGAAGACATCCTGCAAAAATTCCAATCCGACCCGGCGCTCGGGATCGTCTTCCCCGACGACCCGAACGTGATCGGCTGGGACGAAAACTGGACGTTTGCCTGCGAGCTTGGGGAGCGGCTCGGGATCCGCCTGTCCCCCGGCCACATCAACTTCCCGGTCGGCACGATGTTTTGGGCCAGGACGCAGGCCATCCAGCCGATGGTTAAGCTGGGCCTCCGATGGGACGACTACCCTGTGGAGCCTCTCCCCTACGACGGATCGATGCTGCACGCGATCGAGCGCCTCCTGCCGCAGGTCAGCGAAAGCCAGGGGCTCCGGACCGCCATCACCCATATAAAAGCCGTTTCAAGATGAGCGATCCAACCGTCCTACCGTGAAGTCAATCGAAGTTCCTCCAGGGATAAGTCGGACGGCTCGGCGTGCCATCCCTATCGGTCCTTTGACCTGATCGTTGCCCGCTTGAATTTATTTGAATGAAGCCACGAAAGCCACTTTGGCCGCTCGTCTTCGAGCTCTGGCGGAGGATCAGCCCGGTGCGGCGCCGCCAGTTTTTGCTGCTGCTGGCCCTGATGCTCGTGGCCTCCTTTGCGGAGGTGGTAAGCGTCGCGACGATCCTTCCATTTTTGGGAATCCTGACAGCCCCGGAGAGGGTGCTGGCCCATCCGGTCGTCCAGCCGGCCTCCCTGGCATTTGGCATCGAGACCGCCCAGGAGCTTCTGCTGCCGATCACGCTGGCCTTTTGCCTGGCGGCCGTCGCCGCAGGGAGCATCCGGATTTTTCTCCTCTACGCGACGACGCGGTATACGTTTGCCATTGGAGCGGACCTCAGCATCGACATTTACCGGAGGACGCTCTACCAGCCGTATCCCGTGCATATTTCCCGCAACAGCAGTGAGGTGATCACCGGCATCACCGGCAAGACCGCGATGATGATCGGAAGCGTCCTGCTCCCGCTGCTGACCTTGATCAGCTCGGGGATCCTGCTCACCGGGATCCTCCTGGCCCTGCTCGCCGTCGATCCCGTGATCGCGCTCGTTGCCGGCGGCCTCTTCGGGACGATCTACCTGGTAATCCTGCAGCTCTCGAAGCGAAGCCTCCGGCTCAACAGCGAGTGCATCGCCCGCGAATCCACGCAGGTGATCAAATCGCTCCAGGAGGGGCTTGGCGGAATCCGGGATGTGCTCATCGACGGAACGCAAAACGCATACTGCAAAATCTACCAGACCGCCGACCGGCCGCTGAGGCGCGCGCAGGGGAAGACGAATTTCATCAGCGCGAGCCCGCGGTATTTGATCGAGACCCTGGGGATGGTTTTGATTGCGGGCCTGGCTTATTCGATGAGTCAGCGCGACGGCGGGGTTGCGGCGGCGATCCCGGTGCTGGGGGCGCTGGCGCTGGGGGCCCAACGGCTCCTGCCCATCCTTCAACAAGGCTACAGCTCGCTGACGATCATCGGGGGAGCGGAGGCCTCGCTCAGAGACACGCTCGAGCTTCTCGACCAGCCCCTGCCTGCCTACATCGCCCGGCCGATGGCAGCTCCGATCCCATTCCAGCGCGAGATTGGCCTGCGCGAGCTTGGATTCCGCTACTCCCCGGAAGGCCCTTGGATACTTCGCGGGGTCAACCTGATCTTGCCCAAATCCCGGCGGATCGGGTTCATAGGATCGACGGGCAGCGGGAAGAGCACGATGATCGATGTGGTAATGGGCTTGCTCCAGCCGACCGAGGGGTTTCTCGAAATTGACGGGCAGCCGATCGACGGCTCAAACTACCGCGGGTGGCAGGCGCACATCGCGCATGTGCCGCAGGCGATCTATTTGGCCGACAGCACGATCGAAGAAAATATCGCCTTCGGGATCCCGCGCGAAGAGATCGACCACGAGCGGATCGAGCGGGCCGCGCGGCAGGCGCAGATGGCCGACGTCATCGAAAGCTGGCCCGACCGGTACCAGACGTTTGTCGGCGAGCGGGGGATCCGCCTCTCCGGCGGCCAGCGGCAGAGGATCGGGATCGCCAGGGCCCTCTACAAGCAGGCCGACGTGATGATTTTCGACGAGGCGACCAGCGCCCTCGATCACGAAACCGAGGGGGCGGTCATGCAGGCCATAGACGGCCTGGGCGCGGAGATGACGGTCCTGATCATTGCCCACCGGCTCACCACTCTGAAAAACTGCGATCTGATCGTCGAGATCGGAGCCGGCGGGGTCCGGCGCACCGGAACCTACCGCGACCTTGTAAACAACTGACCAGAAGACCATGCTTAACAATTCATCCATTCTGATTACCGGCGGCACCGGCTCCTTCGGCCACACGTTCGTCCCGATGACGCTCGCCCAATACAACCCGCGCCGGCTCGTCATCTTTTCGCGGGACGAAATGAAGCAGTGGGAGATGGCCAAGCTTTATAGCGGCGATGACAGGGTCCGGTTCTTCATCGGGGATGTGCGGGACAAGGACCGGCTGCTGCGCGCGCTGGACGGGATCGAATATGTGGTCCACGCCGCCGCGACAAAAATAGTTCCCACCGCCGAATATAATCCCTTTGAATGCGTGAAGACGAACGTGATGGGCGCGATGAACCTGATCGACGCCTGCATCGACCAGGGCGTGAAGCGGGTGGTGGCGCTCTCGACCGACAAGGCGAGCAGTCCGGCGAACCTCTACGGGGCGACGAAGCTGACGTCTGACAAGCTCTTCATAGCGGGAAACTCTTACTCCGGCTACCACGACACCCGATTCGGGGTGGTCCGATACGGGAATGTGATGGGATCGCGCGGGTCGGTGATCCCGTTTTTTCAGAGCCTCGCCGCAACGGGCCGGCTCCCGATCACCGACGAGCGCATGTCGCGGTTCATGATCACGCTCGAGCAGGGGGTCGAGCTCGTCTGGCATGCGTTCACCGATATGGTGGGCGGCGAGATCTACGTCAAAAAAATCCCTTCGATCAAGGTCACCGACATCGCGCGCGCCGTCGCTCCGGATGCGAGCCACGACATCGTGGGGATCCGCCCGGGCGAGAAGCTTCACGAACAGATGATCGGCAGCGAGGACGCCTTTTATACTTACGAGTATGCCATGCACTACAAGATCCTCCCGGCAATCCACAACTGGTGCGACGACCCGGCGCGGATCAAGGACGGCGCGAAGGTGGTTCCTGACTTCACCTACTGCTCGGACAACAACAGCGAGTGGATGGCCGTGGAAACGCTGAAAGCCTGGATCGCATCGCATCGGGAAAAAATCGGGAAGATCTGATCGGATGATCCCCTACGGCCGACAGAACATCGACGACTCCGACATCGCAGCGGTTGTAGAGGTGCTGCGCTCAGATTTTTTGACCCAGGGGCCGGCGGTTCCGGAATTTGAATCGGCCGTCGCCTCACACGCTGGCGCCTCGCATGCGGTAGCCGTCAACAGCGCGACCAGCGCCCTGCATCTCGCGTGCCTTGCGCTGGGGATCGGGCCGGGCGACTTGGTCTGGACATCTCCGATCACGTTCGTCGCCTCGGCCAACTGCGCACTCTACTGCGGGGCCTCGGTGGATTTTGTGGACATCGATCCCGGGACATACAACCTCGACGCCAACGTGCTGGCCACGAGGCTGGAGGAGGCCGAAAAGGCGGGCCGACTCCCCAAGTTGGTGATTCCGGTCCACCTCTGCGGGCAGTCCTGCGACATGGAGGCGATCCACGCGCTCAGCCGCCGGTATGGGTTCCGGATTATTGAGGACGCCTCGCATGCGATTGGCGGAAAATACCGGGGCCTGCCCGTTGGCAACTGCCGGTTCAGCGACATCACGGTCTTCAGCTTTCATCCGGTAAAAATTATCACCACAGGAGAGGGCGGGATGGCGCTGACGAACGACCCGGAGCTGGCCGCGAAGATGGCGCGGCTCCGAAGCCATGGCATCACCCGCGATCCCTGCGAGTTTATCGGCTTCAGCGATTTTCCATCTTCAGGTTTCAGCCTTCACGTTTCCGAAGCCGGCCCGTGGTATTACCAGCAGCTGGAGCTTGGGCTGAACTATCGCATGACTGACATCCAGGCCGCCCTTGGGCTCAGCCAGATGAGGCGGCTCGAGGAATTTGTGGCGCGCCGGGCGCTGATCGCGGAGCGCTACGACGAGATGCTCGCCGGCCTCCCGCTGACGACCCCCCATCAGAGTAGCGACGCATCGTCGGCGCGGCACCTCTATGTGATCCGCCTCCGCCTGGACCGTTGCAGGATGTCGCATGTGGATTCCTTCCGGGCGCTCCGTGCCGCCGGGATCGGGGTGAACCTCCACTACATTCCGGTTTACCTGCAGCCCTACTATCGGAGCCTCGGGTTTGAGGCCGGGCATTGTCCGGAAGCGGAGCGCTACTACAGCGAGGCGATCAGCCTCCCCATATATCCAGACTTGACGGATCCCCTGCAAAACGAGATCGCTGAAGCCCTAACCAAGAGCCTCACTGTTTAGAAATCCCAATTGCGACTCAACAACTAGCCACCGCACTCCGTGCGCATCCTCCTTTCATAACTGATAACTCATCATTCAACCTTCAGAATTACGCTCCGCCCTCCTTTCCAATGAACGCGCCCGAAACAATCGCCATCATTCCAGCGAGGGGTGGCAGTAAGCGCATTCCCCGCAAGAATATCAAGTCTTTTGCGGGAAAGCCAATGATCGCCTATGCTATTGAGGCGGCTCAGACATGTGGTTTATTCGCTCATGTCGTGGTTTCGACAGATGACCCCGAGATCGCATTCGCTGCTCGTGAAGTTGGTGCCGAAGTCCCATTCGTCCGTCCGCCTGAACTGGCCGATGACCACACTCCTACTGTTCCCGTAATTCAGCAAGCAACAGCCGCTTGCGAGTCTCTGGGCTGGGTCTCGGAGTTTATCTGCTGCATCTATCCATGCGTACCCTTCATTCAGCAACATGACGTGAGAGCCGCTTTGCAGCTCTTGAAAAACACTCCTGATGCAGATTACAGCTACCCGGTCACGGAGTTTCCGTCCGCCATCCAAAGAGCACTGAAACGCTTCCCGGATGGGCGCATGGCACCTCTCTATCCCGAATACGAGTTGACCAGAACCCAAGATCTCCAACCAGCCTACCATGATGCTGGGCAGTTCTATTGGGGAAGGCGAACGGCTTGGCAGAGTAACCCTAGAATCCATCAGTGCGGCGTGGGTCTACTAATACCTAATTGTCGCGTAGTCGATATTGATACCCAAGTGGATTGGGAGAGGGCTGAGTTCTTGTATAATTATTTAATTCAAAAAACAAATTAGTATGACATTTAAGACAGAGCAGGAAAGTTTTTGGGCTGGCGATTTCGGGGCCAAATACATTGAGCGCAATCAAGGTGAGGCTCTATTAGCTTCGAATATTGACTTTTTCTCAAAGTCACTGAGATTAACTCGAGATCTGAAAAACTGCATCGAGTTTGGTGCTAACGTTGGCATGAATATTAAAGCAATCAAGCTGCTTCACCCAGCTATTGATTGTCATGCTATTGAAATTAACTCAGTTGCAGCAAAGCAACTATCGGAAGAAATTACAGCTAAAAATATATACAATCAATCAATATTAGCATTCACTCCGCTAATTCAATACGACTTAACATTAATAAAGGGGGTTCTTATTCACATGAATCCTGATGTATTGCCGCAGGTTTATGAAAAACTCTTTGCATCCTGTGGGCGATACTTGTTGATTGCAGAGTATTACAACCCTTCTCCTGTTGCTATTTCATATCGTGGACATTCAGATCGGTTGTATAAGCGTGACTTTGCAGGTGAAATAATGGATCAATACCCGCAATTACAACTGCTGGACTATGGATTTTCATACCACCGAGACCTAAATTTTCCACAGGACGACATAACGTGGTTCTTAATGGAAAAGCGCTAAAAGTAATCCGCTGGCTCATCGCATTTCGATAGGCGCGCCATTCGCTATCGACAGCGCTCATGTCAAGCGCAGTCTCACGCTTCCGCAATAAGAATTGAAGTCTGCAGATACTTCGAGCGAAAAGACGGGTAACGCAAGAATAGCGTGGTTAACATATCTCTCCTCATCCGAGCCGACGCCGGGATCGAAAGCGGCACTGGCCATGCCATGCGCTGTCTTTCCTTGGCGCAGGAATGGGTGGATGCCGGCGGCTTGGTTGTGTGGGTGGCCGCTTCCTTGCCAGTGTCGCTGCAAAGCCGACTGCTCCAGGAAAAGATTAAGCTGCATCTGATTAACAAAAATATCGCCTCGCAAAGGGATGCCGATATGACAGCAACGTTGGCTCGCGATGCCTCCTGTGAATGGGTTGTTCTAGATGGGTATCATTTTAAGAGCTCCTATCAGTCTCAAGTCAGGAACAAGGGATTTAAAGTGTTAGTAATTGACGACAATGGGGAAACAGGCCCCTGGAACTGCGATGCCATTGTAAACCAAAATCTACATGCAAAAGGGGTAGACTATTCGGGGACTCCCGCCAGATGTCAGTTGTTGTTGGGCACATCATTTGTTTTGCTCAGGCGGGAAATCAGAGCGGCTCTCAAAAGCCATGTTCCTCCGACAGATTATTCTCAGGAACTCCGCTTGCTTATTCTGATGGGCGGCAGTGATCACGGGAACATCACAAGCCGGATTTTAGAGAGGTTACAGACTCTTAAGGTCAATCGCAAAATGACGGTGCGTGTGATTTTGGGAGGAGCCAATCCACACCGCCATGAGGTCGAGAAAGTGGTGCGCCAGGGAGTTTTTCCAGCTGAAATCTTCCACGCGGTCGAGGATATGGCCGTTCACTATTCTTGGGCAAATGCTGCCGTAACGGCTGCGGGTAGTACTTGTTGGGAATTGTGCGCTTTTCAGATTCCGTTCTTGTCACTGGCGGTAGCAGACAATCAAAAGAAAATCGCCGCAGAGTTAGGGGGAGGAAACGTAGATACGTGTTTATTAAGGTTGAATGATTGGCTTGACAATCCTTTGTTGGCATGTGCTGTTGAAATTGATGGTCGAGGCGCAGAGAGAGTTTGTGCTTTAATTACGGGGTAAAACAGGAGGACATGAGGCCGTATTCTTTACGCTTGAAAACAGCGACAATTGAAGATGCTGATTTGTTGCTGTATTTGCGGAACGATCCTGAAGCCCGCAGAGCTTCCCGAAATGAATCTGTAATTACACAATGCGAACATACTCATTGGTTAAAACGCAGGCTGGGTCTAAGGAATCCAGATATATGGATTGCATTTTATATCAGCACTCCCGTGGGCGTTGTTCGCAGAGATAGCATTAAGGAAGAGTTAGTTGAATTATCTTGGAATGTGGCTCCAGACCAGCGGGGGCAAGGTTTTGGGAAAGAAATGGTATCGATTATCGCTGCGGTAACTTCAGGACGAGTCGGTGCATGGTTAAAGAGGTGGAATTTGTCATCTGCTAAGATCGCTGAGTACATCGGCATGAAAAAACAATTTGTGGAAAACGAAATGGAATATTGGGAAAGGGCGGATTAATGTTTTGACACAAGATAGGATTAAAATGCTTAAAAGATTAAAAAGTAAAAGTGTTTATATCATTGCCGAGATGTCGGGGAATCACGGGCATAGCTTTGAAAAGGCTCTTGAGCTTGTTGCTGCCGCGAAATGCGCGGGAGCCAATGCGATAAAGTTACAGACCTATACACCGGATACGATTACCATTGATAGTCGCAAACCAGAGTTTCTTATCGGGAAGGGAACAATCTGGGAGGGGCGTAATCTTTACGAACTTTATGGCGAAGCATTTACCCCTTGGGACTGGCAACCCAAGCTCAAATCAGAAGCCGAACGATTGGGGATGGACTGCTTTTCGACACCATTTGATGGGAGTTCCGTCGATTTCCTTGAAGCGATGGGAGTGGTAGCACATAAGATTGCATCGTTCGAGCTGGTCGATACCGAGTTGCTGCGCAAGGTTGCTGCAACAGGCAAAACCGTTATCATGTCAACTGGGATGGCTTCGCTTGCAGAGGTTGATGAAGCTGTACGAGTCTTGCGGAAATCGGGTTGCAAAGAGTTAGTATTGCTCAAATGCACCAGCGCATACCCATCGCTGCCGGAGGACATGAATCTCCGCACCATCCAGCATCTCGCTGAAACCTTCGGGGTGCCCGTGGGACTATCCGACCACACCTTAGGAATAGCGGTACCAGTCGCAGCCGTTGCGCTGGGAGCCTGCATCATCGAAAAACATCTTACCCTGCGGCGGAGTGATGGAGGCCCAGATGCCGCTTTCTCCCTTGAGCCTGGTGAATTCCGCGCCATGGTCGATGCCGTGCGCGTAGCCGAAAAAGCCCTTGGCAAAATCAGCTACGAAATGAGCGAAAGGGAAAAAAGCAACCGACTCTTCCGCCGCTCACTCTTTGTCGTAAAAGATATGCAAGCCTGGGAGACCTTCACCCACGAAAATGTGCGCTCAATTCGCCCTGGCAACGGACTGCCCGTCAACCAACTTTTCCGAATCTTGGGGCGCAAGGCTGCCATCCCGATTGCACGCGGAACACCGCTGGCAAACGACCTTATAGCTTGAATAAGAAATGTAAAATTATGACCATCGTCCTAGGATGCGGCCGGATGGGGGCAGGCACAGGAAGCCGCTCACAACGGCTAGCAAGCCATGCGGGAGTCGTATCCTCGGTTGATGGGTTCGAGACGTTCCTGTTTGACAATGATTCCAAAGCTGCCTGTCAAGCGGCATCATCTTTGGGTCTCAACATGCTTGATACAATCGATAAAAAAAATCTTCAAGCTTTCGATTGTGCTGTTGTTTGCACTCCCACCAAGGAACACTTTAATCAGCTTCGGCTGTTGATGGAATGCGAAATCCCACTCATTGTTTGCGAAAAGCCCGTATGCTCGAACATTCGAGAAGCGCATTCCTTGGAAAAACTGCGACGCATATTTCCGGGCAGGATTGTGGTCAATTACACAAGGCGGTTCCTGCCGGCCTATATCAGGTTGAAGAAGCATTTTGTTATGCTCATGCAGGTTGAATCTCTAAAATGCTGCGCGATTCGCTACCAGCGTGGATTTTTGAATAATGCATCTCACGCTTTGGATTTGGCGCAGTTTTTGACAGGATGGGATATAAGCAAGGCTCGGCTCGGGATTTCCAAAAGGGTATACGATGAGTTTTCTAATGACCCAACGGCTACCTGTGCCGGAGAGTGGAATGGAACCTTTCTTTCTATTCTTGGTTTGCCTGAGGTGAGATTTTCATTGTTCGAAATCGACTTTTTTTTCGAACGCAGCGCTATCCGGCTCCGTGATCGCGGGGATACCATTGAACTGGCCTCTTCCGGAAAACCGGAAGAATATTACGCTGCGCTTCAGACTCATAAAACCACCCGAGGTAATCTCGCGGAGCCATTGCGTCATCTCTACTGGCATGTTCAACAGATGTTCCGAGACTCCCAAATCCTGGATAACTTTGACGAATCGTTGAAACTCACCCAGTGGATGCTTGAGAGCTTGAAGCCCAAGAAATGAACTACGGATCACACAGGTTGGCTCGAAGGCAAAAGAAAACACTGCTTGCACGCCCTGTGCCCTGGCTGGAAGGGCTTTTGCAAAGCTCTCTGCAAGCGAGCTTGCGCCTGCCATTTATAAACCCCGTTTCCATTTTCTCTGAACATGAACAGCCTCGGCCTTCTTCTGATCCATGTACATGCCAGAAATCCTTGGTTACAATCCTATGAAACAATTGGCAGTCAACGGTGGCACGCCTGTGCGCACCAAACTTTTTCCCGCCTACAACACGATTGGTGACGCAGAAAAAGCCGCAGCACTCCGGGTGTTGGAAAGCGGCAATCTGTCCCAGTTCCTCGGCGCTTGGCACAAGGATTTCTTTGGTGGTCCCGAGGTGAGAGCCTTCGAAGCGAACTGGTGCGAAGCATTTGACTGCAAGCATTCCATCAGCGTCAATTCCAACACCTCAGGACTGACCACCGCCATCGGGGCCTGTTGCATTCAACCCGGCGATGAGGTCATCGTCTCGCCCTATACCATGAGCGCCAGTGCTCTCGCGCCGATCCTTTATGGCGGTGTGCCGGTCTTTGCCGATATCGACGACGAGAATTTCGGACTCTGCCCCAAATCGGTTGCCTCGAGAATTACACCGCGCACCAAAGCTATTCTGGTGGTTCACCTCTTCGGCAACCCTGCCAAAATGGACGAACTCATGGAGATTGCGCGGCGGCATAATTTGAAGGTCATCGAAGATTGCGCTCAAGCTCCACTTGCCGAGTACAAAGGTCGCAAGGTCGGCACCATCGGGGATCTTGGCGTTTTCAGTCTCAACTACCACAAGCACATTCACACCGGGGAGGGTGGGGTAATCACGACTAATGACGACTTTCTAGCCGAGCGATGCCAACTCATCCGTAACCATGGAGAGGTCACTGCGGAGAACAAAGGCGTTACAGATTTCACTAATACTTATGGCCAAAACTACCGTCTCACTGAAATCCAAGCCGCAATTGGCGTCGAGCAACTTAAAAAATTACCCGCGCTTTTGAACGAACGTCTGAGAAATGCTGAATTTCTAAGGAATAAACTGGGGGGCTTGGATGGCATAACTGCATCTCGGGTCGAGGAGGGGGTCAAACATGTGTATTATGTACAACCTTTCAGATTTTCTCAGACCATCCTTGGCGTTCACCGAAACCGATTCGTCGAGGCAATCAAAGCAGAGATTCCTTCGGCGGTTCTTCGGGAAGATGCTCCGCTTATTGGGGCCGGTTATGTGAGGCCGATTTATCTGCAGCCACTTTACCAAAAACGGACGGTGGCCTGCTCTTTCAACTGCCCTAAGTACAAAGGAAAAGTAAGCTACGAAAAAGGTCTATGTCCCGTTTCCGAACGAATGCACTTCGAAGAATTATTCACCCACGAATTTATGAGGCCAGGCATGTCAAAAGCCGACCTAGATGATGTTGTTCGCGCCTTCGAGAAGGTCTTGGGAAACATGAATGAGCTCAATGACTAAATGCGTCGCCTGATCGTTTTTTCCGACCCTGGCGGAGCAAAGCCTTGCTTGGCACTTGCCAATAAATGGCTACAGAATCATGATATCTTGGTTTGCTCTGATCGGGAGTTTTCATTCTTTGAGTGCTTCAGAATCAAGGTGAGAAAGTGCTTAACTGATCAGGCCGATACAGTTATTGAAGAGTTTGCTCCCGATTCAATTTACACGGGCACTTCATATTCAAGTGATCTTGAACTTGCCTTTCTCGCAAAGGGAAGGGAACGGGGCATTCCAACCAGCGCGTTTGTTGACCACTACACTCAGTTTCGGAGTCGATTCGTTTTGGGAGATGATTTGATTCTCCCTGATGAGATTCATGTTCTCGACGAAAGGGCTTATAAAATGGCTTTGGGGGCTGGCCTCCCGCAGGACCGGATCCATATCACCGGTAATCCTTATCATGACTATCTTCGCCGATGGACGACAAGCACTTCGCGTTCGGATCTTTGGATAAAACTGGGATTCGTTGATTCCCCGGGCCCCGTATTGCTTTTTGCGCCGGATCCCCTAAGTAACGTTGGTGGGATCGATAAGTTCGGTTCCGATGAACGACTCATTTTCCGATACCTGATTGATGCTCTCGAAGAAATCGGTGGCCCCATTCAACTTGTGATTAAAGCACATCCAAATCAGAATATCGAATATCTAAAAAGCGAATTAGATAATCGAAATAATAAAGTTGGAATCAGGTGTTTCATTGTCGGGCCTGAAATTGATTCGGCCCTCAACGATTTAATCGTGCGGAGTGATTTAGTTATCGGTATGTTTTCAAGCCTGATTGTTGAAGCCGAGATTCTGGGGATTCCCACTCTTCGCCTGCTTTGCGGCCTATCGATCGAGGATCCTTTAAATGGGATCGCCATAGGTGAGTCAGTCCAGAATCGCAGTGCTATTACATGGCATTTGAAGAGATTTTTGGGCAGATCATAAAACCAATTGAATTCAGGCGGCACTTCATCCACTGAGATCGCATGCTTTTGAAGGGCTGCACAGCAATGGTGATATCTGACTAGGATTGGATAGTCGGATTATCGGGAGCTTCACCACAAGACTCTTCCTAGACACCTGGCTCTTCCTCCGCTATCCCGCAGACCACTTTGGCTGGGGAAAGAGTTCGTGTTTTCTCGCTTTTATGACAATGACCGGTTGCTGCTGCAGAGTCTATTGTGGTCTCAATCGTCTATAGGCCCGCGCAAGCCTCGGCGCTCCGAAGCCAGCTGAGCTTTGCGCTAATGGGCAAAAACTATGGTATCATCTCCAAACGGAGGTTGACGCGTCCAGAACCAACGCATAGAAACCATATTAAGCCCGCGTTCCATAGCTTATGTTACGCTCATGCTGGTCTAAAAATGGGACCGCCCAATAACTGAACTTCGTAAACTAGAGAAATAGAGCGAAAAAAATGAATAAAACTAAATACACTATAGACGATTTACCGCGATATTCATCATGGCCGGCACGAATATTGGGGCTTGAACCGTGGGAGCAGAAATGCAAAACGCCAGAGGCTATACAACGGGAGTACGAGGATGAAAAATGGAGTCCGTTGCTCTCAAAGGTTAAAAATGCTAAACGAGAAGTCTCTGTGGAAGAGGTTGACAATTGGATGTTTAAGGATTCTGAACCTAGCCTCTGCTGCACTGAGGATGGCCTTGATCTCCTCTCCAGACTGGAAGCTCATCAGCGGTTAGTAGATCTTCTTGAACGGGTCCTGAAACCCTATTTGCCAGCTCCGGCATTAGTTGAATTAGGTGCAGGTTACGGAAGTGTGATTCTCGCATTGGCGAAAAGAGATCCTTTTCGTGAAATGGACATTATCGCAGGGGAGTATACTAGCAGTGGGGTTGAATTGATTCAGCGATTAGCTAAAGCTCAGGATTTAAATATCCAAACAGGTCATTGTGATTTTGGATCACCTGGTGTTACAGATCTTCCGATCCCTGCTGGAGCGATAATCTTTACGTCGTTTGCTACACCCTGCGTGCCCAGGTTGCCGGCATCTTTTGTTGGGGCTTTAGCTAGCTTCCATCCATGTGTCGTAGCTCATTTCGAACCGTGTTACGAACACTGCGAGGATAGCACGTTGTTTGGGCTGATGCGGCGTCGCTACATTGAAGTGAACGACTATAACAGGAATCTGGTAACTTTGCTCCATGAGCAGCAAGCGGTGGGGACTATTTCTATTGTGAAAGAGCAGCAGGCGGTCCTGGGGCCGAACCCCCTACTGCCAGCTTCAATTATAATTTGGGACCCATGTTAGGGTTCAAGTTCATCACTCTAAGTTCTACTTGGTGTTCATTATAAAATTAAAGGATCAAATGCACAGACTCAGAAAACTAAAAAGCTTCATTCCTATATGCCTAAGGAAGCCTCTTTTGATGGCCTATCGGCGGATCTTTCGTGAACCCCTAACACCCAACAAAGACCGCTTCATCAGGGAGAACAGAGCCTTTTGGGAGCAGTACAAAAGCACTGGCCCATGTCACGGCTACATCCTAGTCGAGTGCAAATACGATCCAGTGACACTTTTAAGTAATATTTCTCATGCTGCTATTGCCGCATATTCAAGGCAATTAACCCCTTTGTTCATGCTCTGGTCTCGGTGGGACACTACCGCGAAACGCATTATGGAATCCTGCCCTGGAGCGATGTTCGTGTATTTGGATGACCCGCGGTATGCTGACGCCAGAAAACACACTAATCTGCTAGCAAGGAAAGTGTATGATGCATTGAAGTGCCCAGAAGATTTGATCAACTTTGAGATGGACGGAATCAATTTTGGAAATCTAGTTTACGATTCCGTGCTGTATTCTCGATTTGCTACAATACGAGTGATCGACGAAAAGGTGCTCGAATGTCTGAACGAGTTTTTTTGGTATCGCTTTATCATTCTGGATATCATCGGTCGTTATGCCATCAAGACATCAATCTTTAGCCAGACTTATACCGGACTGCTTGCCGGGACATTTACGCGATATTTATTGAATTCAGAAATAGAAGTCCTCGGCCATCTCGGAGCTCATTATGTTATTTTTAAAAAGTATCAGACGCTGGACGATATTGGAGTTTTGGAATGCCAAGCCGATCCGCGATATTTCGAACTGATGAAGAAATGGCCTGATGACACAGTGCTCAATCTGGCGGATGAATATCTGGACTATCGATTTGGACAAAGATGCGTAAATATTTCAGTCGATGTGGCTTTTGATCATTCAAAACGTTTGTTCGAGAGCCGGGAGGAATTTTGCGCGCACTTTGGCCTCGATCCAGCTAAGAAGCTTGTTTTTGTAATGTTGCACTCATTTAATGACTGGCCGCGCTCGCTGTTCGGAAGGCCAATGATTTATCGCGACTATTGTGACTGGTTTGAAAAGACACTGGAGATCGCCAAAACGGAGGATTCTGTTAACTGGGTATTTAAGGAGCACCCATCCGCTGAGCTGTATCCTACCGCGGATCTTGATTTGAATGCCGTCTTTGAGAAAGTCCGGTATCCACAAATTCGGTTCTTGAATTATAAGGCTGATTTTAACGCTGTATCCTTGAAGTATATAGTGGATACAATCATCACCTGTGCTGGAACGGCGGGACTGGAATATTCTTGTATGGGCACTCCCTGCGTGTTAGCTGGACCCAGTGCATACAGCGGACTGGGGTTCACAATCGAGCCTCGAAATGCTGCAGAGTATGAAGCTCAATTGCGGCACCTTTCCGATCTTGGTCGATTGAGCAAAGAGCAGATCAAAACCGCAAAACTCGCTCTGTTTTTCCAATATGGAATCATGCTTAACACAACCTATCCTTTCTGCCCAGACTTTGATTATAGTAAAATTGTGGAGAACGACCCAGAGTTCATTTGGAAAGAAGCTGCAGACTTAATGGAAAGCGGTGATCGCTCGGAAATGCATCGCCAAATCCAGGTCCTTGCAGACTTCTTTAACAATCGCGCATGGACTCAGTTTGTTAATCTGGATAAATACCCATTCTTGAGCGGCGCGATCAAGGAGGCAAAAGAGGAATATCAATAACTTGAAAGCCGTATTATGCGCGCGCTGTCAGTTCATAAGCGAGAGAGAGGATCCAGTTCAAACCGAGGGCTGATGTTGTATGTTTCTCTCTTGAGCTTACCTCTGAGGACAACGGAAGCGCAAACTTACTGAAGCTACTGCCATAATTGTGCTCTTCTCGCTCTGCGCCTATACAATCTGATTTTCAGATTGTTAACATTCAACACAGATAGCACTACAATAAAACCACCAAATCACTAATAATGAGATTTTTTAGGAACTATTATCTGACTTTAGCGAACTGCATTGCGAGCATTCAAAACAATGAACCGCTTTTAGCTAGTGCTACGGCCGTTCTCCAGGAAACGCATGATCGAGGCGGGAAAGTTGTTCTTGCTGGAAATGGCGGGAGTGCCGCCATGGCAAGCCATGTGTCAGTCGATATGACAAAAACCCTTGGTCTGCGCGCTGTGAACTTTAATGAGGCGGATTTAATTACGTGCTTTGCTAATGATTACGGTCATGACCACTGGATCGAGAAAGCTCTTGAGTCTTATGCCGACCCAAAAGATATTGTTGTGCTCATTAGTAGCAGTGGAAAATCTGCGAACATCTTGAATGCTGCTCTCAAAACGAAACAAATGAATCTGCCGCTTATTACATTCAGCGGCTTCAGTGCCGACAATCCACTCAGAAGCCTTGGGGATATCAATTTCTGGGCTGACAGCAGAGCGTATAACATCGTGGAGATGACGCACCATGTCTGGCTGCTTTCGCTGCTTGACAAACTGGTCGCTGATAAATCCGCAAACCCTTAAAAAAACAGCGACTAGATAAACAATGAATATTCTTGTAACAGGCAATCTGGGCTACATAGGAACCGTTTTGGTTCCACTGCTTCAGAAGCAAGACCATAAAGTAACTGGATGTGATATAGGCTATTTTGAAGAATGTGCGCTTAGTCCAGTCGAACAGAACTTTAAGCAAATCAAAAAAGATATTCGCGATGTGGATAAAGATGCTCTGTATGGCATCGATGCCGTGATCCACCTTGCAGGTCTTTCGAATGATCCCCTTGGCGAGCTGGCCCCAGGAATTACGGAAGAAGTTAACTTGGTTGCTACCATGAGGCTGGCGGAGATCGCGAAAGCGAGCGGAGTGAAACGCTTTATCTATGCATCATCCCAAAGCATGTATGGTGTGGCAGATACTGACGATGAACTCGATGAGGATCTGAGCAGTAAAAACCCAGTGACAGCGTATGCGAAGACGAAATGGGATGCAGAACTTCAACTGAAACAACTGGAGTCGGACGCATTTCTTGTTTGTGCATTTAGACCTTCGACAGTTTTTGGAGTGAGTCCGCGCCTGAGGTGTGATATCGTCTTTAACAATCTTGTCGCATGCGCATATACAACAAATAAAATAGAAATCAAAAGTGATGGAACCCCATGGCGCCCGGTGGTGCACATCCAAGATGTCTGTGCCGCCTTCCTGGCCGGTTTGAATGCGCCCAAGCATTTGGTGGCCGGGCGCTCATTTAATGTCGGCATACCTGATGGCAACTACACCGTCCGACAACTCGCAGAAGCGGCACAACGTGCGGTACCTCAGAGCACGCTCGTCTTTACGGGCGAGCATGGGAGTGATTCTAGAACATATCGGGTATCATTTAACCGTATTCTGACAGAACTTGAAGGCTATTTCTCACCGTCTTGGGATTTGGATCGTGGCGCGGCTGAGTTAGTACACTATTTTAAAGCAATTAAATTTACCGAAAGCGATTTTAGAGGCTGGAAAACAACCCGGCTGATGCAGCTGAATCGCCTGACGGAAAAAAACGAAATAGACTCTGCCATGCGAAGGATACTAAATCCATGAAAACAAATCACGATACTATGAGCAATCCTATGTATGTTGAAATAGACAAGTGTCGGCTCTGCAATGCCAAAGAGTTGCAGAATGTATTGGATCTTGGGAGTCAACCCCCAGCCAACAGCTTGCGGGAGAACCCGAATGACAGTCTATTGGAAGCTCCGCTCAAGCTCGTTCATTGCCCAGAATGTTCGTGTGTCCAGCTCACCGCTACTGTGGATCCTGCCTATTTGTTTAGCAGCTACGTTTGGGTTACGGCAACATCCTCAACCGCCCGAGCCTACAGCGAGACATACTGTGCTGAAGTTCTAAAACGAGTCCAGGACGAATCGCCATTTGTTGTCGAGGTCGCTAGCAATGATGGCACATTTCTCAAGCAGTTTAAAGATCGCGGTTGCCGCGTCCTGGGGATCGATCCAGCTCGAAATATTGCAACGAAAGCTGGTGAGGACGGCATACCAACCTGGGCCGAGTTCTTCAATATCGAGATTGCAAAAAAGATTCTTTCTGAGGTTGCTCGGCCCAGGATCGTAATGGCGCGAAATGTGATACCCCACGTAAAGGAGATCCATTCCATCGTCGAAGGGCTATCTGAACTGGTTGACGATGACGGAGTTGTTGTCATTGAGTTTCACTATGCCAAGACCATCGTTGAAGAATTGCATTACGATTCCATATATCATGAACATCTCTTCTATTTCTCAATACAATCGCTCTGTGCTTTATTTGCGCAGTATGGACTTAAGCCATTCGATGCTTTTGAAAGCCCGATCAGCGGTGGGTCGCTCGTTCTTTTCTTTTCGCATAAGAACCTAGCCCCCAGTGAGGCAATGATAAATCTGCAGGAAGCTGAGAGCGCGTCGAAGTTAAATCGACTATGCACATGGCAAGAGTTTGGTGCCCGGTCTATCAACCATGCAAAATCATTGAAGAAAAATGTCTTGGAATATGCTGGGAAGCAGAAGCTAATAGCTTATGGTGCCTCGGCCCGGAGCTCCACGCTAATGAACTTTGCGGGAATATCTCACAATGAAATCGATTGCATTGTTGACCGCAATCCTATCAAGCAAGGTTTATACACACCAGGGACTGACATTCCGATTGTGTCGTATCCCGAAGATCTAAAAAAGTTGGAAGGAAAGCATTTGCTATTGTTGGCCTGGAACTTTGCAGATGAGATTGTGAATGATCTGCGGGCCGGCGGGTTTTCTGGCGACGTAATCATCCCATTACCCGGGGAGGTCCATATCAGATGAAATGCGTCCCCCAATCCATTGAAGGTCTGTTTCTGATCACGCCAGATGTCTTTGAAGATGATCGAGGTTCCTTTCGTCGGAACTTCTGCGCAAACGAATTATGGGTACTCGGAATCGAGATGGTCGTTTGCCAAGGAAACATATCTGAAAATACCCAGGCATACACGATGCGGGGTTTCCATTTTCAGAAGAACCCCAGCAGGGAGTCAAAGCTGCTGACGCCTGTGAGTGGCGGGATCTTTAATGTGGTAATTGATCTTAGACCTTCGTCTGATACGTTTTTAAAATATGTTCCATTGGAAGTTAATGCTTCAGGAAGACAATCCGTGCTTGTTCCTGCCGGGTGCGCGAATGCCTTTTTGACAATCGAACCCAACACGGTTGTGCAGTACTACATGGGGGACTTCTTCAAGCCAGAAACTTATGCTGGATTTCGATTTGATGATCCTTTCTTTTCGATCCCTTGGCCTTATGAACCCAAGGTGATTTCAGAACGAGATGCAGCATTTCCTGCTTTCTCGCTAGACCATTTATGAGAGTCTTCGTTACAGGCGCTACTGGCTTCATTGGGAGCCATCTCTGCAGGTCACTCGTGGCATCAGGTCATGAACTCAGAGCATTAAGTCGAAGCGGGAATTCATGCAGCAGTTCTAACTCGGCGCCCAGGACCTCCTTTCTGTACAACATTGGAGAGAGAATGCCATCTTCAATCATTGATTTCTGTCCTGAAGTGATTGTCCATTTGGCTTGGGATGGGATCCCAGACTTCTCAGAGAAAAAGTGTTTGGAAAATGTTGAAATGCAACTGCGTTTTCTCAAACAAACGGAGCAGTTGCCCGGTTTGAAAAAAATCATTGTTGCAGGATCCTGTCGTGAATATGGCGCTTCGCACGGTGCCCAGAAAGAAAGCAATCGTCCCCCGCCTGACTCATATTTCTCATGGGCTAAGCAGACGCTGCACGATTATTTCACGCTCAGCTCTCAGGACCGCCAAATCAAAATGTGCTGGTTTCGTATTTTTTATGTCTATGGGCCGGGGCAGCGACCGAAGTCCCTAATTCCCTCCCTGATTGATGCCTGCATCAGAAAGGAGGCTATGAAAATTAATACTCCAACCGCTGCTAATGACTATATTTACATTGATGATGTTGTGAGTGCGTTTGTCAGTGCCGCTGAAAATGAGGATGCTCACGGCACTTATAACTTAGGATCAGGCGCCCTGAGCTCTGTCTCGGAAATTATTGAGCAGGTCGATGACGCCATGCTTGAGTCAGAAATATCTTTAAATCGATCCTCTGCCGATAAAAGGTTACCCGTGCCCCTATCAGGAATGTGGGCTGATATTTCTCTGGCAAAGCAGAAGTTAGGCTGGGTCCCCCAGACAAGCCTCGCCCAGGGAATAAATTGCACTTGCAACGCAATGAGCTTATGACGAGCGATCCGGAATTCTCTCAAGCAGTTATCCTCTGCGGAGGTCTTGGCACGCGTTTGCGCCCTTTGACAAACAGCCTTCCCAAACCCATGGTGCCGGTCCATTCGAAACCATTTTTGTATCACCTTCTCAAACAGTTATCCGAGCAAGGAATCAGCCGGTTTCTTCTTTTGACCGGATTCATGAGCGAGACAATCTCAGATTATTTCGGGAACGGTGCGCGATATGGTTGGTCAATCAGCTATTCCCAGGGACCGACCGACTGGGATACTGGCCGCCGCCTGTGGGAAGCGCGCGAGCAGTACGAACCCCGTTTTCTCCTGCTTTACTCAGACAACTTCGTTCAATTTAACCTCATCAAACTCGGCCAATTGCACAGGAAACTGGGCTGTCCAATCACTCTCCATCTTGCGCCTAAAAATAAGGGAAATATCAAGGCCTCTCAGGATGGAAAAATTCTTGCCTATGATAAGGATCGGACCGGAGATGGTTTTGATTATGTCGAGGTCGGATACATGGCAGTTGAGAGGGATCGTGTATTTGGCGATTTTCCTTTATTCGACGGATTTCCAAACATCAGTTTCGCCAAGGTACTGCAGCGCTACGCGATGACGCAACAAATTGGCGGGATTGTTGTCCGCGATCCCTACCACAGCATTTCTGATCCAAAGCGACTCGCGCTGATGTGCGAATATCTTAAACCTAAGCGCATCCTTCTCCTTGATCGCGACGGAACAATCAACGAAAAAGCAGAACAGGGCCAGTACATCGCTACATGGAGTCAGTTTAGGTGGATAGCAAAAACGCGCGAAGCCTTAGAAAAGCTTGCAGAAGATGGATTTCAGTTCATTGTCGCTACAAACCAGGCCGGCATAGCGAGAAAGATGATCGATCCGGATGCTCTTGAACATATTCATCTGAACATGACGAGCCAGCTGGCGCAGGAAGGTATTTCGATTCTGAAAGTCTATGTTTCCCCCCACCACTGGGACGAAAACTCATTTATGAGAAAGCCCGCTCCAGGGCTGTTTTTTAAAGCCGCAGAAGATTTTAATTTGCGAATGGATCGCGTCCTTTATGTCGGGGATGATCAGCGGGACTGCATTGCGGCGTCAAATGCAGGATGCGGAATGGTACACTTAGATGAAACAATGGTTCAAACCACTTTAAATGAGTTTCCTAATCCATATTTAAGCGTGAGTTGTTTGACAAGTGCAGTTCCATGGATCCGGTCGAAATACAACGAATGGAAGATTCTGTAATGAATAAAAAACTTAAAGGATTGCCGAAAGCCATCACGACTATTACTCCGCAGAGAATTAGTTTTTTTGGTGGAGGAACTGATTTACCAGCCTATTACAAGGAACACGGGGGGGGGGTTATCAGCACTGCTATTAATCAATATGTTTATGTTACGGTAAAGCGACATAGTCCACTGTTTCAGGAAGAATATAGACTTAGCTATTCAAAAACAGAGCACACAGACAAGCTTGACGATATTGAGAATAGCATTGCGAGAGAGTGTTTGCGACTGATCGGGTTGGAGTCTCCTATTTATATGTCTACTGCAGCTGATTTACCTGCAGCCTCTGGACTTGGTTCTTCCAGCAGTTTTGCAGTCGGCCTATTACACGCACTTCACCTTCTCAAGGGGGAGCGCGTATCCCCGGCTCAACTAGCAGAGGAAGCTTGCGAAGTTGAAATAAATATACTTCGAAATCCGATAGGCAAACAAGACCAGTATGCGGCAGCGTTCGGAGGATTAAACCATATCAAGTTCCGAAAGAATGGACGAGTAGATATCGATCACATTGTAGCACAAAATCAATTGATCGATACATTATTTGAAAATAGTCTTCTTATTTGGACAGGCATACAGCGGAATGCCTCCACAGTTCTCGCAGAACAAAGCAAAAATATTAAAAATCAGACATTAGGTTACAATTCTCTCCTGGCAGACTTGGAGGAATGCAAAAAAATGTTACTACAACATAATAGCAATTTTCTTAATCTCTTTGGCGGTTTGCTTGATAAGTCTTGGGAAACCAAGAAGAATCTCGAATCTTCTGTAAGCTCCAATGTCATTGATAGTATGCATGGCGAGTTAAAAAAACTCGGATCCTTGGGTGGAAAACTATGTGGCGCTGGAGGAGGAGGCTTTTTATTTGAAATTGTTCCGGTTGAGTCTCAGAATAAAATCATTGAATTATATGGAAACAAGCGAATTGTAAAAGTCTCTGCAGAGCCGCTCGGATCGCGTTTGCTTTCTGAAGTTTAGCATGCTTCGACACGAGTGTTCGGTTACAAGTTACACATCATCACCTGGCTAGAAAATAATTCTTCCAAATGTCTGAAGACACTTTCTGCAATTAAGTCATGGATAGGCACTTTCTCAAACGGATGAACGTTCAAAAGCTGCAAGGTTCTGTGCAAGGTTCCCGGCAGGTTCAATTCCTTGTGAATGATGGCAAGCCAGAGCACGTCGAGCTGGCGTGCGACGGAGACAAAGATGCTGGTGGGAATCGGACCCCGCAGGTCGACCTGAGTATGCCTCTTGATTCCGGCCTTGGTCTTTCGGCAGTCTGCCCACGGAGAGAGCATCAGCGACAGATCGATGGTTATCGAATCCAGGGAACAGACCATGTTGTCGATCTCCAGCCCCAAGTCTTTGCCCGCGTACAGCGGCCGAACTATGCGTATGAGTGTTTTCGCCAGATCTTGCCAAAGCTGCGAGTCGCGCAGTTCGTTGGCGTCGGCGAGAGTGGATTTGGTAATCGGCTCATGGAAGCCCAGATGGTAGCGGGCAGTTGGTCGCGCATTCAAGCAGTCGGCAATATCGAGCAGTTCCTCCCGCTAAGTCAGTTGAGCGAAAGCCATGCAGATGAGTTGCTGCCGGCAACCAAAATGCCGGACGCGGGACTCCGCATTGAAAAGCTCCACCAAGCGGTCGAGAGTCTGTCGGTGGATCAAATTGAGGAGTTGAGTCAGTACAAACCGGCCGGAATTCATGCCGAAAAGCATGATGGAGATTCAAATGCGTCACATCAAAACTCATTCTTAATGCGCTCAGTTTATGATTGTTTCAAAACCTCATCGTTCAGTTAACCGGAAACCCGTGATGTTTGACATGCCCTAAATATATACTCCTTATCTTTAAAACTATAATATTATGAAAAACTACATTGCACAATCTGGTGCTACACTAACTCTTGACAATGGCGGTATAAATTCTAAGGTGGAACTATATTCGCAAGAAGGCCTTGACATGTTGAGTAATCTATGGATTAAGGTCGCAGCTCAGCATCGGTTGATGTATGAACCTACTTGGTTGGGTAGACCAGTTATTCAGTTCCCCACAGATATCGTCGCTGTTCAAGAGTTGATATGGAAGCTGAAACCAGATGTCATTGTTGAAACAGGTGTCGCTCATGGCGGCTCTCTAGTTCTTTCGGCTTCTATTCTTGAGCTCATAGGTAAAGGTAAGGTAATCGGAGTGGATATCGAAATTCGTAAGCCGAATCGTGAAGCTATTGAGGCTCATCCTTTGGCTCATCGAATTGAACTTCTAGAAGGATCATCTGTTGATACTACGACTCTAGCGACAGTAAAGGCAAAGATCCAAGGCGCAAATACAGTTTTGGTCTTACTTGATAGCAACCACACCGAAGCGCATGTTTTGCAAGAGTTAGAATTATACAGCCCCTTGATTACTCAAGGAAGTTACATCGTGGCGCACGACGGTGCTCAGGCTTGGGTATGGGATATTCCCAATGGAAATGCTATTTGGAAAAATGATCATCCGCTAGGTGCTATTCACAAGTTTATCGCCAAGCATCAAGAATTCTCGGTTGACAATTATTGGACGCGTTGGGGGATAACTTCATCACCCAATGGTTTCCTGAAACGCTCGTGAATATGAAACATCCATCTCATGTTAGCCCATTTGCTGTTCGCAGAAGTGTCCTTACCATGTTACACAGGGCCAATGCCAGTCATCTAGGATCCAACATGTCTGCAATAGAGATGCTCATTGCCATCTATTGCAATGTGGATTGCGATAAAATACGCAACCAAACAATAGATCGCTCACGAGTTCTCATAAGCAAAGGGCACTGTGCAGCGGCGACCTACGCCACACTAGCCCATTTTAGTATATTGCCGATGAATCTGCTTGATTCCTACCATATGGAAGGCACCAGATTAACTGGCCATGTGAATCACTGTGTAGATGGAGTAGAACATTCAACGGGGGCTTTAGGTCATGGGATCAATGTAGCAGTCGGTTGTGCTCTTGGATTGCGCTCGCGTGGCTATTCGAACCGCCCTGTCTTTGCTTTGTTGGGGGATGGAGAAATACAGGAAGGGTCTGTATGGGAGGCATTGATGTTGGCCGTTAGTCTTAAACTTGGCAACCTCGTTATCTTGATTGATAATAATAGGATAAGCAGTATCACCAAAACGGAAATGGTCATCAACATGAACCCGTTATCGGCTCGCTTCGAAGGCTTTGGCTTGTATGTGCAAGAGATTGATGGGCATGATGTAGATGCTATAAATATTGCAATACGGAAAGCGCTCGGCAGCGGACGAGTAGGTGTGGTTATCTGTAACACGGTAAAAGGGCGCGATGTGCCGTTTGCTGAATGGCAGCCTATTTGGCATTATAAATCAATGAACGATGAACAGTATGCCGAAGCTATGGATCATCTGATTCGACTGGAGGAAGAAGTATGAGAGGGGAAATTCTAGATTCGGTTTTTGAAAGAATGCGAATTAATCCTGATATCTACTTCTTAAGTGCAGACATGGGAATCAACCTTGTAGAAAAATTCCAATCAGCTTATCCAGATCGCTATTTAAATGTCGGTATTGCGGAGCAAAACCTGATCGGTATAAGTGCTGGATTAGCCAATTTAGGCTATCGACCGTTTGCTTACACCATTTCGAACTTTCTTATCCATAGATGTCTGGAGCAGATACGAAATGATATCGGTATGCATAATTATCCAATCACTTTACTCGGAACATCCACTGGTTATGACAATGCTCCTCTCGGACCAACGCATCACATTGTCGATGATTGGGGGGTGCTCAAATGCATTCCAGGGATTGACATATATTGTCCATCGTCAGTCACTTATGCGTCAAGCGTAGTGGATACAATTTTAGAAACTGGGAAACCAGCGTATGTCAGAATTCCCAAGGGTAGGCATGAAGAACCCACTTGCGATCATCACATGGTTAAATTAAGAGGAACAGCAGATGAGGTTCTGCTGGTGTCGTATGGCAATCCGGCACAAATATGCCTGGAAACACGTCGGTGTTCTCCACACATTTCGGTTCTTGTTATCAATCGACTTCATCCATTAGATGAAACGGAGTTAGAGCAAGCCCTAGCACCGCATTCTCGAATATTGGTTGTGGAAGACCATTTTCCTGTCGCTGGTCTCTATGGTGCCTTATGCGAATTCGCCGCCCGGCATTCTTTGCGTGGGAAAATCGAAAGTCTGGCTCCTAGAGTCAATTCTTTCGATGTTGGCTCATCGCCTGACTATTTCTTCAGGAAGTATAATATGAATGTCGAAGCACTACTTCAACAAATAGAAAAATAACCTATGAATATTGAAGACACTCGCAAATGCAATATTTTCAATCTCGAAATGCTTGCTAACTACATGAAAGTTCCTTCTAATACTGTAATAGAATATTACGATGAACTTATAAACGATCACGAATTTCTCAATGCGGTTAATAAAAAGGTCTCTGAGATTCGCGACAAAACCGGATTTCGAAAAGGAATTTTCGCGATGCAGTCTATTCCTTCAGTTGACTGGTTTGCTTTTGAACGGGTGCTGATATATGTTCTAATTCGGCATCTCAGACCCGATTATGTTCTTGAGACAGGTGTCTACTATGGAGGAAATAGTGCTTTTGCGCTGCTAGCTTTGAAGAGAAACAAAAAGGGGAAATTAGTATCGATCGACTATCCTGATTCCGAAATCCGAGTGAAAGGAACTAGCGCGCCAAGACATTCGCTAGTTGGGGACAGCGAACTCTACGATTCAACGCTTCGCCCAGGCTTCATGGTGCCACCTGAATTGTACACACATTGGGAACTGATTGAAGGAGATAGTCTAAAGGTGATTCCATGCTTGCATAACAGTTTTGACTTCTATATTCACGACAGCGATCACTCTATGCCATTTTTGTCGCAGGAGTTAACTGCTGCTTGGGGAAAGCTATCCGCGCATGCTACGATTCTGGTGGATGATATTGACTGGTCAAATGCTTTTTATGCCTTTTGTGTCGAGCATAGACTATTCCCTTTGTTAATGACAGATAATGGAAAAGATAACCTGCGTGTCCGAACTGGCATTGCCATGTGCGATCATCCGCGAAATAGCAGTGAGCTATTCACTTGAATGTATGTTCCGCGGTAATTATTAAGTGGGCATGATTTTTTAATTACTGGTTCTTCCGGTTACTTGGGATCGGTGTTATTCGAATATCTTGAAGATGCTGGATATAACTGGCTTGGTTTAGATAAGGGTTTCTTTCAGATGCCCTTCTGTATCCACCCCATTCAACGCAAATCATCTCATGGGATGTGCGCAACTTAACGGAGAATGATTTGTGTGGCATGGACCCTGTGGCGTACCATTATAAATTAATTTAAAACCACAAATCCCAAACGCAAATAACTATAACTATAAATGAAAATGCTAACAGAATCTAACTTACTTAAATTATACACAGCGTCATAAATAGATGCGCATGTTACACTTTGCAAAGCCTTCGAAGAACATCGGCTTTATCCGTCCAGTTGCTAAACAAATCTTCGACCGTTGCCATGACGTTGCCCAGTTCTGGAAAATAGCGATTATGCAGGCGCAGGCGGCGAACCAACTTCCAGACCCTCTCGATAGGGTTCAGGTCAGGACTGTATGGCGGCAGGAACAAAAGCTGGAACCCCGGTTCCTTGGCGAGCCTCCATTCTTTGTGCATGGCGGCGTGGTGGTATCTGGCGTTGTCAATAATGACAGCCACTCGGCGGCCCGCTCTGATGCTGGCGGCGTGCAGGCGTCGAAGGAACGCCCAAGTCGTAACCGCATCAAACTTCCCTTCCTCCCTGGAAAAGCAAAATTTACCATCGCGCAGGCGGACCGCGCCGAAGTATCCCACGCTTTTTCGGGTGGGGTGATGGAGAAGAACAGGATCTTTCATTTCAGGG
>Ga0247840_10003396_pt1 | contig 26938 bp, 27 predicted proteins | sample LaCruzMarch2015__FD_192404 | JGI IMG/M metagenome (GOLD analysis project Ga0247840, IMG submission 192404) | Freshwater microbial communities from meromictic Lake La Cruz, Castile-La Mancha, Spain - LaCruzMarch2015_17m | ecosystem: Environmental > Aquatic > Freshwater > Lake | place: Spain...
GAGACCCTCGCGGATCTGTTCAAGCCATTCACCCAAGCCGATTCGACGGTCACCCGTCAGTTCGAGGGCACAGGGCTGGGGCTTGCGATCTCGTTACGCCTTGCAGAGGCCATGGGGGGCGCGATTGGTGTTACCTCCACCCCGGGCCAGGGCAGCTGCTTTACGTTCAGTTTGCCGCTCATAATATCTTCGCCGCCGACAAATTCGACGGTTTCCACGTCCGCCGAGCCCGCGAGGAAAGCAGCCAGCGACAGGCTCATCCTGATTGTTGAAGACGAGCCATCAAACCGCACGCTCGCCCGCAAAATGATCGAAAATCTCGGTTGCAGGGTCGAAATTGCCACCAACGGACTGGAGGCGGTGGAGGCGTTCTCGCCGGGCAAATTTTCCGCCATCCTCATGGATATGCAGATGCCGATCATGGACGGCATGGAGGCGACAAGAAGGATCCGGGAGCGCGAGTCGGGCAGCACCCATGTGCCCATCATTGCCCTCACCGCTAATGTGATGCCCGAGGACCGCGAGCGATGTCTCGCTTCCGGCATGGATGAGTTCCTTACCAAGCCTTTTAGTCAGAAGGAGCTTTCGGGCAAACTCGCTCAGTTCCTGCTGGAATGAGGGGCGATTTTCCGGGAGGCGACAGGCTCTTGAGAATCTTCCGTGTAGGTCGGGATGAACAGATTGATGACCTCGAACCAGATGTGATCCATGCTGTGGAGGGTTTTTAAAGGATAAAGCGGCGGCCGTTTCATGGCGGTTTTCATGGCGGTCAACTTTTTCGCAGCTGCACGAGCTGTTCTCGTGCTCATGGATTGGAACCTCCCAGCTTTCGCCGAAAAAGAAAAGGGCATCCGGACCTCCCGGGCGTTGTCCGCCTCCGGCAGTTTCAACGTGAAGAGAATCGCTGAAATGTCAAAAGGCGAGAACCCGAATGGCGCTGGCACCCATTTGCTCTATAGGCCTCGCTTTCGGCTATTTGGCTGGGAAATACCTGTCGATGACCGGCTGGATGGCATCCGCCCAGATTTGGTAGCCTTTGGGTGAGGGATGCAGGAAGTCGGGCATGACTTCCCGGCTCATCGTGCCGTCGGGTTCCAGGAATTTGTCGCCGAAATCGATGTAGATGACGCGCTTGTCGTCTCCCAACTTGGAGAGGATCTGGTTGATGGCCTCGATCTTCGCTCTGGAGGGGTCGCTGGGTTTTTCAGCACGGGGGAAGATGGCTTGGAGCAGAATGACGGCTTCCGGGCAGCGTTTCTGGTAGTCGGCGACGATCGCCTTCACGCCGTCGGCGATTTCCTCAACCGTGTTCGAGCCAAGATTGTTGGTGCCGATCATAATGGCGATGAGTTTGGGATGCATGCCATCCGCCTGGCCTTGGGCAAGGCGCCAGAGCACGTGTTGGGTGCGGTCGCCGGAAATGCCGAAATCAAACGGATTGAGTTTGCCATAGCGTTCGGCCCAAACGGCCCGCCCTCCGCCTTGCCATCCATCAGTAATGGAGTCGCCGTCGAAGATCAATTGGACTGAGTCTGCAACTTGATGGGCTCTCCGGTTCGTCTCAGCGACGCGCTGCACCCACTCCAGCTTGGGCGACGGGTATGTGGCGGAATTGCCTCCCTGTGGAACAACAGGCAGCGGGGAAGGCATCGGACAGATGACAGGAGTGGTCTGGGCGAAGGCCGATCCGGCGAATAGGAGAGCAGTGAGGATGGCGTTTGGTTTCATAGGCAGCAGGGCGGCAATTTTTGTGGGTCTTTGGAAAAAGTCAAGGCCACCAGCTACCCCCGAAACCCTGACTCTGCAAAGTGCGGTTGGCGGGGAGATCGGGCAGTCGGCCGTGCATACGACCAAGGATGCCGTATGAATCAGACGGATTTTTTTGTAGATGTGGAATCCCTCAACTTGTCACAAACCATGGTATGGCGAGGCATTGGGAAACTTGTATTTGGAATCCCGCACCGGCAGACTGCCCGAATCGTCAATCAATGAAAGAATCCCAGCAGATCGAGTGGAAGGAATCCTGGCGGGATGAATATCTCCGATGGATCTGCGGCTTCGCGAACGCCGAGGGCTGCTTACTGGACATCGGTCGGGCTGTTGAACGGTTGATCCGGCATCTCAAATCCGTAAAAGTGATCGCCCGCATCGGTCCGGCTAAAGGTGGCCACTGGGAGGTCCTGCCGTGAACTGCTTTTTCCCTCATGAGCATCTCCACCTGGCTGATTGACCGCGCGGAGGCGGACGACGGGCTGCGGCGGCTTCTGGATTCCGAAGCGCGGGGCGGCGGGGCGGTCGGCGAGATTGCGGAGCCGGCGCAGCCGTTTGTGGCGGCGCTGCTGGCCGGGCGGCTTTCCGGTCGCGTGTGGGTCGTCTGCCCGGATGTCCGGCGGCAGGAGGATTTTGCCACGGAGATGGCGGCGTGGTGCCCGAGGGTCCGGCTTTTTCCCGAACTGGAAATGCCGGCGGGGGACGCGCTGCCGGACCCGGAGACGGCGTCCGAGCGGCTCGAGTTGCTGCGGTCGATCTCGCGGCCCAGCGGCGGCGAAGTGGTGGTGATCCACAAGGCCCAGTGGGAATCCCGTGTCCCGGCGAAGAGCGTGCTGACGCGGGATATTTTTGCGCTTAAGACCAAGCAGCAGATCGGGATCGGGCTCGTGGTCGAGCGGCTGGAAAAGGCCGGCTACGAACCCGCCCCGCAGGTGAACGCGCGCGGGCAGTTTGCGAAGAGGGGCGGAATCCTCGATGTCTTTTCCTGGCAGGCCCCGCGGCCGTTCCGGGTCGAGTGGTTCGACGAGGAGATCGAGTCGCTGCGCGAGTTTGACCTGGATACGCAGGGATCGGTCGGAACCGTCGGGGCGATTGAGATCCTCGTGGCGAAGCGGGGCGTGGACGAGGCCGTGCTGCGGGATTTTCGCGAAGAGGGAGACGCGGTGATCGAAGTCGAACCCGACGGGCCACCGGAGGGGATTTTTCTGGGGAGCGGGTCGCTTCCTGACCAGGCCGCAACGACCCCGTTTTATCCGGTTCCTTTTGCGGAGTTCGGGGCGGGCGATCTGATCCTCGACGAGGTCAAGCGCGACCGGTTCTTCGACCAGCTCGGCGAGTGGGCGGCGCAGGGATGGGAGATCGCGTTTGCCTGCAACAACGAGGGCGAGGGCGAGCGGTTCCGGGAGCTGGCGTCGGATTTCGATTTCGACGCCTCGCGGCTGAAGTTCCTGCCGGTCCCTGCGACGCGCGGGTTCATCTGTCCGCAGGCAAAGCTGGCCTTGCTGGCCGATGCCGAGATCCTCGGGCGTTCGGCGAGCCAGCGGGCGCACCGCGCGGCGCTCCGGCGCGACCGGGTGCGGTCCGGGCGCGCGGCGATGGATTTTTCGGAGTTTGAGGAAGACGATCTCGTCGTCCATCTCGACCACGGGATCGGCCGCTATCTCGGCCTGCAGCAATCCCCCGACGGCGGCGGCGAGGTTCTCGCGCTGGAATTCGCACACGACTCGAGGCTCTATGTCCCGCTCGACCAGGCGTGGCAGGTTTCCCGGTATGTCGGGCTCGGGAAGCGACATCCCGCGCTCTCGGAGCTCGGAGACGGGCGCTGGCAGCGGGCGAAGGCGAAGGCCTCGAAGGGAATTTACGAATACGCAGCCCGCATGCTCCGCGTCCAGGCTGAGCGGGAAAACGGCGTCGGGCACGCGTTCCCGCCCGATACCCACTGGCAGCAGGAATTCGAGCGCTCGTTTCTTTTCACCGAGACCGGCGACCAGCTCCGGGCGATTGCCGAGACCAAGGGCGACATGGAGTCGGAGCGGCCGATGGACCGGTTGATCTGCGGCGACGTCGGGTTCGGCAAGACCGAGGTCGCGATCCGCGCGGCTTTCAAGGCGGTGAGCGGCGGCAGGCAGGCGGTCGTGATCACCCCGACGACCGTGCTCGCGCAGCAGCACTTCGAGACGTTCCGGGAGCGGATGAGCGAGTATCCGGTGACGATCGAGCTCCTGAGCCGCTACCGGACCATAGCGGAGCAGAAAAAAGTCGTCGCCGGGCTTGCCAGCGGCGGGGTGGACATCGTCATCGGCACCCACCGGGTCATCTCCGCGGATGTCGCTTTCAAAAACCTCGGCCTCGTCGTGGTGGATGAGGAGCAGCGGTTCGGGGTGAAACACAAGGACGCCCTCAAGGAAAAATTCCGCCTGGTCGATGTGCTGACGCTCTCGGCGACGCCGATCCCGCGAACCCTCTACCTTTCCCTCATGGGCGCGAGGGACATGTCGCTCATCGAAACCCCTCCGCCGAACCGCCAGCCGGTGGAGACGATCGTCTGCGGATACGACGAGCGGATCATCCGGGACGCGGTCACGCGCGAAATCGCGCGCGGCGGGCAGGTCTATTTTTTGCACAACCGGGTCCAGAGCATCGAGCGCACGGCTGTGCGGATCCGCGAGCTTTGTGGTGGCGCGCGGGTCATTGTCGGTCACGGGCAGATGGAGGAAAAGGAACTCGAGTCGGTGATGCACACGTTCGTGGCCGGGAAGGCGGACGTGCTCGTCTCGACGACGATCATCGAGAGCGGGCTCGATATCCCGAACGCCAACACGATCATCATCGACCGGGCCGACCGGTTTGGCCTGGCGGACCTCTACCAGCTCCGCGGCCGGGTCGGGCGCTCGAACCACAAGGCGTATGCTTTTCTCATGCTGCCAAGGGAGCTGATGTCCGTGGGCGCCGCCCGGAAGCGGGTCTCCGCGATCAAGCAGTATTCCGACCTCGGCTCGGGGTTCAAAATTGCCATGCGCGACCTCGAAATCCGCGGCGCGGGCAACCTGCTCGGCACCGCGCAGAGCGGCCACATCATCGCGGTGGGGTTCGACCTTTACTGCAAACTTCTCAAACGGGCGGTCGAGGCCGTCAAAGGAAACCGCACCGGCGGGGGGACCGCCGTGCTGAGGCTCGATTTCGTGAAGACCGACGAGGCCGAGTTCCTCGGTGCCGACGGCTGCGCGGCGGCGTTCGTCCCGGCGGCGTTCATCCCCGACTCCAAAATGCGGATTGAGGCCTACCGGAAAGTTGCCGAGGCCTCTACGCACGAGGAGCTCGACGCGCTCGGGGCTGCGTGGCGGGACCGTTTCGGCCCGCTGCCCCCGGCGGCCGCGAATGCCTTGCTCCTTGCCGCGATCCGCCTGGAGGCGTCCCGGCTGAGGATTCCGATGGTCGAAACCCGCGGCGAAAAGCTCATGCTCACGAGGGGAGGAAGCTTCATCCTGATCGGGGGGCGGTTTCCCCGCTTGACGGCATCCGACCCTGATTCTAGTTTGCGCGAGATCCTATCCCTTTTGGAGAAGATGCCCAGCCGATGAGATTTTTGATTTTAATTACGACCTCCTGCCTCCTTCTGGCGCGGATTCCTGCCGTGGCCCAGCAGGCCGAGGTCGTTGACGGGGTGGCCGCGGTCGTGAACCGCGACGTGATCACGATCTCCCAGGTGCGCGAGCTGATCGGCTCGCGCGAGCGCTCGCTCCGGGAGGTTTACTCCGGCTCCGATCTCGCCAACAAAGTCAAAGAGATGCGCCTCGCCGCGCTCAAGGACCTCGTGGACCGGCAGCTGATCATCCAGGAGTTCCGCAAGATGCAGGAAAAAGGTGCCAACATTCCCGATTACGTCGTGGACGACCGCGTGCAGACGATCATCCGCCAGGAATTCGGCGGAGACCGCTCGGCGTTCGTGCGCACGCTACAGGCGCAGGGATACTCGGTCACCCGCTTCAAGGAAATTGAGAAGGACAAGATCGTTGTCCAGGCGATGCGGCAGGCGAAGGTCAACGAGGACTTCGTCATCTCGCCCAACCAGATCCAGGCGTTCTACAACAAAAACAAGGCGGCCTACGCCCTGCCCGAGCAGGTCAAGCTCCGGATGATCGTCCTGCGCGAAGGCAAGGGGACCGACGTTCCTGGCGGCGAGAACAAGGCCCAGACCGCCGACGAGATCCGACAGAAGCTCGTGGCCGGCGCGGAATTTCCCCGCATGGCCGAGATGTATTCCGAGGACGAGGGAACCCGCGACAGCGGCGGCGACTGGGGCTGGATCGAGCGCAACACCCTGAACGAGCAGCTCTCGAGCGTGGCCTTCTCCCTCCGTCCTGGACAGGTCAGCCCGGTCGTGAAGCTCGGGGATTCGTATTACATCCTCCTCGTCGAGGCGAAGAAAAACGCCTCCGTCAAACCGATGTCCGACGTCCGCGACGAGATCGAAAAGAACCTGATCCAGCAGGAGCGCATGAAGGTCCAGCAGCGCTGGCTCGACACCCTCCGCGCCAAGGCCTACATCAAGATCTTCTCGTAAGAAAATTTTCATCATGAGCGGAACGGCGGCGGAAGTTACAATGGTCAATGTGCAGGTGGATGGGGAGTGGAAGCAGTTCCCCAGGGGGACGCGGCTCATCGAGGCCTGCATGACGAGCGGGAAATTCATCCCCCACTACTGCTACCACCCGAAGCTCAGCTCGCCGGGCAACTGCCGGATGTGCCTCGTCGAGCTCGGCATGCCGAAGATGACGCCCGACCGCAAGCCGGTGCTGGACGCGGACGGATGCCCGGAGATTTCCTGGGGCCCGCGCCCCGCGATCTCCTGCGCCACCGAGGTCTCCGAGGGCATCGGCGTGAGGACGGCCTCCCCGATGGTCGAGGAATGCCGGAACAGCGTGCTGGAATTCCTCCTCATCAACCACCCGCTCGACTGCCCGGTCTGCGACCAGGCCGGCGAGTGCCGGTTGCAGGAGTTTTCGGTGGAGTTCGGCAAGGGCGAATCCCGGTTCATCGAGGAGAAGGTCAAGAAGCCGAAGCGGGTGGATCTCGGCGAGCGGATCGTGCTCGACGACGAGCGCTGCATCATGTGCTCGCGGTGCATCCGGTTCATGCAGGAAATCGCGCACGACGACGTGCTGGGCTTCCTCAACCGCGGCAGCCACACGACGCTCTCGGTCTATCCGGGAAAACGCCTCGACAGCAACTACTCGCTGAACACCGTGGACATCTGCCCGGTCGGCGCCCTCACGAGCAAGGACTTCCGCTTCAAGATGCGCGTCTGGTTCCTCAAGGAAACCAAGAGCATTGATGTGAACTGCGGCACCGGCTCGAACATCGTCATCTCCAGCCGCGAGAACGTCGTCCACCGGATCACCCCGCGCGAAAACGATGCCGTCAATTCCTGCTGGATGCCCGACAGCCACCGCCTGAATTTCCATTACCTCGACAGCGACGACCGGCTCAAAGATCCGATCGTGCGCGGGGAGGAGGCCCCGGCGAAATGGCAGAAGGCGCTGGCGGTTGCGGCGGAAAAATTAAAGGGCCGCAAGCCGGACGAGGCCGCGATCATCGCCTCGGCGCGGATGACGAACGAGGAGCTCTTCCTCGTGCGGCGGCTCGCCACATCGCTGGGCATCCGGAACATCGACGTTCTCCCGCGCCCGCAAAAAGGCGATGGATTCCTCGTCTCCGACGACGGAAACCCGAACACCTCAGGAGCCAAGCTCCTCGGAGTGGCCACCGGCAGACTCCCGGAGATCGTCCAAGCGATCGAAAAGGGGCTGATCACCGCCCTCGTCGTCCTCGGCGAGGATGCGGCGGATTGCGGGATCTCCGAGTCCGCGCTCAAGGGCCTCGAACTGCTCGTGGCCATGGGCATTCTCAAGAACAAGACAACCCCGCACGCCACCGTTGTCCTCCCGTCAAGCGCCTGGGCCGAAAAGCGCGGGTCCATGATCAACGTGAAAAGCCGCCTCCAGCGGCTCAACCAGGCGATCCAGCCGCCCGGCCACGCCCGCGACGATTGGGAAATCCTCCGCGACCTCATCCAGGCCGTCACCGGTCTGAATGGAATCACCTCGATCGAAGACGTCTTCAAACAGATGGCCGCCGAAACCCCCGCTTTGACCGGGCTCTCCCTGAGCCGCATCGGCGATCTCGGCATCCACTTGGGATAAATTGACCCCGTTGAGCGCTTTCACAATGCCCTGAGCGTTCAATCCGGAAAACTCGGCATTGCCGCCCAGGAATCGGCTTGTTAGAAGGCGGCATGTCCTCCCTGCCGAACGTTCCTTCTCCTGCTGCCGGCCAGTCTGACTCCCTGCGTGATCGCTGCTAGCATCGACATCGAACAACTGCGTCGTGTGGATGCTCGGCTTCGGCCTGCTCGTGGGCCTCGGCCTCGGCTTCGGTTACTCGTCGGCCACGCCTCCCGCGTTGAAATGGTTCCCCGCGTCGAAAACCGGGTTGATCGCAGGCCTCGTCGGATTCAACTGCAGCGCCAACCTCTCCCTGTTCCCGTCCTTCACGAAGGACCTTTGGGGGCTCAAGAGCTTCGGCATGAATTACGGCGTCTCCTGTTCACCGCATGGGGAGTCGGGGGCCTCGTGCTGCCGCGCCTGCAGCAAACCATGACGACCCAGAGCGGCAGCTACCAATCTTCCTTCATCACGGCCGGCGTGCTTCTGCTTTGCGGTGCGGGACTGACCTTTCTGATCAAGCCTCCACAACCCAGGCAATGTCCGTGATCGCCCCGATCGCGGCGATCGTCCGGGCGGTTGCTCCCTGGTGGACTTCCAGGCATTTTTGCGCGTTGGCGGCTGTGGTGGCGCGGAGTTCAGGGTCCTTGAGAAGCCGGTCCACCGCTGCGCTCAGGCTATCCGCATCGGCGACTTCCACGGCTCCACGGTGCCTGAGAAACTGGCAGCTCAAGGTGGAGAAGTTCTGCATGTTGGGCCCGAAGACGACCGGAATTCCCGCTGCGACGGGCTCGGCGGGATTCTGACCGCCTTTCGCGCACAGGCTTTTTCCCATGAAGACCACCGTCGCGCAGGCATACCAGTCGCGAAGCTCCCCGGTCGTGTCCACGAGCAGGAGGTCCGGCGGTTCGGGCGGTGTTGGCTGGGTGCGCAAGGCGACTTTCAAACCGGATTTTTCGAGCTGCGAAGCCACTCCGGGGGAGCGCTCAAAATGGCGCGGGACCAGAATCAGGAACAGGTCCGGATATTTCTTCCGCAATTCGAGAAAGACCCCGGCGAGCAGGACCTCCTCTCCTTCGAATGTGCTTCCGCCCAGAAAAACCGGCGCTCCGGCGGGAACCCCCAAGGCCCGGAGGACCGGACGGAAATCCCTCGAGGCCCTGCGGTCGGCGGCGCTCTCGTCAAACTTGATGCTGCCGGTGACAACCAGCCGCTTCCGCTCGACTCCGAGGGCTTCCCACCGGGCGACATCCTCCGGCTCCTGCAGGCAAAGCACATCGAGCTGGTTGAAGACCGGAGCCGTGATCCAGCGGACCGCCCTGAACCGGCGCTCCGACCGCTGGGACAGGCGGGCGTTGACCAGGACGACTTTGGCTCCCGCCGCGCGGGCCTCGCAGACGATGTTCGGCCAGACTTCCGCCTCGACCAGGATCAGCATTTTTGGCCGGATCGTCCGCACCGCCCTCCGCGCCGTGAAGAAAAAATCGAGCGGGTTGTAAACCGGTTCGAGCCACGGGCACTTCGCGCACGCCGCGAGCTTGAAGCCCGTCGAGGTGGTGGTCGAGAGCACAAACGACAACGAGGAATCCCCCTCGCGCATCGCCTGGATGAGTTTCATCGCGATCATCACCTCGCCGACGCTGACCGCATGCACCCAGATCCGGTTCCCGCCCTCGAGCTTTTCCAGGACCCGTGGAGAGTAGATCCCGAACCGCTGCCAGAACTTGTGGCGGTATTTCCCACGCTTCACCATGCGGACCAGAAATCCCGGAAGCAAAACCAGCAGCACGACCGGGAAGGCCAAATTGTAAATCAGGCGGATCAAACCCATCATGCCTTGAAAAAGCTGAGGATTTCGCTGCCGCCGTAGCGCTTGACCCGTCCAGCTTGCAGCGGGCTCGCGGGGGGCTCCCCGCCGGATTGTCGCTCCAGCACAAAGACCCCGCCGGGGCTCAGCGCGGCCGCCAGCTTCTCCAATCCGGCGAGTGCCGAGGCATGGTCGGGATCGCCGGCATTCTTCGCATAAGGCGGATCCGCGAAGATGAGCTCGAACATTTCCGCGCCGGCATAGAGATCCAAAAACCGGAAGGCATCCATGCACTGGACGCTCCCGTCCACCCCGGCCCGCTTGAGGTTTTCCTTGATGCAGCGGACGCAGCGCTCGTTCGAGTCCACAAACGTCGCGCTCGCCGCACCCCGGCTCAAGGCCTCGATCCCCATCCCCCCGGATCCCGCAAAAAGATCCAGAACCCTTGCCCCGGGAACCAGGTCGCCCAAACTCGAGAAGACCGCGCCTTTGACCCGGTCCATCGTCGGGCGCACCCCCTCGGGCGGCGCCTTCAGGGGACGCCCGCCTGCTTCTCCGGCAATGATCCGCATCAGCCGCCCCCCGGCTTCTTTTGTGCTTCTTCCTTTGGTTTTTGCGGCAGTGCCCGGAACAGGTTTTTTATCAGCCCGCCCACATCCTCTCCGAGGCGAAAACCTGTCAGCTTGTCGAGGAGGTCGGTTTTCGGGCGGCTGAGGGTTCCGGTGATCGAAAACGGCATCTGCTGGTATCCCTCCCGCTCGGATTCTTTGAAGTTGTTAGCGAGGAGCCCCGAGAGGTCTTTGCGGAGCCGCTCGTTCAGATGCAGGCGGGCCTGGAGTTTCATCTTCCCGTCGAATCCGACCGGGCCTTTCGCGTCCATCACGAGATTCTCCGACTGCAGGACCAGGTTCTCCACCGTCACCTTTTTGTCGTGAATCCTCAGGCCGGCCTCCGCGGTCTTGAGCTCAAACATCTGGAGCTCTTGAATCCGCATCAACTCTCCGATTTGCCGGATGAAATCCAGGGGCTGGAACCTGGCCTGCTGAAGCGAGATGTCCACTTTGCCCGCGAAGGTCTCGGGCTTCCCGGCAATTCCGCTGAGACTTCCTTTGGAGAACAGGCTCCCCCGCGAACCTTCCCCGCCGATGCCCGCATCGGCGGCGAGTTTCTTGATCAGAATTCCCTCGGCCGCGACGACGACCGAAAACCCTCTGTCCGGACCGGTTTCGAGGCTCCCGGTCAACTTCCCTCCCGCCCAGTCGGCCTGAATATCGGGAAGAGTGAGACGGCCATTTTTCCAGAGAAACGAGCCTTTGACATTATCGGGATGCACAAATGCCCCCGCAGACGTTCCGGCGATACGGTATGTGCCGGCGATGCTCCGGTCCGGCAAAATCTCTCCCGACATCTCCACTCCCGTCAGAGTGAGGGCCAGCGCCCCTTTCGAATCAAAAAAGCTGGCCTTTCCATTGAGGACGCGGATCCGTTTTACCTCGACCTGTGAAGGGGGTGATGCAGGCAGAGGAGAAGGCCCCGCCACAGAGATTCCGGGGCCGGGGGCCGTCACTTCCGTCGGCAGAACCGTTGATGGGGAGGGTTTGGGTTCCGGCTCTCCGCGCGCGGGGGCTGGTTCCGGCCGGACGCCAAGTGAGACAACCGAGGGATCGGTGACCACGACCTCGCTCACGAGCAGCTTCCCCTGCAAAAGCGCCAGGAGGGAAAAGCGGAAACTCACCGCCGAGGCCTCGAGGAACGGCGGCTGACCCGGCTGTGACTTCCCGTTGATCGAGACCCCGTTGATGCTGAACCCGGACCATGGCGCATAGTGCGTTCCCTGGATCCGCACCGGGCTTCCCGCCGCCGATTCGGCTGCGGCCCGAATGCGTTTCTGGAGCCCCTCGGACTGCAGGTAGATATTCAAACCCAGAACCGCCAGAAGATAAACCAGCAGGACCAACCCGGCGGCGATCAGAATATACTTGGCAAACTTTGGCACTTAGGGAAGCTAACCGACCTGCTTTGAATGTGAAGAAAGTTCTCGTCATCCTCAACCCGGCGGCCAAAAGCGATCGCGCCCGCACCATGAGGGAAAAAATCGCAGCCCTTTCGCCGCGGATCGCCGTGCGCGTGACCTCCGCAGCCGGCGACGCGCGGGAATTCGCCCGCGCGGCTCTCGAGGAGGATTTCGAAACGATCGTCGCTGCGGGCGGCGACGGGACCGTCAACGAGGTGGCCAACGGGGTCGCCGGATCCGACGTCCGCTTCGGCATCCTTCCCGTCGGGACCATGAATGTCTTCGCCTCTGAACTCGGCATCCCTCTCAACAATCTGCCCGCCGCATGGAAGGTGATCGAGGACGGCCGCCTCCGGGAACTCGATCTCCCCATGGCCAACGGCTCCTGCTTCGTCCAGCTGGCCGGGATCGGCCTCGACGCGGAGGTCGTCGGGCTCACCACGCCGGAATCGAAAAAATCCCTCGGGCCGGTCAGCTACCTCCTGACTCTCGCGCAGGTCGCCGCCGTTCCCCCGCCCGCCGTTGTCCTTGACCCCGTGGACTCCCCCCGCCGCGAAGGATGCTTTGTTCTGGTCGGCAACGGGCGGCTGTATGGCGGCCCCTTCGTGCTCTTCAAAAACGCGCGCCCCGATGACGGTCTCCTCGATGTTCTGGTCTTCAAAAACCAAAGCCACTGGGACATCGTCCGCTATTTTCAGGCGGTCGCCTTCGGCAACCACGCGGATCTGCCCGATGTGGAATACTTCCAGACAAAATCCATGAACGTCCACAGCTCCTCCCCTGTTCCCGTGGAACTCGACGGCGAGCTCGCGGATGTGCTGCCTTGCCAGTTCGGGTTTTCGCCCAGGAAGTTTTCCGTGATCGCCCCCCGCCCGGAGTGACCCGGAGCATGCCCGAAAGTTGCAGAGCACTGGGAGAACGGGCGTCCCGCCCAATACTGTTGCTTTAGCAGAAAAGATTGATCCGCAGATGGCCGCGGATTTTCGCGGATATAATTCATAACTAGTTTGCTAATAAACTATTGCACAGTTTTTTAATCTGCGCTCATCTGCGCTCATCTGCGTGAATCTGCGGATAAAACCTTCTTAAGTAAACGGTATTGGGCGTCCCGCCCGTTTAGAGACTGGAAATCGCATCGGAGTGATGTGCCTCACACGGGCGGAAAACCAGCGCGATAGCGCATCGTAAAGTGGGAAAGACACCCAGGCGGCGAGGGAAGCCGCTCAGGCCGATAGGGTGCAATGTGAGCTGATTTCTTGTGAAATCCTCCCACCCGACAATTCCATGTTATCAATCTCATCGGAGCCTATGCTTCTTCAACTTTCACCATGCGCAGATCAACCGGTGGGGCATTGATCCCAGCCAACTCTTCATCGTAATCGGGATGGTCTTTCGTGATGGTTTCCATGGCGTCGCCAATCGTCCCCCCCGTCTCCGCACGTATTGGACGTTCTATGTCTCCATTCTCCAGCAATATCGCTCTCATGTTCTCAATCTTCCCATCCTCCAGCAGAGAAACCCGTCTTCGACGAAATATGTGAGAATGCCTTGATAAAATGGCGCTTCAAATCCGCAGGTGCGGATATGGACAACCAAGGATAGAAAGAGTTCCCGGTCAACCCGGTCTCGAACCAGATGCTCGTGAGGCCACAACGGCATGGTTTTCGCAAACGTCCATCGGCAGGAATCGATGAATTTGCTCAAGGTTTTCGGCAACGGGGTTTGGTTACAGACGGGGAGCGACATGTTCAGGTAGAAATTTCACTCAAGCTTCTTGCGAAGCAAAGCAACAGCATTTTCGGAATCCGAAGAGACGGGCTTCCATTTCGTCAATGGAGGGATGTCGCCCTCGGCCGCCTTGCTGAGCAGCCCGAGGGCGGGCTGCCTCCGTTTATCTATCGTCTGTCGAGCCGCTTCCCAGCGCCCGGCGTTCTTACGCGGATTTGGGACAGCCCCCTGGGCCCCTGATTCCCCTCACTCCAGCGTGGTGCAGGCGGCAATTTCGTTGGCGTGAAAATCGGCCGAGCCGATCCGGAGATGCAAGCGGGCTTCCCTGAGGGGATCAACAAAAAGTTTTTCCTCATCCAGCACGAGGAGTCCTTCGAGCGAGGGGCCGTTCCAGAAGTCAATCCGGACCTGCCGTCCAAGCGGGAGGCCCTGTTTGCGGGCGAGCATTTCCAGAGCATTCCGCCGTTCCGTCCTCCACGCCTCAACCCCTTCGCCGGGCGTGCCGCCGGACGTTCCCGAAAAATCGAGCGCCATCTGGCCCGCCAACCCGCTGATGTTTTGCCCGCCTGCCATAGAAATCAAATCCTGCCCCCATGCCGTCCGATGTTCAAGCTGCGGTCTTTGGCATGTGGGACGGAATGGAATCGAAAACCTCAACAACGATAAAATTTATGTCTTCCTGTAATCCAAAGGACTGACCCCTCGGACAAAAACCGCTGTAAAAATGTTAAACAGCAAGAATAGCGCACCTTTTCCAGAATCGAAGAGAGCCTCAGAAACCGTCGCAATGCTCGACATTTAAATTATAGGCCTGACCCCATCTGCTTTCAAGACCGATGAGGGCTTCCTGCCGCACGAATTCTTCGTCTTCTCCGGCAATGGGGAATTTCCCAGCGGCTCGGTTTGCGAGTTCCCTGTTCGAGTCAAAAAGATCGGTTTGTTCGGCTGTCATATTTTCAATCCGCGGCGACGATAGCAGAAAAATCCGAACAAAGAGTGTCCTACCCCAAAAAGATTTTTGAATCTGCGGAAATCCTGATCATCTGCGGTTCAATCTTTCCAGAAGAATTGCCCGGCTGGAAGCCTGGCAGAACACGCAGGATGCGTGCGCTCCCCGGAAAGCGGAGCCTGAAGGGGTCAGGCCTATAATTTAAATGTCATGAAGGAAGAGGGCAGCAGAGGGAGAGTCGAAATCGCGTTCGGGAAAAGGGGTGTTCGGAATGGTGCTAACTTAGGTTCATGCCCTGAAGGGGAGCCCACAGCGGATCGCGACCTTTCAGGCCGCCATTTTGTCTGACGACGATACCCGGCCCTGCGAGCCGGGCTGTTGAATTCAAGGCCCCTTGGGCCACTGAAGGCCTTAATGGGCTCGCATGGGCTCGCATGGGCTCAGGGGCGGGTGCTGCGGGTCTGGCGGAGCGCCTCGTAGAGGACGATACCTGCGGCGGTGGCGAGGTTGAGGCTGCGGGCTTCTGCCGCCATCGGGATCGCGCGGCACCACGCGGGATTTTCCGCGAGGAGTGACTCCGGGAGACCGCGCGTCTCGCGCCCGAAGACAAGATAGTCGCCGTCGGAGAATTGTTCCTCCCAGTAGTATTGCGTCGCTTTGGTGGTGAAGAAAAAATACCTGGCTTGCGGATCGCTTGCGCGGAGGTCCGCAAACGACGCCCATTGTTTCACGTCGCAGCGATCCCAGTAATCCATGCCGGCGCGGCGCAGCGACTTCTCGTCGAGCGAAAACCCGAGCGGCCCGACGAGGTGGAGGCGGGCTCCGGCGGCGAGGCAGAGGCGGGCGATGTTGCCGGTGTTCGGCGGGATCTCCGGCTCGATCAAGACGACGTGGAGCATGGGCGGAATATGGGCCGCGCTTCCCGGATGTCAGGGTTAATTTTTCCGAGGATCGCCGCTTCAAGGTGGCACGCAGCAAGGCCAGCGGCTCAAGCGACTTGTGGAAATACGACAGGCGCAAGCGCGACTGGCTAGGGATCGAGGCGGTCAAGGAACTGAGGGAACCCGGCGATTCCGTGCCCGTCGCCTTGACCGGAGCATGAGAATCGGGTGTTCTTGATGCGTTGTCAGTGATCCTCAATCGCATGGCACGGGCTCATGAGCACACGCAATCAGAATGAGAAAAAGTTCGGCCAGTGGGCGGAATTGCCCGAGGGGGGCCGCCGTTACCGGATCGATGTCGCCGGGCGTTTGGGCTGGCAGGCGCGTTACTTGAAAGAAGTGGATGCGAACGAAAATACCCTGCGTTTCTGGCAGGAGATTTACGATGACCAGGGGAAATTGGTCGAAACCCATGAAAAATTCCCGGTGGATAAAGGTCACCGGAAAGTGTAGGATAGCCATCATGACGATCACAAAACAGACCGTCGCCGACCAGATCGCCGCTTATCTTCACCATGAGATTTCGCTGGCGCAGTTGGTGGATTGGGCGGAGAGTGCGCTGATGGACGGCGAACTTGCCGACCGCGACGCCAAAACGCTTTCATCGGTCATTGCCCGTATCGGAGTCGCAGACGTGCGCGCTTTTGGCCTTGTCTGGGATGATTGCGAAGAACTTCTCCGCAAACTCGGCTTTTTTTCACGAGTCGAAGTGGTGGCGGCATAATTTGCGAAAAATCTTTACCGGAACTCGGGTCGCGGAAAACGTCAAAGATATCTGACAGAATTTGGCCGTGCTTGTAGCGAACCCCCGCGAGCGGCGGTCCGTTTCACTGCGCTTGCAGCTTTCGCAGATGCGCGCCCGGCTCAGGGACGGACGCCGCAGGTCTGGGGCTGCGCCTCGTAGAGGCAGAGGCGGGCGATGTTGCCGGTGTTCGGCAGGATCTCCGGCTCGATCAGGACGACGTGGAGCATGGGGATGGGCAATTAAGCGTCGATGTCGCCCCACTTCTTGCCAAGGATTTGCGGGCACTCAAATACCTCGCAATCGGTCAGCGTCCGTTGAGCGAACCTCCAGATTTCAAATATCAAGTCGATTCAACCGCCCGCCGGCCGCCGTTTCCGCGCCAGCGCCTTCTTGATCTGAACGGTTCGTCGCACGTCCGGTGTCGGAATTCCTTCAAGCAGCTTCTCCGGCCCGATCTCAAGGTGCTGGCACAGCCGGGCAAAAACAAGCAGCGAGACCGGATACACGCCGCGCTCGATTGCGCTGATTGTCTGCCAATGAACGCCGAGAAGTTCGGCAAGGCATTCCTGCGTGAAATTCAACGCAAGCCGCCGCTCACGGACAACCCGGCCGATCTTTCGCAGGAGTGCTCTGTCATTCACCCGCAAGCATTTGACAGAAACGAAGGCTTGCAAACATCGTCTATAAACGATGCTATGCGGCCGATGCCATCGGTGAACTATCCATATTCCGCTGTTTCCCAGGCAACCGTACGGATCGGATGGCCCGGCGGCCGAGTTCCGCCCTGGGAGGGCGATCTCAGTCCGAGCCGAAATATGAACATTCAGACGAAGGCTCCATTGTGAATAATTCGCTTCCAACCGCTGTCCGCAGTCGAGTCGCCGGATGGACGATTCTTGCGACAGCGTTTTGCTGCATGCCGTTGCCACTCTCGGCGGCTACTTTCGGCAATTTTACATACATCGACAATGGGACAACAATCTCAATCACTGGCGTCGTTTCACAACCTTCTGGTGCTGTGACTATTCCCGGAACCATCAACAATAAACCCGTCACCAGCATCGCAGATTATGTGTTCAACAATAGTAAATTGATGACAAGCGTGACGATTCCATCAAGCGTCAAGAGAATCGGCACCCAAGCATTTTCGGTTTGCAGTGGGCTCACAAGCGTAACAATTCCTAGCAGCATTACAACTATCGACAGCTTGGCATTTTCGTTTTGCAGTGGTCTTACGAGCGTAATAATTCCGGCCAGTGTCACCAGCATCGGCACGGGAGCGTTTTCAGCTTGTAGTAGTCTTACGTCTATATCGGTTGACGCCGCCAACCCAAATTACAGCAGCCTCGACGGAGTGATACTGAACAAGCTGCAAACAGCTCTCATCCAGTTCCCCGCAGGAAAAGGTGGAGAATATACAATACCGGACGGGATAACTAGCATTGCGGACTATGCATTTTTTAGTTGTGATAACCTAACAAATGTCATAATTCCATACTACACCACAGCACCATTCAGTGTAACAAGCATCGGCCAACAAGCGTTTTCTGGGTGCGATGGGCTGAAGAGTGTGGTCATTCCCCCTGGAGTTACCAGCATCGGGTCAGGGGCATTTTACTCGTGCAGTACGTTGACGAGTGCCGACTTTCTGGGAAACGCCCCAGCTATTATCGGGTACATAGGTGTGTTTGACCGTGCCGCAAGTGGTTTCACTGTGAAATACCATAGTGGTGCCACGGGGTTCACCTCGCCTACTTGGAAAAATTATCCTAGCGTTATGACGGCATTTCCAACGGGGTCAATAAAAGTCAACATCAGTCCAGTGGAGGCTGTGAGCGAGGGAGCGGCGTGGGCTGCGGTTGCCGGTGGCGCATGGCAGCCGAGCGGAGCAACGATTAGCGGAATCAAGGCGGGGCTCATTACGGTATATTTGAAAGACCTAAGCGGGTGGATATCCGCTAGCTATGTAGTAGCGGTAAACGCAAACCAAATCACGACTCTTATAGGCGCTTATGCAGTTCCAACAGGCGCGTTGCAAGTGAATATCATTCCGGCGGCCGCAGTCAGTGCCGGTGCGATGTGGCAAGTTGATGGTGGAACATGGCAGACAAGTGGAGCAACGATAAGCGGGCTATCAACGAAGGTGTACCATCTTGTAGGTTTCACAACGTTAAGTGGCTGGTATTCACCCGGCTGGCAAGTCATGGTAAAAGCAGACCAGATTCATGTGTTAACAGCCACATATGTTATATATCCATTGTCGATTTCCACCGCAACACTGCCGAATGGGAAGATCGGGGTTGCTTACAGCCAGGCGTTGCAAGCAACCGGCGGAACGGCCCCCTACACATGGTCTTTGGTTTCCGGAAGTCTTCCTTCGGAACTGATTCTTGGCAGTAGTGGAGTGATCACCGGCACACCGACGGCCGCAACGACGGAAAAGTTCACCATCAAGGTGACTGGGAGTGACAGCCAATTCATCACCGCCAACTTCACCCTCACGATTACCACGCCGTTTGCAACGTGGCAGGAAACCAAGTTTACGGCTGCTGACATCGCGACCGGATTGACGACGATGGCCGCAGATTTCGAAAACGACGGGCTGGTAAACGTGTTGGAATACGCATTTGGCACAGATCCGAAAGTTGCCAATGCATCGCCCGTAGCAGTCAATTTCAGCGGCAACAACTTGCAGCTTTCTTTCCCATGCGATGCGACCCGCACCGACATTACCTACACCGTGCAGGCATCATCCGCCCTCGATTCATGGACTGACATCGCGATGAGCATCGGCGGGAAAACCACCGTTCCCATCGGATCGCTCAGCACCGTATCCGATTCCGGCACTGGCCTGCGAACAGTGACGGTGGCAGATTCCAACACACTTCCTGCCGGTGGCAGGAGATTCCTCAGGGTCAAGGTTACGGCACCGTGAGTTGGACCTATGAACAGAAAACACAAACCACAAAAACTAAAACATGAAAAATGACAAACTACACAAAATGGATTTCGGCGGGAAAACTGTCTGGATCACCATATGGCAACCATCTGAAATTAATCTTGAAACAGGCAAATCTACAGAAGAGGGATTTATCACTGCTTTTAAGATTGGAGACGAGCCGAGAATGTATGACGGCGAATACATAAAAGAGAACGGAAAGCTAAAATTCTTTCCAGATTCGAATGCAGCACTTTGCGCGGCGACGGAAGCAGCACGAAAACGCATTCATGAGGGCATCTAATCGTTAAAAGGAAAAGAATGGGGGCAAAAGGCCCGCGTATTGACGTCTTTTTGAAGGCGGTGACAACGGCGAGGCAGAGGCGGGCGATGTTGCCGGTGTTCGGCGGGATCTCCGTCTCGATCAGGACGACGTGGAGCATGGGCGGAATATGGGCCGCGCTTCCCGGATGTCAGGTAGTCTTTTCCAAAGATTGCCGCTTCAAGGGCGACACGCAGCAAGGCCAGTGGCCCAAGCGTCTTGTGGAAATACGGTTACGATCCCTTCATCACGACCGCGTATCTTCGACGGGAAGCTTACAAGGCGATGACCCGGCGCGACTGGGCCATTTTTCTCGGGAGCTGGCTGGTGGCAAACGGGGTTTGGATCGCGGTCTGTGCGGGCGGTATCGAGGCTATGCGGGCGGTGTTGGGAGGGTGAGGCACCGCCCCCTCTTATTTCTTTCTCGAAATGTTGGGGGGCAGTTCGCGAACGAAAGCCCAAGATACCTCGGCCACCTGTCCATTGTCGTAATGAACGAAGAACCCGTGTCGTAAATCCGCATCCAGTTCGACAGAGGTGGGCAAGGCTTTCCCTGCAATCTTGTTGGCCTTGCGGATCGCAGAGTGTGGTTCCAAGTAGCAGAAGCCGTCGTCAAATTCCACGTCGAAGGCATCCTCCCACTGGAGGTAACGCACATGGCGCACCCGGCTAAACTTTGCGGTGCCGAACGGGGCCTTGAGCGGGTTGAGTGTTTTCACAGGCGGTTTTCTTTTTGTAGTTCCTTCATAAGGGATAGCACCTTTTTGGGAGGTGTCCAAGCATCCAAGGGTGCTCCCGTCGCCACAACAACACGGCCGAGAAGGTTTCCCTGGTCGTCAAAAACATGGATGTGGCGCGGCTCATGGTCGCCGATCCACCATTCGAAAATGTATCCGCCACGACGAATTCGACCCATCAGTTCTGCAAGCTATGACCGGCGTGGTTTCGGTTCAAGCCGCATTCATTCACGGGGAGCTGGGGATCGAATTCGTGAATTACCTGCGGCATTACGAGGGAACGTCGCGTTGGCGGCGGGGTCTGGCGTGGCTGGTCTCGCGAGGTGACGGGATGGCGTTCGTCGTCTTGTCCGTGAAATACGATCCCTTCATCACGACGGCGTATCTGCGGCGGGAAGCATTCCAAGCGATGAACCGGCGCGACTGGGTTGTTTTTCTCGGAAGCTGGCTCGTGGCAAACGTGCTATGGATCGCAGTCTGTGCGGGCGAGCTCGTCGAGCTTCGGGCAATCGCGCGAGGGGTTGCCCTTCATGATGCCCGGCGAGTCGCAGATCATGCGCATCATGTTGAGGAGGATCATGAGAAGGTCCTGCTCCTTCGGCGTGAGCGGGCGGCGCTTGGTGATTGCGAGGAGCTCGGCTACGCGCTTTTGAATCTCCGAGTATTCGTCGCGCATGGCGGGCGTGAGGGCGACGAAATGGTTTTTGTCCGTGCGGTCGGGAAGCTCGGTCTCCACTTCCGCCTTGCGGCGGCGGAGGAGGATCGGGTGCACGCGATCCCGAAGCTTGTCTAGGTTCTTGTAGCCGGCCGGTCGGCCCCGGTCGTCGAGCTGGTAGTATTCGCGGTTGAACCGGAACAGCGGGCCGAGGATCGCGGGGTCGAGGAAGTCCACGATGGAGCGGAGCTCGTCGATCCGGTTTTCGATCGGCGTTCCGGTGAGCACGAACGCGTATCGGCTCTCGAGGCGCTTGACCGCCTGGGCGGTCTTTGTGGACCAGTTTTTGATCCGCTGCGCCTCGTCGAGGATCACGATATCCGGGAGAAGGCGGGCGTTGATGTCGAGGCTGTCCTGGACGATCTGCTCGTAGTTCGCGATGGTGAAAAACGGGGCGTCGGGATCGCCGTAAATCTGCGAGCGGATCGCGCGGCCGCCGAAGACGAGGCGGAGCGGCAGGCCGGTGAACCTTTGGATCTGCTCCTCCCATTCCGCCTTGAGCGAGGCGGGGGTGACGATCAGCACGCGGCGCGCCTTGCCGAGGTGGTGCAGGAGCGCACAGGCCGCGATGGCCTGGATGGTTTTTCCGAGGCCCATCTCGTCGGCGAGGAGCGCCCTCTCCTTGAAGGCCAAGTGCAGCATGCCTTCGCGCTGATACGGAAAAAGCGGGCTGTGCGTGACGTGCTCCGGATGCGTGCCATCCGCCACCCCGGCCTCGTAGGCGCGGCGGCTGAGGATCCGGTCCTGCTGCTGGGCACGGGTTTCCAGCCACGGCTGGACATCCTGCGAAACCCGCAGGGATTGGCTCCGGCAGGCATGGAGTTCCTCCATCAATTCTTCCGGCGACAACTCTTCGAGCTGAACGCCATCGCCGTCGAAGCGGGCGCGGAGTTTGGGCGGGAGTTTCGCGGCGTTGCGCTCGACGCGCAGGCGTCCGGCGGCATCAGGAACGATGTCCGCGCGAGGCGAGGCGATCCGCTCCGCCGCTTTGAACTCCGCCCTGTGGCGGCGCGCGAGCTGGAGAAGCATCGCCTCGATGTGCTTGCAGGTGCCGAGCCCGTTGATGCGGAAATCCGTGCAGGTGCAGGAAAACTGGCGGGACGCGACGTCCCGGACCTCGGCGCGGTAGGTCATGCCGCTCGGCGACTTGACCTCGAAATTCGAGAAAATGGGATGGGCGGGGTCGAGGTTCGTGATCCGGAATTTTTCCTCGCGGGCGCGGAGCCGACGCTTGGCGAGTTCATCGGCATCGGTCGTCCGCCAGTCGGTGTGGGCGGGCAAGGCCGGCCCCGCCGCGCCGGATTTACGTTTTGTGTTTTTACGGTTCATGGGAAAACGTGAGTGAGCCGGGAGGCTGGCAGAAACTCGCGAAAATGGGAATCCCTTCCTCTGGGAGGCCGTGACGGGGGTCGCGTTGTTCAAGATTGATCTTGTGGATTGCCTTCAGAGCTCGCAGGATACAGCTATGTGGCGCGATATTCGGCATCGGGTCTTGATCCGCGTGCTCCGCGCGGGATCGGCGTTCCTTGCGGCATCCGGTTTCGTCGCGCTTTGCGTTGCTCAGGAACAGGCGCAGCAACCGCCGGCTGCCAGCTCGCTTCCCGCCATCGACCTCCAGCAGATCAGCAAGGCTCCGGCTCGTTGGCCGGAGACGGTTTCGGTGGTTGCGCCGGTCGCCGTGGACCTCTCGATGAATGGGCGCAAGGTCGGCCAGGCGACGTTGCTGCCGTCGCAGAAGTTGAAGCTTGTTGCCATCGAGAAAGGCAGGCTGCTTGTTGCTGTCGGCAGCATCGCGGCGTCCATCGACCCCGAGCAGACAAATTTCTGGCAGAGCTACGACGCGCGCCAGCAGGAACTCGCTGCGGACAAGCCGCCGGCTGCAGCCGCGCCGAAATCCGCGCCCATCCCCAAGCCTTCCCCCTCCGCTTCCACCGCCGTCGCGGAACCCCTCGCCACGCCTCCCCGCATGGGGTTATCCGGCACGCAGACGGTCCGGCTCACGCGCCACACATCCGAGAAGAAGGGGGCCGACCTGTCGGTTGTTACCGGGCGCTACTACCAGCCGCTCCCATCCCCGCCCTCATCGCTGAAATCCGAACCCGCCTGCGCCTCGCCGGCATACTTTGAGATTTCCATCGCTGGCCAACAGGTCCCGCTGGTTGTTGATTTCGGATCCCCGGGGGCGAACAGCGCGAAAGTTTTTTTCGATCCGAAGGGAGGCGGAGACCTGCAAAATGCGAAAACTCTCTCCGCGCAAAGCACCTCCCACTCCCCTCAAAACAGCTCGTCGGGTTACGGCCAGTATGAACTTGGGCCGCTTGTCATGGAGACGGGGACGTTGCCGGGAAAGAAAGGCTCCCCATTCAAACTGCTGATTACGAAAACCCCTTCCAGGAGTTCCTCCGGAAAGGCCAATGGCTATTTGAGGATGGTGCCTGTGGAGGGCTTCAGCGGGTCTTCGACCTTTGCCGGCCGCAATGTGGATGTTGATCTGGTTGACGCGGATTTCGACGGCCGTCTTGCTCCGGGGTTTCGCGGGGAAAACATGCGCGGGCGCGGCAGCGGGCCGCAGGCGCCTTTCGATTGCATCGCCGTGGATTGGAACGGCGACCGCCAGTTCGACTACCGCAGCGAGGTCCTGCCGCTCGTTTCGACCCTCGGGTTTGGCGGACACTACTACGAGCTCACTCCGGGGGCGGACAGTTCCTCCCTCGGCATCCGCGAGATCCAGCCGGAATTGGGCACCTTGGAAAAGTGTTCTCCCGACGTGGGGATTGTTCTCGTTTCCGAAAATGGCGTGGTCTTTCTCGATGCGGGGGAAAAAGGGGAATGGAAGGTGCCGGCCGGCGAGTATTCCACGTCGTATTTCCGCCTGTCCTCAAAAAAGGGGGGGGTGGACTGGACCCTGCACGGCAACAGCGCGGGCCGGGATCTGTCGAAAATCTCCATCCAGCCCGGCCAAACCACCGCCTTGAAGGTGGGGGCTCCGCTCACTCCGAAATTTCAAGTCACCTGGAGCGGAGACACCGCCAACATCGGCTTTTCTTTGTGCGGCGCCGGCGGGGAGATCTACGAGGCGGGCGGGCACCTGGGCGGAAATCGCCAGCCTCCGCCGGATTTCAAGATCCTCAACCGCGAGGGCAAAGTTCTCGAACGAGGGACATTCGAATACGGGTGAGGCGGCACCTGCCGGCACTCGTGGCGAGTGCCTCCCAGCATGAAGGAAGAATTCCGCATCGAACTCGATGCGAAGCTCGGGCCGTTTCCGGTCGAACAGAGCGCTCAGTGGTTTTCGCGGAGATAGCGCGTGTTTCCTTCTCTCCGCGTGACTCCGATAGCATCTAGTTGGTCGAGCAACGGCAAGGCGTATTTGCGCGTGGCGCCGATCAGGTATTTGAAATCCACGCTGTCAAGACGGCCGTTTTTTTCGATGTGTTCCTTCGCTTTGGCGACGGCTTCGCCGATCGCGTCGCTGTGAAAGACCACGCGGTCCGGGGCCTCCACTAGGCGTCCAAAATCCTTGAGGACCTTGATGGCGTGCCCGCAGGTCCCGTCGTCGAGGACAAGTTCCCGGGCGGCTTCTGACACGGAGGGCGGATGGAAAAGACGCCCGCGAAAAACGGCTTCGACGCGCGCGCAAACCCCGGCCATCGCCTCGGGCAAACCCGGCTGCCAGCCAGGTCGTGAAAAGCGCTTGGTCGTTCCGGGAAAAGCGATGCGTCGTTCTGCCAGGAGCGTTGCCGTTGCCGCCTCGAAACAGGCGGGCGGTAACCCGGAAAGCTCGACGAGTTGAGGCTTCGTCAACCCCGGGCTTTGAGGTTCCGTTTTGTGGTGATCTTCCAACGCCGCCAGAATCCTGCCGATCGCTTCCTGGACGGCTTCGCGGTGAAAGAAGCGCGAGCGTTCACCGGCTACGGCACGCCCTCCGCCCCTCAATCCTTCGAGGCAGGCTTCCGCCTCACCCGGCAGCATCGAAGTTTCCTGCGCCAGTTCGCCGGCGAGCGCCCCGGCGATTCCCCGGCGTCGCAAGCAAAGCTCGAGCGACTCCACCGGATCGTGGACAGTTTTCGACTTCTCGGCGGCGTAGGCGAGAGTTTCGGCGTTTGTCCGCTTCAGCCTGCGCGTCAGCCCTTCCAGAACCAGCCCGCCGGCAATCGTGCGGGGCGGCGTCTGCAAGCGAACGATAAAGTGGTCCCGGGGGCCGGTCACCAGCGGGGTGTCCAAACGGATCTGCACCACCGCCTCTTCGCCGCTGATCAGGCGGCCGGCGTCCAGAAGGTAAACCGAACCCGGGACGTCTGCGGTCCCCGTGTGAAAACGGATCCGTTCGCCGTTGCGGAGGAGGTTTTTTTCCTCTGGCAGAACGCGCATCCGGCAAAGAATCCATTCGTGCGGTGAGAAAAAACCCGGCGCAACCACGGCATCGCCGCGCCGGATCCCGTCGTGTTTCCATTGCGGGACATTGAGGGCCGCGCATTGCCCCGCCTGCGCTTGGGTGGCCTGGTTCTGGTAAACCTGCACGGTCCGGACCCGCCCGCTTTCCGGCACAGCGCTTGCCTGGCGGATCAGGTCGAGTTCATCGCCGATGGCAGCCGATCCGCTGGACGGGATGCCTGTGACCACGGTTCCGAATCCCTTGACGGCAAACGCGCGGTCCACGGGCAGTCGGAAGGGCCCGCCCGTGTCGCGCCGGGGAATCTTCGGGAGGATCTGAGCGAGGTGTTCCCGCAGGCCGTCGAACCCCTCTCCGGTGATATTGGATACAGGAAGTATCGCGGAATCCTCCAGAAACGTGCCGCGAACCTGGGCGCGGATCTGGTATTCCGCCTCCAGTAGCCGGTCCGGCGTGACGCGGTCGATCTTGGTCATGGCGATCAGGCCGTTCCGCACCCCGAGCAGCGAAAGGATGTCGAGATGCTCACGCGTCTGCGGCATCACCCCGTCATCGGCCGCAACCACGAACAGCACGCAATCGATGCCGGTCACCCCGGCCACCATCGTCCGGATAAAATTCTCATGCCCGGGCACATCGACGATCCCCACCTCGAACTCCTCAGAAAAAAACGGGGCGTAGCCGAGGTCTATCGACATCCCCCGTTCTTTTTCCTCCTTCAAGGAATCCGTGTCGCACCCGGTCAGGTTCAAGACGAGCGCCGTCTTCCCGTGATCCACATGCCCGGCGGTGCCGACCGTGATGTTCAGCCGCTCGGTCATGGGGTTCGCAGCAGGGCGGTCAGCGCGGCAACGATCTCGTCCTCATCGCCGCCGAGAAGCGTTCGCGGATCAATGAGCACGGCGTCCTGCCGGATGCGAGTGAAGATGGCCGGCGTCCCCTGCCGCAACGCCCGCGCCAACTCGTCGGCACCCATGCGGAGCGGGCGGACCGCCACCAGCCTCGTCGGCAGCTCCTGCTCGGGCAGCGAGCCGCCGCCCATGAACCCGATTTCGCTTTCGACGCGCAGCTCGCTACCGGAACCCATCTTGGCGACGATGCGCTCGGCCACGGACTCCAGTTCATCGGCTGTTTTTCTCAGCATCGCGAGCGTGGGCACATTTTCCATCGCGCGTTGTTCGTCCAGAAAAAGCCGGAGCGTGGCCTCGAGCGCGGCGAGGGTGATTTTGTCCACCCGGACAATCCTCGCAAGCGGGTCCTTGCGGATCCGCCCGACCATCTTGGCATCGCCGAGAATCAGCCCGCCCTGCGGCCCCCCGATCAGCTTGTCCGCGCTGGACAGCACGAGATCCGCTCCGCCGGCAATCGCCTCCTGGATCGTCGGCTCCTTGTCGAAACCAAACCGCGAAAAATCGATCAGGGCGCCGGCGCCGAGGTCGTCGATCACCGGGATGCCGAGCGGCCGCGCGAGCGCGACAAGCTCCGCCGTGGGGACCGCCTTCGTAAAGCCGTGGATCCGGTAATTGCTCGGATGCACGCGGATGATCGCCCCGGTGCGCTCGCTGATCGCGGACTGGTAGTCCCGCAGGTGGGTCTTGTTTGTCGTGCCGACTTCGACCATCTGCACCCCGCTCGCGGCCATGACATCGGGCAGG